>Ga0224513_10000857_pt1 | contig 12213 bp, 11 predicted proteins | sample SF_May12_sed_USG_5_FD_169109 | JGI IMG/M metagenome (GOLD analysis project Ga0224513, IMG submission 169109) | Sediment microbial communities from San Francisco Bay, California, United States - SF_May12_sed_USGS_21 | ecosystem: Environmental > Aquatic > Marine > Sediment | place: USA... | reverse complement strand
CGGGCGCAGTTCGGGCGCAGTTCGGGCGCAGTTCGGGCGCGGACTCGGACGCGGGAAAAGAAAACGGGCACGGGGTAAGCCCGTGCCCGTGTGGAATCGATGAGAGATGTCTTTAGAACGACGGGTAGAAGCTCTTCAAGATTTCTTTGGTCGAGGGAGCAGGCTTGTCGCCCATCGCCTCGCGTTTGATGGCCTCGACCCGGTCGATCATTGTCGGCACCTCGACCTCATACAGCACGCCGGTGGTCATCACGTCCTTTTCACGGGTGTAGGCGATGGCGTTGGCGCGATGGGACGGATCGTGGTCCTCCGGCAGTTTCTGATGCATGGCTTTCAGGCGCTTGAACTCGTCGTCGCCTCGCCAGGTGACACAGGGTGACATCGCGTTGAGGAACGAGAAGCCGTCGTGCTCGATGGCTTTTGTGATGAGCTCAGTCATGCCCTTCATATCGCCTGAGAAGCCACGCGCGACCCAGGACGCACCGGTCGAGATGGCGAGCTCGCATGGATCGACCGACGGTTCGGGGTTGCCCCAATAGGTTGACTTGGTTTTGTCGCCGATTGGAGTCGTGGGCGCCACCTGACCCTTGGTGAGACCGTAGATCTCGTTGTCCATCAGGATGTAGGTGACATCGAGATTGCGGCGGCAGGCGTGGATCAGGTGGTTGCCACCGATGGCAAGGCCGTCGCCGTCGCCGCCGACCGCGATCACCGTCAGCTCGGGTCGCGCCATCTTGACGCCGGTGGCGAGTGTCAACGCGCGCCCGTGGACGCCATTGAACCCATAAGTCGTGACGTAACCTGGCAGCCGCGATGAGCAACCGATTCCAGAGAGAATCACCGTGTTCCACGGTTCGATCTGAAGCGCCGCCATCGACCGATAAAGAGCGTTGAGGACGCCGAAGTCACCACAGCCCGGACACCATACCGGTTTGAGATCGGTCTTGTAGGCACCGGGTTTCAACTCGACCTTAATTGGCGGACTCATACCAGAACCTCCCGCCGGAGCGCACCCATCTCCAGCACCTTTTGGATCTTGTCCTCGACCTCACCAACTGTCAGATTCTTGCCGCCGGATCGTTTGTAGACGAAGGTCCGGGCCTCGGGCAAGTTGAGAAATGTCTGCAGGTATTTGTAGAACTGGGCCGAGTACGAAAGCTCGATGACGACCACGTTGTCGACTGTCTTCAGGTATTCGTTGAACTCGTGGTAGGGGAAGGGGTAGAGGAGCTGCGGGACGAAGGCAGAGACCCTTTCGCCACGCGCAGTCGCATTCTGCACCGCCTCCTTCACCGGCCCCTTGGAGGAACCCCAACAAATGATGCCGACATCCGCCTTCTCGGCACCGTAGCGCCGGAAAAAGCTGTACTTGGCCCGCACCGCACGCAGCTTGCGGTAGCGTTTCGCGTTCATTTTCTCGTGCACGAGGTACATCGACGACGGTGAACCGTCCTCCTCGTGCTCGAGCCCGTTGGTCTGGTACTCGCCACCCTTCATCCCCGGCCACGACATCGGTGAGATCCCCGACTTGGTGTCTTTGTAACGCTTGTACTCGCGAAGGTCGCCAGCCGACGGAACCTGACGTCCGATGACCTCGTGGTCGAGGGTCAACATCGACAGCGTCTCGCTGCGCTGGGCGATGAATTGGTCCGACAGCACGATCACCGGCATCTGCGCCTCCTCGGCGATGTTGAAGGCCGCGACCGTCGCGTGGAAACAGTCCTCGACGTCTGCCGGGGCCAGCACCACTCTCGGTGCGTCACCGTGCGAGCCCCACAGCGCCTGCCACAGATCCGATTGCTCGGACTTGGTCGGCAGGCCGGTCGAGGGACCGCCGCGCTGTACATCGATGATCACCGCCGGGATCTCGGCCATCGAGGCGAGACCCAGCATCTCGGTCATCAGAGCAAGCCCGGGGCCGGAGGTGGCGGTCATCGATTTGACGCCGGAAAAGGAGCCACCAATGACCGCACCGATCGCCGACAGCTCGTCCTCGGTCTGTACCAGGTAGCCACCCACCTTAGGCATCCACTCCGACAACAGGTGAAGCACCTCGGACGACGGGGTGATCGGGTAGCCTGCAAAGAAGCGACAGCCGGCATGGAGGGCGGCTACCGCGCAGAGCTCGTTGCCCGACATCAGAAGCATCGGCTCGCCAGGCGAGTACTGAAGGCGCATGCCGGTCGCCGCCTCTTCGATCTTCGAGGCGTGTTCGATGCCGGCGTTGAACCCCTTGATGTTGGCCTCGAGCACCGCTTCCTTCTTCTTGGAAAACTTCCCCTTGATCGCCCGCTCCATAGCATCCTTGGGCAGGCTGAAGAGCTCGCCGAGGAGGCCGAGTGTGACAATGTTTTTGGCCAGGGTCGTACCGGCCGCCTCTTTGGCGAGTTCGATGAACGGCACCGGCACCCACTTGACCTCCTCGACCGGCCCGAGGTCGATCTGGTCATGCGAGGTTTCGTCGCTCGCCTCGTAGAGAATGACCGCATTCTCGGCGCAGATAATCTCACCCCGGAAGCGGGCGAAGTCCGCCCAGTTAAAGACCACCAGCACCTGCACCAGGTCTCCCTGGGCAAAGATCGGATCGGCACTCAGGCGCACCGTGCACGACGATTCGCCGCCGCGGATCTGCGGCCCGTAGGCCTCCACCTTCATGACATGGAGCCCCTCGGACGCTCCAGCCTGAGCCATCATGTCTCCCACAGTGATGACACCGTCACCACCGGATCCGACGATCGCGAACGTCAAGTCCCGTGTCGGCATGGATTTTCCTCCCTAGACGTCGTTTTTTACCAAACGGCGGGCCTTGACCCGCTTCAAGAGATTGTGAACCCTTTCACATCAAAAGTCCACCAGCTGAAAACTCTAAAATACAGACTCAATCCCGGTTCAAGCGGTCCCCGAAAAAGCGAGGCACCACCGATCAAAATCAGATAAGGCTCCGCCCCAATCCCCCGTCTACCGGCAACGCAACTCCGGTGATGCCGGAGGCACCCTCCGAGCACAGGAAACCAACCGCCGCCGCCACTTCATCGGGGCGCAGCAGGCGATGGACTGGCGCCGTTTCCGCCCATCCAGCATAGACCTCGTCGACGGTGACGCCTTCTCGCTCCGCAACGTTTTTGGCCAGCACGCCAAGGCGGTCGGTGGCGGTGAAACCGGGGCACACGCTGTTGACCGTAACACCATCAGCCGCCACCTCATCGGAGATGCTCTTGAGATAGCCGGTGACCGCGGCCCGGATGGCATTTGACAACACCAGGCCCTGCAACGGTTCCCTGACAGCGATTGAGGTGATCGCGACGAACCGGCCCCAACCCGATGACCGCATCGCCGGCAGAGTGAGCTCGGCAAACCTCTGCACGGGCAGGAGGAGGAGCTCAGAGGCCGCACGAAGATCTTCGGCCGTCGCCGCCACCGCCGGCATGCCGGGCGGGCCGCCGCTGTTGGTGACCATGATCTCCGGCGGGCCGAAGGCGTCGCGGGTCGCCGCCACCACCGCCGCGGGCGCGCCTTCATCGGTGAAATCAGCGGCACAGCCCTCGACCGAGGCGCCGCCGGCTGAACGAATACTCGCGACCGCCTTCGCCACCCTCTCTTCGGAGCGGGAGACCACCATCACCCGGGCGCCGGATCGGGCCAGTAGTTCAGCCACCGCGTAGCCGAGCCCCGACGAGGAGCCGCCGACAATCGCGATCCGACCGTCGACGCCCGCGATCACTGGAGCCCCTCGAGCGGGTAGGAGGGATCCACATCAACCGGCAGATCAGTCAAGGCTTCGATCGCTGCCGCCATTGCCGGGTGGACCGTGCCATAGCGCTCGACGAAACCGAGCGCCGCTTCGTAGTCGCCGAGGGCCTGAATCATCAGGAGCTCGCGGGCGATGTCGTGGAAGGTCTCCTCGAAGAGCTCGGGAACGGGCCGGAAGCGGCCGTCCTCGGTGAGTTCGACGGCACCTTTTTCGAGCAGGAAGTTGGCCTGAAGGACCATCCCGAGGCCGTGCGCCTCGGCTACTCCAAAGCGGGTGGTGCGAAACATACCGGCGGTGTAGGTCCAGGGCAGGCTGTCGAGGATTTTCGGCTCCATCACCCCGCTCTCGACCAGGGCATAGATGTCGTAGACCCCGAGCACGTCAGCCTTCGCCTCTTCAAAAGCGGAGTAAAGGTCCCTGAGCTCGAGACGAACCTCGGTGTCGCGGCCGTCAACGGTGATCTGACCCGGTCCGATTCCGTGCGACAGCTCATGGTGGAGGGTGAACTGGTAAAAGGCTTCAAATGCGATCAGATGCGCCTCATCCGCCGGCAGTATGCGACCGGCAATCGGGGTCAGAATCGCATCGTACTTGGCGCGCATGACGTTCTTCAGGAGCACCTTCTTCGAGCCCTTTTCCTCACGGACCCTCTCATCGTTCGGGAGGTTGAAAGCTATCGTCTGGACCCCGGCTCGGGTGTCGCCCGCGGTGAAAAGCTCGTCCACAACTCTGATCGGCGACTCCGAACCGCGGTCGAAATTCTTGTGCTCGTCTGGAATCGGCAGATTGCGCTCGAGAAATGGTAGCTCGGATTTGAAGACCTCGAGCCGGGCCGAGTCTTCTGGTTGGGCGACGCAGACAAAGGACTCGAATGCCGCCTTGTAACCGAAAAGATGATCCTCGTAGGTCTCGTAGGGGCCGATGACGACTTCGATCGCCGAGTCCAGATCCATCCACGCCTTGTCGGACTCGTAGTAGTCGTTTGTCAAGAAGGCCTGGGCCCTGAGCTCGAGGAAGCGGCGCAGACTTTCGTTGTCGGTGGCTGTGGCCGCTGCGCGGAGCTCCTCTGCTGCGATATCGAGATGCACCGCATATGCCGTCGAGTACGGCACCGCCGCCAGACCATCCCCATACCGGCGGACGATTGTGAAGAGTGAGGTCAATGCCTCACGATCCTCGGGGTGTTCCTCGATCCAGGCTTCGAACTCTTCCGCCGTCATGTCTTCCGGGTAATAGCCCGCGCCCGGCGGGCGGACGGTGTCGCCGAGAAACGGCTCGTAGTGGACCAGGCGGTCCCACGGGCCGTACATGATTCGGTAGTAGTCCTGGGCTGCTTGCGCCCCGTCACCCTCGAGGGCCTCGACTTCGGGCGCAAAATCGGGGTTGCCGGCCCACGCTTGGAGTCGAAAGATCTCGTCCATCGACCGCGCCGCAGCAACCAGGTGAGAAAGCGCCTGGCGGTCGCCCTCGGAAAGGTGGGACACATCCGCCGTCAGAGACTGTTCGACGAACTGCGCTCGCCGCTGCTCGATATCACTCACGACCTGCAGTCCTTCTTCGCGCGGAGCACTCCCCTGCTGACCACATCCGAGCACCAGCAAACTGCACAGAACACCCATCATTCCTCGTTGCCACATCACGTACCTCCGTGATCATTTTCCTAGTCGGGATTGGTGGCCCACACCGCGAAATCGCGGGGGCCGTGAAGGATTTCGTCGAGACGGCCTCGAAGCCGGTCGACCCGTTCGGCTAACATCGAGATCTCGGGGTCGGTGACCGCCCCGGTGCCGCCCTCGTCATCCGCCAGCAGTTGATCGGACGGGAAGGGGTGCAGCAGCTCGCGGCGATCGAACACAAAGCCCGTCGCACTCAACATCAGCTCCAGGGTCTCCGGAAGCAGCGGCCGTTGATGAGTCGGGTCTTGCCAAAAAAGCGATGCCCCGACCCGCAGGCTGTGCGGGTTCGGGCATTCGACGATCAGCAAACCTCCAGGTCGCAACACCCGCCGGACCTCGGTCAACGCCGCGATCAGCATTGCTGAGGTCAGGTGCTCGAAGAGATGCACAGCGGTGACCGCGCCCCGGCTCTCGGAATCCTGCCCTTTGAGCACCTCGAGCACATCACCTTCGACGATCTCGAGGCCACGTCGCCGTGCCGCTCCAACCAGCGCCGGGTCAGCTTCAACACCAGTCGCCTCAATCCCCGCCTCCCGCAGTAGCAACAACAGCTCACCGCGGCCACAACCGAGATCGAGGACCGGTCCCTGTTGCCGAAGATCGGGCAAATATCGGTCCATCCGGTGACGGATCTCGTCCTCGCCGCCACGAAAGCTCTCGAGCAGGAGTGGTTGAACCTCTGCGAGCGCATCGGCGAGCCGACCCTCGTCTAGGGTTGAGTCACCCGAAACCGGCAACGGCTCTCCAAGCAACGACCGCTCGGTCAGCGAAGCGACCTCTTCCAGTTCCTCCGCCAGCCTCTCGAGAAGAGCCTCCGCCCGCGCCACAGAGGCCGGAAAAACTTCGTCCCGCAAGCGCCCGATCTCTCCTGACACGTCTCGGAGGGCGCCCTCGAAGGCGTCGGCGCGCTTCTCAACCGGATCGATCCTCCGCTCACGAACCTCCGCGAGCTCGCTCTGTATTTTCTGGATGGCGATGCTGACTTTTTGAAGATCGGCTCGCTGGTTGTCGAGCCGTCGCTGTAGTCCCCACGGTGTCAGCGCAAAGACGGACTTCGCCCAGCGAAAAAGGGGGGTTTCATCCCGCCCGCCGGGTTGCGTCGGGTCGGGGGGCGCGGCGTGGTCGTCGCCGCCCATGGGTTATTCGGCGACCGTACCGGTCTCGGGGAGGTCTTCGGCCTCAGAAGCCTCGGTCTCGACCTCGGTTTCCTCAACGACTTCGGTTGCATTCTCGGCCTCAGCCGCCAATTCCTCATCAGGAACCTCGAGCCGACCTTCGGCCACGAACTCGGGAGCAATAGCATCGGGGTCTTCACCCGGGCGTACGACCCTGACGGGGATGTTGACCGTGATCTCACGATGAATCTGAATCTCGACGTTAACTGCCCCAAGCTCTTTGATTGGGTGTTCGAGGAGAATCCGCCTCCGGTCGAAATCGAAACCACGTTCTTGGAGCTCGCGATGAATATCTGCGACGCTCACCGATCCAAAGAGTACGTCCTTTTCACTTGCCCGACGCTCGAAGGCGAGCTTGGTTCCCTCGAGTGAGGCTGCAAGCTTCTCTCCCGCAGAGCGGCGTTCGAGATCCATCTCCTCCCAGTTGTTCTGTTCCTGATCGAACCGGCGCCGGTTGCCGGCGGTATCGGGATAGGCCAGACCCTTGGGCAGGAGATAGTTGTTGGCGTAACCACGCTTCACCACCACCGAGTCGCCACGTTCGCCGAGGTGCTCGATGTAGTCGTTCAGAATCACCTTCATTTCGTTCCTCCGTCGTCGTCAACCTGGGGCCGGAGCGGATGGAAGCTGTCCGCAACACCGAGCGCCGCAACCAGCAGCGGCATCGGTCCTTGCAAGCACAGCAGGGCAACACCCCAGCGTACGAGCCATCCTCGCCCGAACCAGCGCGCGAGGTGGGCTCGAATCATAGCTAAACCCTGGACAAAATACAAGATGAGCACCGCCACCAAAAGGTTGATCGCCACCCATCTCAAAGGGCCAGCAAAGAGCAAAGTACCGCCCCCAGCAAGCACGAAAAGAGCAGCCAGCCATTCATCGTTACGGTACTCCTCGAACGGCGCAACCGAAACCGGCAAGCCGAGCAATGGAAGCCGAGGGCGCATCCAGAAGAGGACAAGCACCAGATAGGCCACCGGAACGCTCGGCAACACCCACGCTGCCGCGCGTTCGGCCGCATCGAGAGCCAGTTCTACGCTTCCCTGTGTCAACCCCCACGCGGCATAGAGCTCGGCGGCATCCTCCGACGCGGCACGCATCCACCCTGCGACCGCCTCCATGGGGGTCTGAGGTGCAGCGATCGCAACAACGGCCGCGAGACAACCAAAGAGGCCACAGATGGTTGTGATTGCCACCCACCGGCCCTCGCTCAGCTGCCACCGGATCCAGACGTCAACGGTTACCGACGGCAGGATGACGAGCAGAGAATAGGCCGAGAGGAGAGGCAGGGCGAACCCTGCGAAGCCACCAAGAGCCGCCACGGCAAGGAGAGCCGCAACGGGCCCCCAGGCCCGGTATCCCGGCGAACCGCCGGACTGAAAGTGGAGCACCGGAAGCGATCCGAGTGGGGCGATCAGCATTCCCAGCAGTGGAATTACAAACAACCCACCCACCAGCAGCAGAGCCACGAGCCCCGATGCCGCTGCGCCAAGACGGGGGATCTGCGGGCGTGGAGCCGGCGCCTCCGGCGTTTCAGGTTGTTCAATCGTCATCTCACCGCCCAGGTTCCGATATCCAGGTTTGTGCGAATGAATGGATTCGGTGGATTCTGGCCAAGCCGAATTCTGTCAGCCCTAAGACAAACTTGAACGACATCGGAGCCACGAAGATGCGAAGACACGCCAAAACGTCTTTCTAGCTCCTTTTTTGCGTCTTTGCGTCTTAGCGTTTCCAAAGCATCCTCAAACCGGATCGAACTTTCACTCAGCGGCAGAGCAGTTGACCACCGGTCTCTGTGGACCGGCATGATCCGGACTCAGGAGCCGGTGTACGGCAGTAACGCCATGAACCGTGCCCGCTTGATTGCCCGAGTCAGCTTGTGCTGGAAGGCGGGGCGGGTACCGGTCACCCTGCGCGGCAGGATCTTGCCGTTTGTTGGCGTGTACTCACGAAGGAGGTCGACATCCTTGTAGTCGATGTAGTTGATCTTCTCAACCGTGAATCGGCAGACCTTGACCCGACGACGAAAACGTTTCCTATTTGGTCTCATTGCAGCCTCCTCAACCCTCGTCCGCGGCGCTCTCGGCCTTGGCCGCGGCCTTCGCTGCTTTCTTCGCAGCGCGCGCCTCGTACTTGGCGTCCATCTTGCGTTTGCGACGCAGCTCGCGGTCCATGTTGAGAATCAATGACCGTATGACCGCATCGTTGGTCCGCATCTCAAAATTGAGTTTCTCGAGGACCTCGCCGCCAACGTTCACCTTCCAGAAGTGGTAGACACCGTAGTTCTTCTTCTCGATCGGGTAGGCAAGCTGACGCCGTCCCCAGGTGTCCTTTTCAGCGACCTCGCCGCCGCCGTCGGTGATGATGCCCTCGAGACGCTCCAAAGTCGCGGTCTCTTCCTCGGGCGGGATCTCGGGGTCGATAATGACCCCAAAGTCATAAAGAGGCATGTCGTTCTCCTCGTGGCCTTTGGCTCCGAATCGCTGTCCGGAGCAAGGAGTTGTATTTCCCGGACGAACCGGGAGTCGGTATTGTACGGGTTTTTGGCTGAAAAACAAGGGCTGGGCCCGCGTCCGAGTCCGCGTCCGAGTCCGTGCCCGAACGAAAAGTCCGCGATTTCAGTGCCTCAACACGCAATCGGACGCGGACGCGGACACGGGCGCGGACGCGGTACGCGGTACGCGCCAAATGCGACCCAACCGGCATCCGTCAGTAATCATGCGTCCCCATATGAACCGGTACACCGAACTTCTCCTCGAGCACGCGCGTCACACCCTCGACATTCATCGGGCAGTTCATCAACCCGGTCGCCTTTTTGACGCAGGTTCCGAAGTAGATTTCGTCAACCCCTACGCCGAGACTCTCGAGGACCGTCATCTGGAGATCCACCCTTGGCACCACCAGACCCGGGCAGTCACCACAGCCGGTCTTGAAGACCACCCGTACCTCACCCTGATCCTCAAAGGCAAAAGTGTTTTCGTTGACCGACTTGTAACACTTGGCGCAGCCGACACAGCTCGCGTCCTGGATCCGCTCGCAGTAGATCATGCCGATGCGTTTGGCCATTGAAGCCTCCTCGTGACCATCGATTTGATGCATCGTAAATCATTTGTTTTGAGATAGAAAGATGCTCAAATGAGCAGATGGACTTGAGGCTCGGGGCTTGGGGCCTGGTCAGCGCGCTGATCAAGCCTCAAGCCTCAGGTCTCAAGCCCCGTCGGGAACGAGTACGGGGACAGGCATGGGAACGTTTTGTTCAGCGCAGGCCCGACGGAAAGCCCTCTGGGGGATGGTCGTATTCGACGCCCGACTCACCCTTGACGATGTTGCCCATCGGAAAGCCGGGACAGCCCGAATCGCGGAGGTTGCGCAGGACTTTGTCGAGCTGTCTCGGGGCAACGACCAGCACCATTCCAACACCGAGATTGAAGGTCCGCCACATATCGTCCTCCGGAACCTGTCCCTTTTCCGCCAAGAGGCGGAAGACGGGTGGGATCTCCCACGCACCCACCTTGACTACGGCCCGCAACCTGTTGGGCAAGACTCGCGGCAGATTATCGGTCAGGCCGCCGCCTGTGATGTGGGCCATGGCGTGCACCCAGCCGTGCTCGATCAACGGCCATACAGGCTCGAGATAGCAGCGGTGAATCGCCAACAGCTCATCGGCTACCGTGCGGCCGAGCTCTTGGACCGTGTCGCCCGGCCGGAGCCCCAACTGCTCGAAAAAGACCTTCCGGGCGAGCGAGTAGCCATTTGTATGGAGACCAGTCGCCGGCAAACCGACCAGCACGTCACCCGCCTTCGCCGCAGTACCATCAATGATTCGACGACGGTCGACGAGCCCTACGACAAAACCGGCGAGATCGTACTCGTTGTCACCGTAAAAACCCGGCATCTCCGCGGTTTCGCCACCGAGTAATGCGAGACCGTGCTCGCCGCATGCTACCGCGACTCCCCCGATCACATCGGCAACCACATCGGGCTCGAGGCGACCGGTGGCCAGGTAGTCGAGAAAGAACAGCGGCCTCGCCCCCTGGACAAGGATGTCGTTGATGCAGTGGTGGACAAGATCACGCCCCACAGTTGAGTGCCGGTCGGCGGCAAACGCGACCTTGAGCTTGGTGCCGACGCCGTCCGCCGATGCCACCAACACCGGCTCCTTGAGCCCTTTGATGGGCGGTCGGAACAGTCCGCCGAAGGCTCCCTGGTCGGAGAGCACATCCGAGGTGTAGGTGTTGCGAACCATTTTCTTGACCTGGGCAAGCGCTCGGTCCTGAGCATCGATATCGACTCCTGCGTCGCGGTAGGTGGTCATGTCCCCGTCTCCGTGCTCGTCTCCGTCTCCGTGCCCGATGGCTTCTGGAGACGATTGCATCTTGTCGTGAGACCTTACCCGCCTGCGTTGGAGGTGGCAAGGGTCACGCGACCCACTTCGGACGCGGGCGCGGGCGCGGACGCGGACGCGGGGACCGAAACTGGCGCAACCAGCCCATACCTGCTACAACCTCCTCATGACGCTGCTCCGCCGATATCGAAGCTACAATCTCCCAGTTGCCACCCACAACAGCCTGCTCAACGACGCCCGGCAAATCCTTGGAACCGAGATCGACGGGATCGAGGCTGAATACTGTTTCTACGTTGAAACATCCCGCGACCTGCGGAACGAGGAATTAAGAGTCCTCGATTGGCTGCTCACCGAGACATACGAGCCCCATCGTTACGGCCTCGCCAGCTTCCTCGACGACCGCCTCGGACCGATTTTCGAGGTCGGCCCGCGCATGACCTTTACCACTGCATGGTCGACCAACGCGGTCTCGATCTGCCACGCCTGTGGCCTTGGTGATGCTCGCCGAATCGAACGCTCGCGACGCTATCTGCTGAGAACCCCTGAACCGATCGCCGAAGAAAGCGTGACCGCCCTCCTGGCGTCGATGCACGACCGTATGACCGAGTGCTGCTACCCAACACCATTGACCGACTTCGCTTCTGGCGCCACCCCCGCACAGGTCGGCTCGATACCGGTCATGGCCGAAGGTCGGGCGGCACTGGAACGCATCAACAACGAGCTTGGCCTCGCCTTCGACGATTGGGACCTCGATTTCTATACTGCTCTATTCCGCGACCGCATCGGCCGCGACCCGACGAACGTCGAGTGCTTCGATATCGCCCAATCAAACAGCGAACATTCAAGACATTGGTTCTTCAAGGGCCGTCTCGTGATTGACGGTGAGGAGATGCCGAATCACCTCTTCGAAATCGTCCGCCAACCTTACGAGGCCAACCCCAACAACAGTGTCATTGCCTTCCACGACAACTCGAGTGCGATCCGGGGGTTTCCCGCTACGACCCTGCTCAGCGCCGACCCATTCGGTCCGTCGCCTCTGGTTGACCGCCAGCTCGATCTCGACATTATCTTTACCGCGGAGACCCACAACTTCCCGTCCGGAGTCGCGCCCTTCCCAGGCGCCGAGACCGGTACCGGCGGGCGCATTCGGGACGTCCAGGCCACTGGTCGCGGAGCGCTGGTTGTAGCGGGTACGGCCGCCTACTGCGTTGGCAACCTCAGGCTGGCCGGATACGAACTCCCCTGGGAAGACCCCGGTTTTCACTACCC
>Ga0224513_10000851_pt1 | contig 12262 bp, 6 predicted proteins | sample SF_May12_sed_USG_5_FD_169109 | JGI IMG/M metagenome (GOLD analysis project Ga0224513, IMG submission 169109) | Sediment microbial communities from San Francisco Bay, California, United States - SF_May12_sed_USGS_21 | ecosystem: Environmental > Aquatic > Marine > Sediment | place: USA: California... | reverse complement strand
CCTGGCGATAACCCGATCCAGCTCAAGTTCCGGCAGGATCAGGTTGAGCTCGGTCACCGGTTTTGCATGTGCAGGCGCCCCCACAATCACTAGCAGAAGCAGCAAGCTGGTTTTGATAATTGATTTCATAGCGTACCGCATCAGAATTTTCAGGAATGGTACACGAAGGGACTGACTCGAGACCAACATGCCTAGTAATAATCGAAAGTCATGCCGAGTGAAATGCCTGCCACTGGTTTCTGGATTCGGTAGGTTTCGTTTCCCAATTGCGCATGGGCGTCGTTGACCGGAATCCAGGCGCCAACACCGAGCTGCAGACGATAATTCCAGGAATCACTTAACGAAGCAGCATTGAAACGAATTCCTGTGCCTATCTTGATGACGGCGCGCCCGACAGACGCTGAAGACGCACCGGCAAGCACATCTTCGCCTCGCAGCTCCTCTTGACGATAGCCCCCGCCAAGCCGAGCAAAAAAACTGATCCAGTCATCGTCGGGCAGTGCTGGTCGCTCCCACTCGAGGCCCAACGTTACTTGCCTGCCTTCGATAAAGACCGACGCGTCACTGCCGTATTGCGGTGTGCCAAAGCTGGCATCGACGACCAGCGCCTCGCTCCACAGGGAATCTGTGCTCGTGAACACCCTGCGTTGAAATCTCGCTGCAAGTTCAACCGTTACATCCGGCAGAAAGAATGCAAACTCCAGGCCCATCGCTGGCGGTGTCGAGTACTGCCCTGTCGGCTGTTCGCGGTTCGCAATGAACTTCAACTGCCCATAGGAAGCTTCGCCGTCGGGTTGTTGCACGGTCTCGAGTATCAGCGCACCAAAGCGGACGCCAACGACCACACCCAGCTCGGACTCGGCGGCGGCCGTGGCGGCTTGCACCGGGTCCCTGTCATAGCCGCTTCTCCAGTCCCGGCGCAGGCCAAGCCACACGTCGATGGCATTGCGTGAGCTTACCGCGTATGTACCTAGTGTGTTGTCCCACTGACCATCCGAGGTAAGCAGGGAGCTTCCTCGAAGCCAGTAACCGGTGCGCCATCCACCGAGCCACCCCTTCGCGGCAGACTCATGAAAGACGCGGTAATGCTGCGCGTCAACCCAGAGCGTTGCGTCAGTGCGATTAGTAGAAACGTAATCGAGATTCTCGATGTCGCTATCGACGAGTTGGTGAAACCCGTTTTGCATCCGCTCACCAGCAAATTTGCCGACACCTCGCAGGCCTCCGCCGATGACAATTTTGTCCACCCGATTCAAATCTGCCCGGTGGAGCGCCTCGTAGCCAAGCGACACAGACATTTGGTCCAGTCGGCCCGAAAACCCCGGGCCACCAAGCGTCAGGATGCTGTGATCCACGACAGTGAGCCAGGTGTCTGTCAACGCGCTGGTGATATTCATCTGCTGGGTTCGAAAATCGTCAACCGAACCACCGCGGCCGAGGAAGTCGTTGCTGAAATTGATCTCGAAATCACGCTGCAGGAACGGCGGCGCCTGCGAGGGCAGGCCTGGAATTTCACCTGCCTCGATGCCTGGACTGGCTGCCTGCAACAAAGCGAGGAGTGCGAGCCCGGAATGCCGTGACGTCATAGTCGCGCCAGCCAGTCCTGCAGGTGCTCTGCCTGGTATGAAAAGAACGGGTTGTAGCGCGTGCGCAGGAAATACGCCGACTTCAGGCGCAGAACGCCTTCCTCGCCACGAGGGGCTAAATTGCCGAACATGATTCGCCGCTCGCCGTCTGTGGCGGCCGATCCGTCACCGTAGACCGGGTCATCGGGGCGAAACGGGACGGCAATATGTGACATCGAATAAATACCCTCGGGCCAGGCCATGTCGGTATCGTCGGCCGCTGGTTTTGTCTCGCCGGCAGGAAGCGACAACCGGCCGATCTCGGGGCCATGCCGATCTCGATTTCTGATTACTGTTACGCCGTAGGTTAATGGCGCAGAGGTTTCCAGCCAAGCGGCAGGATCTATTGGTACTCTGTTCATCAGGTGCAAAACGGTACTGCTGCGGTTTACGTCGTAGACGACCAGTTCGCTGCCATTAGCCTCGAGTCGATCGTAGAGATTAGTAACGATTGCGGCTGTGCTGACGGTGTTATCGACGACCGACTGGAAAGTCAGTATCGGCGGCAGTTTTGCTGCCTCGGCCGGCTGCCTGAGTTGCTTGTAAGTTCCGGTCGACAGCTTGTAGATCTCCCAGGCTGCCCGCTTGGGAAAAGACGTGAATTTGAAGGGGTCGACTTCCGGGAGAATCGACAGCCACCTGGATTTCTCGAAGTAGGGAATCCAGGAGAGCAAGGTATGCCAGTTCGAGATGATGGCCAGGCGCGCAACCGCTATAGCCGGCGAAAAAAGTACAATCCCGTCAGGGCATGGTAATTCGGCATCCTCGTCGCACTTCAGCGCAAAGTCGATTGCCATCAGGCCACCGTTCGAATATCCGGCGAGCACGAAGGACTCTTTTGCCCCAGGCAAGTTAGCGGCATGCCGAACTGCGATACGTACAGCCGCGGCCCAGTCTTCCCAGCGCGCGTCGAGCAGCCCGCCAACGGCGAAGCCGTGCCCGGGCATGCGCGGCACCACGACGTTGTAACCCGCATCGACCATCGTCAGCGCGACACCCCGCATCGAGTATGGTGAATCGGAAAGGCCGTGGAGCAGTACTGCGACACCTTTGGGCGAAGTTGCCGACAGCTCGTAGGAGCGATTCCAGTTTTTGGTGAAATTGCCGGGATAGGTCAGGCTGTCTTCGGAATACCGATCAACCAGACTGTCTGGCCTGGCGTCGGCATCAATTTTTTCGCCGAGCTCGACTTTCAGTTTTGCTTCGATCGCGCGATAGGCGTCCCAGTCGGTGTGCGGCTCCTGCGCCGCCGTGAACTCGTTCTCGAAGGTGACACGATGCTCGGGACTCAGGTCCGACATGCGTCTGTCGCCCAGCGCAATAACGAGCGTAACGCTGAGGACCGCGGTAATCGCAATCGTTAGCAGCCAACGACTAATTTTCAGTATGATCGGCACGAAGAAGTCCCAGCAATTTGGCGGTACGAGGCTTGGACCGATTACCAGCATTGCGCTCGCTCCGCGCCCTCATGTAAGAAGTCGGATTGTTCGTAATTATACTTCGCGTATCGCCATCCAGACACTGAAAAGGCCACAAACATGGCACGACAAATCATATTTATTCTGCTTTGTCTGGCGTTCATCGCAACGCCGGCAGACGCTCAGGAAGCCACTGTCAGTGAAGCATTGGCGCTGGAAATAGAGGAGTTGGCAGCAACCGGGCGGCTTAGAATCAGGGGCACAGAGGTCGCATCGGCCGAGTTGTTGGTCGAGGTTTATGAGCAGAATCGGTTTGAGCTGACATGGACTCGGTCCGAACAGATTGGGGAGCTTCTCGAGGCCATCAAGGCGACGGAGGCAGACGGACTAAACCCTGCTGACTATCATGTTGAGGAAGTACAGGCAGGCTATCAACAACTGTTATCCGGTGTGGAAATTACCGCAAACGAGCGGGCAGATCTTGACCTGCTGTTCACAGATAGCCTGATTCGACTCGGTTATCACGAACGCTTCGGCAAACTGAATCCCCATACACTCGACCCACAGTGGAATTTTCGGCGCGAGAAGAATGAGGTCGAGGTGACGACAGCGATTCTGGCCGCGATCGACTCAACGTCACTGCTTGCACATCTTCAGACCCAGTTTCCTCGTGGCGTGTTTTACCAACGGCTGCGCAAGGGCCTGGCGCGATATCGACAGATCATGGCGAATGGCGGTTGGCCCGAGTTTCCGGACGGACCTACGCTCAGACCTGGCGAACGGGATGAGCGGGTAGAAAAACTCGTGCAACGGCTTGTTGCAACTGGCGATCTTCCGCAGGGTGAGCTCGCTACGACCGATAGTATTTACGATGAGTCGATCGAGGCCGGTGTACGGCACTTTCAAATGAGGCACGGGCTCGACGTGGACGGGATTATCGGGCCGTCGACCGTACGCGCACTCAATATCCCGGTTGAGCATCGCGTACAGCAGCTCAGAATCAATCTTGAGCGCACGCGCTGGGTCTTTGACGATGTCAGCGACGAATACATACTCGTTAACATTGCCGGTTTCGCTGCGTATGTCATACGTGATGGCAAAGTTGCCTGGCGAACCAAAGTCCAGGTTGGCAAACCTTTTCGCAAGACGCCCGTATTTCGAGACGAGATGAAATACGTCGTATTCAATCCTACCTGGACCGTGCCCTACAGCATTGCCACAAGAGATATTCTGCCGAGCATCCAGGCCGACCCGGACTATGTTGCGACGCGCAACTTCGACATCAAGGATCGGAACGGCAATCTCGTCGACGCCAAGAGCATCGACTGGTCGAAACTTTCAAGAGGTAACTTCCCTTATACGCTCGTGCAGCGGCCAGGCCCGGATAACGCGCTCGGCCGCGTCAAATTCATGTTCCCGAACGAGCACGCTGTCTATCTGCACGATACGCCCAGCAAACATCTGTTCGGCAAGGCCGAGCGTGCCTTCAGTGCGGGGTGTATTCGCGTCGAGCGTCCGTTTGATTTCGCCGAGGTTCTCATGGGGCGCGATGGCTGGACCCAGGAACGCTTCAAAGAGGTTCTCGATAGCGGAGAGATCAGGACGGTGTTTCTTTCAAAACCATTGCCGGTGCTCCTCCTTTACTGGACGGCTGAAGTGCGCGAGGACGGCGTCGTGTATTTCTACCAGGACATCTATGACCGCGATCAATCCGTGGCGGACGGCCTCGATGCCCCATTTTCGCTGGATCGTCCGGCGAGATGAACCGCAGAGAGTTTGCGGCGGTGCTAAGCTGGTCGCCATCATCAGAAGGATAGTATTGGCCGAAAACACAGCTCAGGAAGCACACTCGACATCATGCGCCTGCGACGAATTGCTCTCTGGTCAACCGGTGGGATCCTGCTCCTGCTGGTCATCGGCTTTTGTTGGCTGTGGTTTGCTGATCTTGGTTTTCTAAAGCCGCAGCTCGAACGCTGGGTTGCGGCTACGATCGGCCGCGACTTCGCGATTGAGGGTCGTTTCGATATAGACCTGGGTCGCGAGACTATTATCGTCGCGGAAGGTATTCGCCTCGAGAATGCCGACTGGTCGAATACACCAGAGATGGTGGATATCGAATACCTCGAGGTGCATATTGATACTTTCTCGCTGTTCAATGCGCCGCTAACGATTGGTCTTGCAAAAATTCGTGACGCGGAGATTCGTTTTGAACGTGTCGAGAGCGAAGCGCCGAACTGGGATTTTGGAATTCCTCGCGGTACCTCAGATCAAGAAGCCGAAGCCGGTGTGCCAGGCTTCATTCTCCGCCAGATTGACATCGATAGCGTACACGTCGTGTATGAGAGTCCGGAGCGAACCGGGCCTCTCGATCTGAGGATCGGTGCGCTCAAGCAGCGACACCGCGACGACGACTTTCTCGAACTAAGCGTGGTAGCCGAGCTTGGCGAAAGCGCGTTCGAAGTGCGCGCAATTACCGGTACCTGGGATGCGCTGCTTTCGCAAAGAAATATCAAGTATGAGATCGAAGGTCGCCTGGATACCCTGGATTTTTCGAGCAGGGGAACAATCGACGATCTGGTTGCGCCTTCGCGGCCATCGCTCGATTTCACGGCACGCGCCCCCGACATTAATGATCTGCTGCGCCTGTTCAGGCTCGAGGAAAGTGGCCGGGGTGATATCAATATCTCAGGTTCCCTGAAACCCGTCGAGAACGGTCCATTGGTGCTCGACGTCGAGGGGCATGCGGGTCAGACCCGGGTTGATGCGAGCGGCACGCTGTCAGATCTGCAGCATCTCGAACAGTTCGACGCGAATGTAAAAGCGTCGGGCCCGGATCTGGGACAGATACTCGCGCTATTCGGCTTTCAGGATGCCGGTGCGGCACCGTTCACGATCGATATTGATGCCAATCGTGACGGGTCGATGCTGGCCATCGAAAAAGCACACCTCGAATTTGCTAAAGCACAGTTCGACCTGCAAGCACGGCTACCGGGCTTTCCCCATCTCGATCAAGGTAACGCGCAACTGCAGATCATCGGATCCGACGTCGCGCATCTGCGGAAATTGCTGCGCTTGCCGGGCGCAGCCGCCGGCCCGTTTGCGCTCGGGCTGCAACTCGATACGGATCCTGACGGGGAGGAAATCGTACGAGTCGAGTTTACTTCGACACTGGGGAATCTCGAAGCGAGTGGCCGTGTTGCACCTGATCCCAACTACGCAGGCAGTGAGTTCGATTTTACGGTCAAGAGCGATAGCCTGGCGCGATTGGGCGACGCTTACGGCCTGGATGGGCTACCGGATTTGCCGACGACCGTCAGTGGTTCGGTGATGGTCGAAGAGGACGCCCTTCGCGTTCAGGGACCGCTGAGGATCGACGTCGAGGACATTGGGGTTCAGCTAGAGGGGTTGGTCAAGCTGGCGCCGGGTGGCAGAGGTAGTCAATTAAGGTTTGGCGTGCACGGGCCCGATCTTGCGAATATTGTCGGGATGTTCGCACCCAGCGAGCAGGTCCCGCCGTTGCCGTTCGACCTGGGCGGCCAGGTTTTGATCCAGGATGACGGCTTTCGTTTTCGCAATGCCCGCGGAACGCTGGGGCGATCTACCATTGCTGTCGAGGGAGTTCTGATACCCGTCAAATTTGTAGCCGGGAGCGGGTTCAAGTTTGCTGCGTCGGGGCCGGCCTTCGAGGAATTGTTCGCACACCTTCCGGATCTCGAAGTTCTGCCGGGCGGATACGAGCTGTCCGGTGAGCTGGGACTTGGTGCTGACTCAATTCACTTCAAGGACATCGAGCTGTCGCGTGAACATGGCGGCGCCGAACTCGATGTCATGTTGGGACTTCCGCCGATAACGCGCCGCATCGACTTCGACGTCAACGCTCGAGGCCCGAACCTGCACTCATGGCTCACGACTCTTGGCGATTTCTCAGTTGCCGATGCGCCGTTCTCTATCGTCAGCCGTGGCGAAATTCGTGATATGCGACTGACGCTTGAGCGGCTGAATATCAAGGTTGGTGAGGCAAGCGTTACGGCACAGGGCGAACTGGATCTGGCGCCAAGCGGCAGGTCTACCGAATTCGAGTTCGACCTGGACGTTCCCAGCCTTGGCAAGGTGGGGTTGTTCAACGAGCGACGAATCCGCGAGCAAAGCCTGCAGATCCATGCAAGAGTTCGGGGCGACGAGAATGAAGTGTGGATCGATGAACTGGTTGCCCGTCTCGGAGAAAGTGATATCCGCGGTTCGGTGCGGCTGCAGAAGGGCGACGTTCCTAAGTTGTCGCTTGAGATACAGGCCGACTCGATCCGGCTTGCACCGCTGCTGGAAGAAAAGGCGCCCGACTATGATGCGACTCCCGAGTTCGACGACGGTCGGTTGATTCCAGACATCGAAGTACCGTTCGATGCAATGAAAAAGCTGGACGCGACCGTCTTGCTGGATATCGGTGAATTGCAGCGAGATCCACTGTTGTTTCGTGCCGTTAAACTCCGGGCACAGCTCCAGGAGGGCGCCCTGTATGTGCACGAGGCCGGATTCGAGGCCCGCTCTGGCTGGCTCCAGGCGCGCGGCGCGCTCGAACCTGGAGACGGCTTGGGCAATGCAACCCTGGCGATCAAGGCAAGAGATCTTTCGATGGGCCTCACTGGCCAGGGAGGCCTGCCATCGTCGCGAACAAATATCGATGGTCAGTTAGAGGCGACGGGGGTCGATTTGCGGACATTGGCCGGAAACGCCAGTGGAGTACTGTTTCTCAACGTCCGCAATATTGTGGTTCCAAGTGATCGGCTGCTGAAACGGATTTACGGGGACATACTCGATGAGATTCTAAGCACAATTAATCCCTTCTCGAAAGACGACCCGGAAACAAGAATTGAATGTGTCGTCTTGCCGATCGAGATCAGCGACGGAGACCTGGGCTTTAGCCCGAACGCGCTTATGCGGACCGACAAGATCCGAATATTGTCCGATACGTCCATGGACCTGAAGTCAGAGGAAATCGAGATGAGTTTCCAGACGACGCCAAGGCGGGGTATTACGATCAGTACGGGTGAGCTTCTGAATCCATATGTCATGGTTGTTGGCACCTTGGCAGCACCTCGACTGGCAGTGGATGCAAAAGGCAGCCTGATAACCGGGGGCGCTGCCGTCGCGACAGGCGGCTTGTCGATTCTCGCGAAAGCTGCGTGGGATCGACTGGCTCGGTCGAAGGCTCCCTGCGAGACAGCGGCCAGCGAAGGTATTGCCGCGCTGCAGGACCGGTTCAGCGATCTGCCGACGAAGAAACTGGCCGAATAGGCTTTTCGCGAAGAGGTAAATTGACCATAACCTGGGGTCCGATAACCAGATTCCAGCCCTGTGGCAGCGCAAACTGTCTCGCAATTCAACGCGGAGACAGCTGTGACTATCAACAACAGGCAAGAACCTGAGACCCGTGCTCGGGCTGACGGGCTACGCCGCTCCGTCAGGCAGTACATAGCTGCTGGAGTCTCCGATCCCGACGGAGTCCTCGGGAACCTGGATCGCTGGTCGCAACGGCGCGTGGCGGCGGAGAACATAGGAAAAATCGACCTGATGCTCGAGTCGGAAGACCCGGTCGAGCACTGCTTTCAAAACCTGATCCGTGAAATCGATAGTGAAGCGGAGATGGGGGTCCTGCTTGTAAATCCGAGCACGGCGCACCAGTCGCTCAACAGCATATGCGAGGTGCGTGGTGTGTCCGGCCACCTCCACAAGGAAATTCAGAGAATCGCGCCCGTCGTTTTTCCCGACGAATACGCGCATTCACAAGGAGACCTCGACCTCGTCTGGGTAACCGTGCAGGCACTCTATGATCGCGCCAGTTTTGATGCGTCAACATCGGAATTCGCGATCGGGCATTTCTTCGACAACGCCGATAACGTGGCCGACATGGTCCGGCTAATACGATCCTTGTTTTATCCTTTTTACGAAGAGGGCATTCGCCGCCAGTTCGACCTGCCGTCGTTGCTTGATGAGGCGGAGACGCAGGATCTGTTCGCGATGGTTTCGGACCTCATGTTACGGGCCGGATCCTATGAAAACAGGATCAGTATGATCGAGTCGAGGGCCGATAAAAGAGACTGCCTGGCTTGACCGGCAGAGATCAAAGGTATACTTGCTGGCCATCTCGCGGTTCCCGATGCTGCGCTTGAGAATTCGGTATTCCCTGATAGCGCTGGCGCGCGGCAAATGAGAAACCTGATTCGCGGATAATCGTCTCTGTTTTGGCTGGAATAGTTCAGTCGGGAGACGTTCCGTCACGCCGAGGCCTCACCGTTCGTTCTTATTCTATGCCGCCAAATTCGCTCTCTGTTGCAGTCATTCTGCTCGCCAGCTTCGGTAATTCGACGAGTGTGCAGGCGCAAGATGACGAAGAACTGGACGAAATTGTCGTTGCTGCAGCTCGCATCGAGGGCGGTGGTGGTGGGCGCGCGGCCGCCAGTCGTGAGCAGTTGGATGACAGCGACGAGATTGACATGGAGGGTTTTTTCGACGAGCTCGACGGCATTTCTACACTTGGCGGCGACGATGAAGGCAATGTGATCAGTATCAACGGCCTGAGTCCCAATCTTTCCAAGGTCACGCTGGACGGACAAAGCCTCGTTGAAGGACGTGGCAATGGCGGTTTCGGGGCCGGTGACCTGCCACCCGAGATGATCCTTCGAGTTGACGTCTACAAAACCCCGACGCCTGCCATGGAAGAGGGCGGTGCGGGTGGCCGAGTGAATCTGCGCACGCGTAACCCGGTGGACATCCCGAAGCCGACGAACAGTCTCAAAGCCAAGCTGAGCTACACCCCGGACAAAGACGATTTCAGCCCGGCCGCAAGTGTGTTTACAGGGCGATCGTTAGAGAACAGGAAATTCGGCTACATGCTGAGCGTCAGCCTGGCCGATCGTGAGAAGCACTATGGTAGTCAGGACGTCACGAGTTGGGAGCAACGCGACTTCGATGGCACTTCGGCCTACATTCCCACGCAGGTCAGGAACAATGCTGTCGCTACTGACCAGGGTGATGCTTTTGTGGGCCTCACATTGGGCTTCAGGCCACATGAGTCGCTCGATATCAGTAGCAAGGTCTTCCTTTCCCGAAAGGAAAAAGACATCGAGAACCTTGGCTTGCAGCACCGCGTAGACCGGCAAAGAGACATCGTTGCACTGGCCTTCAATGAACGCATTGTCACGGAACTCGAATCTTCCGATGACTCGCGTGAGAACCTGCGCGTGGTTGGCAGCACTCGGGCAGATCGGGTCGACAGTGCGATCTTCGGGGCGGACTTCGACTGGCGTCGTGAGAAATGGCGCATAGAAGGCGCTGCAGGTTATACCACTGTCGACAATGAGGGCGACGCGCCGTCTCAGAACATCGTCTTCGACACGGTTAGCGCGTTCAATTATGCGGCAGATGGAGATGGCAGCCTGATCATGTCCTATCCCGGCGCGTTTCCCGACACTGGTGACTTCAGCGCCAGTCGTATCAACCTGAGCATCAAAAACGTCAACGATACGAATGGCTTTGGTGGCCTGGACCTGACCCGGCAGTTGGGCAGGGGCACTATTCGTCGCATCAAGATGGGCGCCAAGATCCGGGAGATGACACGCAGCCGTCGCAGTTCAAAAGGAACCGTGAGCTTCGATGAACTATCCCTGGACGATATTGATACGGGTGAGACCCAGCAGACCCCCTGGGATACGGTTGCATGGCCGACCATCGACATGGGTGCTGTCGACGAGATCGTGCAGGAGAGCCCGATCGACTGGCAGGAGAACCTCCTCAATGAATTCGACATCAAACAGCGGTCGAGTGCGGGATATGTGCAGGCAGAATTTCGTGCAAGCGTGGCGGAAGAGCGCTTCCTGGTCGGCAAGTTTGGCGCGCGTCTCGTTGGCACCGAAACCTGGATCGACGGGTACCAGGACATTGGCGAGGGTCCGGAGCCGGTAGCACTGAAGACTCGTTATACGGATTTTCTGCCCAGCTTCAGTTCGCGCATGCGGATCGCTGAGCGAGCGGGGCTGTCTGTCGGCATAGCAAAAGTGATGACCCGGCCGGAGCTCAATGACCTCGCGCCGGGGATACGCCTGAATTTCGCAGACAAGACAGCGAAGTCCGGTAATCCGAACCTCGAACCCTTCCGCGCAAACCAATACCTGGTGGAGGTGACGTGGGCACCGGAACGCGGCCGACGTTTGGGTGCAAACATTACTTACAGAGACGTATCGAACTTCACTGCACTCGGCGAAGAGACGATAGAAATCGGGGATGACACTTTCCTCGTGACCCGTCCCGTCAACGGTGGCGACGGTTCCATCCTGACGGCTTCGGCGAGAATCAATCAGAACCTGCGGCAAATGACCCGGGCGCTGCGGGACGTCTCGGCCTCCGTGTCCTATACGTACAACCGCAGTGATACGGATTTTCTGGATCCGGCTACCGGTGAGACTCTGCCGATGCCCAACACGGCAGAGCACGTCGTCAAGGCCAGCCTGAACTACAGCAGGGATTTCTTCGCGGGCAAACTCAGGTACAACTGGCGAGGCATGTCGTTGAAATCCTCTTTCAGCGAAAGCGGGTTGTCAGTCTGGAACCAGCCCTTCGGGAGCCTGGACGTGAACCTCGCCTGGCAGTTGAACGATGTCGTCCGTATCGGCCTGGATGGCCGCAATCTGCTCAACGAAGAAAAGCTGCTGACGACCGACTTTGATGGTCAGCTCGTACGTATCAATGAGCAGGACAGGTCAGTGTCCGTCAACCTGCGCGCCAAGTGGTAACCAGCGTTACGCGAAGCCCAGGCGCTAATCCGCGTCGTAGCGTTTCCACTTCCCCGTGCGTTTGTTGAAAACGCGAAACGACCCATCCCTGTATGCGCTGATCCGGAGCCAGTGCTCGGTCTCTGTATCGAGATTCGCAATGAAAGCTGAGGGGAAGTTCTCCGCGCCTTCTTGAGCTGACAGGTCGATTTGCCACACGTCCTCGAGTGCCTCCGCGTTGCGCAGGACGTCGAATATTGGCGCCTCTCCTCCTTTCTTTGCGCCATTATTGAGAACTGCCACGCGAGGACGAAACGCGGCCAGCGTTGCGGGGTCGGCAGCATCCGCCCCGCCGTGATGCGACACCAGGTACACGTCAACCGCACCGATCCGATTTGAAGGGCACACGAGATCGGACAAGGGTTGACCGACAAGGTCGCCGAGATCGAGGAAA
>Ga0224513_10000847_pt1 | contig 12278 bp, 12 predicted proteins | sample SF_May12_sed_USG_5_FD_169109 | JGI IMG/M metagenome (GOLD analysis project Ga0224513, IMG submission 169109) | Sediment microbial communities from San Francisco Bay, California, United States - SF_May12_sed_USGS_21 | ecosystem: Environmental > Aquatic > Marine > Sediment | place: USA... | reverse complement strand
GATCCAGTTGCCGGGTCCGACCGGGGAATCAAACCAGTTGAGCCTGCATGGGCGAGGTGTTTTTGTCTGCATCAGCCCGTGGAATTTTCCACTGGCGATTTTCACCGGTCAGGTTGCCGCAGCGCTGGCCGCAGGCAACACCGTGCTGGCCAAGCCGGCAGATCAGACGCCGGCCATTGCCGCGTTGGCCGTGAAGACACTTCACCAGGCCGGAATACCGGTCAGCGCACTACAGTTCGTGCCGGGCCGCGGTTCAGTTGTCGGCGCGAAACTGACCTCAGATCCGCGCGTGGATGGCGTCGCCCTGACCGGCTCAATGGATACGGCTTACCGGATCAACCGGAGCCTGGCGGCGAGGGAAGCGCCGCTGGCGGCGATGGTTGCCGAAACCGGTGGGCAGAACGCGATGCTGGTCGATAGCTCAGCGCTGCCGGAACAGGTTGTGCAGGACGTTATCCGCAGTGCTTTCCACAGCGCGGGTCAGCGTTGCTCGGCCCTGCGGGTGTTGTTTGTCCAGGACGATGTGGCCGACCGGGTGATGGAACTGCTTGCCGGTGCCATGCAGGAACTGGTCATTGGGGACCCGCGATTCCTTGCAACGGATATCGGCCCGGTGATAGACGGCGTTGCGGTGGAGGAACTGAAGGCTCACGCGGAAAAAATGGAACAAGATTTCAGGCTGATCGGCCGGGCATCGGTCAGTACGGACCTGACAGGCCATTACTTGCCTCCCTGTGCTTTCGAGATTGACTCGATCAAAACGCTGCAGGAGGAGGTGTTTGGCCCCATACTGCATGTTGTTCGATATCGTTCCCGGGACCTGGACCGCGTCATCGACGAAATCAATGCGACCGGTTATGGCCTGACGCTCGGCATTCACAGCCGGATTGATCGCACGCAGGAATACATTTCCAGCAAGGTTCTGGCCGGCAATTGCTATGTAAACCGGAACATGATTGGTGCGGTAGTCGGCGTGCAGCCCTTCGGTGGTGAGCGGCTTTCCGGAACCGGACCGAAAGCTGGTGGTCCACATTACATGCTTCGCTTTGCAACCGAACGAACCCTGACCGTGAACACGGCAGCCGTGGGAGGGAACGCGATCCTCCTCGAGTTGGAAGATTAACAGAGAGATTGATTTGTACCTGCAGTTTTTTGGATTAAAAGAGCCACCGTTTTCAATAACGCCGGATCCTTCGTTCGTTTATTTGAGTGCGGCTCACCGTGATGCACTCGCTCACTTGCTGTATGGCGTGGGTCAGGGTGGTGCGAGTGGTTTTGTCCAGTTAACCGGTGAGGTCGGCACCGGCAAAACCACGATTTGCCGGTGCCTGCTCGAACAGGTCCCGGAAGAGACGCAGGTCGCACTGGTATTGAATCCCCTGATGACTCCGCGCGAACTGCTGGCGACCATTTGCGAGGAACTCGGGATTTCCACCGAAGGGATCGGCGACAGCAACAAGGCGATGGTCGATGCGCTAAACGCGTACTTACTGCAACAGCATGCCCGGGGCCGGCGGGTTGTGGTCGTCATCGATGAGGCACAGAACCTGAGCCCCGAGGCGCTCGAGCAAGTCCGGCTGTTGACCAATCTGGAGACAGCCAAGCAGAAACTGCTGCAGATGGTGTTGCTGGGGCAACCGGAGTTGCGCCAATTGTTGCAGCGTCAGGAACTCAGGCAATTGTCCCAGCGCATTACGGCCCGCTATCACCTGGCGCCGCTGAACCAGGAAGAGACTTTTGCTTACGTCCGGCACCGCATGCAGGTAGCAGGTTGCCAGCGAAGCCCATTCCGGCGCTCAGCCGTACGCGCCCTGTACCAGAGGTCGGGAGGTGTGCCTCGACTGATCAATATCATTGCCGACCGGTCACTGGCAGGTGCCTATGCAAAGGAGTCGGGCAGTGTGACTCCCGCCCTGGTGCATGCAGCAGCCAACGAAGTGCAGCCCAGCGAAACCCACGTTCGATCCGGGCGCTGGCCGATGGCGATAGCTTTCGCTTCAATCGCTGTGTTGCTGGTGATGACCGTTATGACCTGGGGTGAGCCGCTGTATGACCGGTTTCGCGCACCAGATGACACCGATACCGTCGCCGCAGAGCAGCCTCCGATCGAACCGGCGCCGGTTGAGGTGGCCGCTACTGCTGAACCTGAACCTGAACCTGAACCGGATCCGATTCCTGAGCAGTCTGCGTCCATCACGCCGGTCGGAGCTTCGACACTGAATTTCGCCGAGCCGGCTGAGCCGGATATTGCCGTGGATCGTGCATGGCTTGACGACCAGCACCGGTCCGCCTGGCGGACCATCGCCGGCCTCTGGCAGGACCCGCAGGGCGCCAATGCCATCGCATCGGCCTGCGATGGAGTCTCGGGGCAGGGCTATGCCTGCATCCGTGAGCGTGGCAACTGGTCCCGGATCAAAAACCTGGGTTTACCCGTAGTCCTGGTGCTCCAGAATGAGAACCCCCGCTTACTGGTGCTGCAGGGTTTCACGGATGGTGCTTTGCTGGTAGGGTCGCCTGAACAGATGGTCGAGGTGCCGCATGAAGCCATCGAAACCCAGTGGTTGGGTGAATACCTGGTGGTGTGGCCGCAGGCGCCGGACTGGCCTGCGCAGATTCGTCGGGGTGAGTCCGGCGCGGCCGTAGAGATCGTCATGGAAATGGCCGGGTTTGCTGAGCCGGCATGGAAGGGTAATGGCGTGTTTGATGCCGGCTTCGAAACATGGCTGTTGACGTTTCAGCGCCGGCACGGCCTGAAAGCCGATGGTATCGTCGGACCCAATACACTGATCTACCTGATGGCCCCGACCATCACCCAGCCCCGCCTGCAACTGGGTGTCGGGGAGAGCTCTTAAACCATGTCGATTTTGCTCGAAGCGCTGAAAAAATCGGAAAAGTCCCGTCAACTGGGAGAGACGCCTACCCTGTATACCCAGGTAGAACGGACTGTTCCCATGGCCGAATCATCCGCCAGCCTGGTCCCGATACTGCTGGTCATGTTGAGCGTCATTGTGATGGCATGGTTCGGTTGGCAGCAGTTCACCGTTCCGGAACCTGTCGATTCGGCTTCCGAGGCGGCTATGGTGGCCGAGCGGCCGGCGCCCGTCGCGCCGGGCGAAGACCCGGTGAAACCTGCGGCCCGCACCATGACGGAGGAGTTTCAGCAAGAGCCTGCAAGCAGAGACGCAAGTGAATCAGGCGAAAGCGCAGAAGATGAACAGCGAAAACAGGAATTGAAACAGTCCTTTGACCGTTTTGTCGCGGAACCAGAGAGTAAAGCTGCAACTGAAGCACCGGAACCAGCCGCGGATGCGCAGGCAGAAGCGCTTGCATCGGCAGTCAATCAACCCAGCGAAAAACCAGCTGAAGAATTATCCGAAGAACAAGCTGACGAGGGGTTGAAGCCCCACATCGCCGAACCGATCAGCTACTGGGAGTTGCCACAGGGGGTGCGGGATACCTTGCCTGAAATCAAGATCACGGTGCTGGTTTTTGCCGAGGAGCCCGAAAACCGGTTCCTGTTGACCAACGGTCAGCGGTTGGTGGAAAAAGATGAGCTGGACGACGGCCTGGTGCTCGATGAAATTCGACGGGATGGCGCAATATTCATGTACAGGAAGTACCGGTTTCTCGTCAAGGGATAAGAGTGTGAGCCAGGGGATCGTTACCAATTGGTCGGAGAACCGCACGAACCCGCCTTTTGTCACCGTCGGTATCAGCCTGCTATGCATTTTCGCATTGCTGGTCTACACGGGTCTGAGTCCCGTGATGCAGCAGGCCATGATCGAAGTAGGAGGCATGCAGCCTTCCCACCTGTCCGCTTTGCTCGAACAAGGTTCCTCTGCATGGTGGGACATTTCCTTATTCAGCATCGTCAGTGCATTGTTCATTCATGCCAGCTGGCTGCATCTGCTGGGCAACCTCGCTTATCTGTGGGTTTTCGGCATCAAGGTAGAGCAACGTCTTGGCGCCAGCGGTATCAGCCTGATATTCCTGCTTGGCGGGGCGCTGGCCAATGTTATCGTGGCATTGCGTTTGCCCACGCTGGATACGCCTATTATTGGCGCGAGTGGCGCCGTGTCGGCGGTTGTGGGTGCTTACCTGGGGCTTTTCCCGGGCCGCAGAATCGGGTTGTTTCTGCCGCTGGGATTGTATCTGCAATTTGCCAGGGTGCCGGCGCTACTGGTGATTGGCTCCTGGTTCACACTGCAGTTGCTTTATACGGTGTTTGGCCCCATTAATGGAGCGGTGGCATGGTGGACTCACCTGGCGGGATTTGCGCTGGGTCTGAGTTTTGCATTGATTGCGAGGGCGCTGGCCCAGGTCAGGGCTTAGCGTCGAAATCGGGTTGAATGGAAAACATGGCGGAAAAGCGACTTTATAAAATCATCTTTTTGAATAATGGCAAGGTGTATGAACTGTTCAGCGAGGGCGTCACGACCAGCGGTCTCTGGGGGTTCATCGAGGTATCCAGCCTGGTGTTTGACACCACCGAAGGTCTCGTCGTGGACCCGACCGAAGAAAAAATGAGGGAAGAGTTCAAAGATGCCAGGGTGCTTCACCTGCCGATTCAGAGTGTCCTGCGCGTAGAGGAGGTCGAGCAACGCGGCCAGTGCCTGATTCGAGATCGCGAATCCGGAGAGAAGGTCACGCCATTTCCTTTGCCGCCACATGGGCGGTCGGCATCTGACTAAGGGGTGTAAAGGTTCGCTTCTCTCAGCGCTGTGAGCACTTCTTCCAATCGATAGTCTGCCGGGACCTCGCTCAGGGGCACCGATGTTTCAACCGCCCGTTCCTGTTCCAGGTGGCCTTCAAGGTCTGACTCGCGAATTCTCTCGTCGTCCATTCCTGGAGTAGCTTCCCAATCGACTGCGACGTCAGGTTCAATACCCTGGGCCTGGATAGAACGACCGGATGGAGTGTAATAGAGGGCGGTGGTCAGCTTGATACCCGCGCCATTGCGCAACGGTAAGACCGATTGCACAGATCCTTTTCCAAAGGTCCGCTCACCGACGATAAGCGCCCGTTGATGGTCCTGCAGTGCTCCTGACAGAACCTCCGAAGCCGATGCAGTGCCCCGGTCAACCAGTAAGATCACTGGTGTGCCGGGCAACCATTGCCCGGGGTTGGCATTGAACTCCATCTGCATTTTTGAATTCCTGCCGCGGGTCGACACGATCACTCCTTCATCGAGAAAGCCATCGGCGATTCCAACCGCCTGGCGCAGCACACCTCCGGGATTATTCCTCAGGTCGAGGATCAACACGGAAATCGTGGTTCCTGCCTGTTTGATGGACTCCAGTGACTGTTTGAGGTGGGTAGAACTCTCGTTATGAAAATGGGTCAGCCTGAAATATCCGAATGACTCACCGACCGGCACGTAACTGAGCGCCGGTACCTGCACATACGCGCGCGTTATAGTGACTTCGCGCGCTTCGCCTTCTGCCGGTTGCACGATCAGCACTACGTCCGTTTCCGGATCGCCACCGATCTCGTCTATGGCGTCAGGCAGGTAACGCCCCCTCACTTCCTGTCCGTTGATCGAAGTAATCATGTCTCCGGGGTTCAAGCCCGCTTCATCGGCCGGACTGCCATTGATGATGGCCCTGACATATATTTTTCCATCCCGTGTCTCTACATCGATTCCAATGCCGCTGTAACGGCCCTTGGAGGCGTCGTTCAACTCTTCGTATTTTTTAGCCGGCAAATAACTTGAGTGCGGATCGAGTTCCAGCAACATGCCCCTGATGGCGGCATCCAGCAGTGTTTTATCGTCCACCTCCTCAACGTAATTATTTCGTGCCTGGTTGAATACGTCCGTGAAGGTACGCAGGTCCTCCAGGGTCAGCTGGGCCTGGGCCTTGGCGTCGTTCTGAATCGCTGTGTCATCGTTCTGAGCCGCGAGAGCGGATGACAGGGCGAGCGCGCCCGCCAGGTAAAGAAACAGCTTTGTGATACGTCCAGTCATAGTCTAACTCGTCCTGTGATGGCGGTTATCGCGCCAGCCATGCCGCCGGGTCGACGGCCTTTCCGTTTTTCCGCAGTTCAAAATAGAGACCCTGGCCGCCTCCGGGATTTTCCCCAACCACGCTGATGACCTGGCCGGGTTCCACCCAGGAACCCACGTCCTGGAGCAGGCTTTCATTGTGACCATACAGGCTCAGGAAACCCTGGCCATGGTCGATGATCAAAAGCAGTCCGTAACCACGAAGCCAGTCTGCAAATGCAACCCTTCCATAGGCCACGGCAGTCACTTCGCTGCCGCGTTCGGCACCGATCAGCCACCCTTGCCATTTCATTCCACCAACGCGGCGCTGGCCGTAGGCATGCCTGACCGGTCCCCGCACGGGCATCGCTATGCGGCCCTTACGGGCTGCAACGCCTGAGCGGCTGCCAAGATCCGGGGGGATATCGGCCAGCACATCACTGAGGCGTTCCAGCAGCGCTTCAAGGTCCCGCTGATTCTGTTGCAGCTCTGCCAGGCGAGACTCTTCCGAGCTGATCTGCCGGGATAATTGCGCCAACAGCGCATTTCTGTTTTGCCGCTGTTCTTCCAGGTCATCCAGTACCGTCTGCTGCTCAGTTTGAACACTATCTATCAGCTGCAGTTCCCTGTCGATCGATTGTTGCATGCCGTCCAGGGTTGTCAAAGCTTCTTTGAGCCCGGCGATCTTGTCAACCTGAGCACGATTCAGGTAATCGTAGTAGGCCAGCATCCGGCCCATTTCTTGCGGGTCATCCTGGTTGAGCACCAGTTTCAGCCGGGTTTGTCCCGCAGCTCTGTAAGCGGCATTGATCTGTTGCGCCAGTTGATCGAAGCGTTCACCCAGGCTGGCCAGGTAATCTTCACGCTGGCGCTCCAGGCCAGCCAGTTCAGCCATGTAGGTGTCACGTTGCTGCTCCAGTTCCCGATATTTCAACGAAGCCTGCTGGATGGCGAGGTCGAGTTGCTTCAGTTGCAGTTGTTCCCTGTGCTGATCCGCTCTCGAGGACTCGAGCCGGTTTTTCAGGGCACTGATATCCCGGTTGATCTCGAGTAGCCTCGCTTCGGCCTGTTCCTTGTTCAGGGATGCCGCCGCGGCTTCAACCGGTACGCCAGCAATCTGCACCAGCGCTGCCAGGAGGATCAATGTGACGAAGGTTGATTTCAGCGGTTCAGGCCTGGTCACCTTCAAGTACCAGCAACGGGCTTCCAGTCATCTCTGCCGGCTGAGGCAGGTCGAGCAGGGCTAACATGGTTGGTGCGATATCCCGCAACGATCCTCCGTTCCGCATGACCGCATGGCGACCGTGAAAAACGAAGGGCACCCGGTTGACGGTATGGGCCGTATGGGCTTGACCAGTGACCGGGTCCTTCATCAACTCGATGTTCCCATGGTCGGCCGTGATCAGCATTTCACCACCGGTGGCATCAATGGCGGACTTCACCGCGGCCAGGCAGCGGTCAACCGCGACCACGGCTTTCAGTGCCGCATCCATCTTGCCGGTATGACCCACCATGTCGGGGTTGGCGACATTGCATATGATGACATCGAAATTCCCGGAGTGGATTGCGGCAACCAGCTTTTCGGTCAGTTCAATAGAACTCATTTCCGGTTGCAGGTCGTAGGTAGCGACATTCGGTGACGGTATCAGGATACGTTCCTCAAGCGGAAACGCATTTTCTTCACCACCGTTAAAGAAGAAAGTAACATGCGCGTACTTCTCCGTTTCCGCAATTCTGAGCTGCCTGAGTCCAGCGTTTGCCAGTTCTTCACCGAAAAGACGGGGCAGTGAGGACGGTGGGAAAGCGACGGACGCCGGCAGTCCCGCCATGTACTCGGTCATACAGACAAAATCCGTCAATTCAATTTTTTCGCGCTCGAAACCATCAAACGGGTCGTTGACAAACGCCATCGTGAGCTCGCGCGCACGGTCTGCCCGGAAATTGACGAAAATAATCACATCACCCTGCTTTACACCTGCCGGCTGACCAATAACGGTGGGCTTTACGAATTCATCATTCTCATCACGGGCGTAGGCCTGTTCCAGCGCTTCCAGGGCGGTCGTCTGGCGCCAGTCGGAGCGGGCCGCAGAAATCGCTTCATAGGCTATCTTTACGCGGTCCCAGCGCTTGTCCCGGTCCATTGCATAATAGCGGCCGCTGATGGTCGCGAACTCAGCTCGAGGTAAGCCGTCCAGGAGGTCCTGCATCCGCTCTATCGAAGCCTGTGCGCTGCGGGGTGGTGTGTCGCGACCATCGAGAAAGCCATGGACGGCGATCGAAGGCGCCCCCCGCCGAGCCGCCATTTCAACCGTCGCGACGAAATGATCATCGTGGCTGTGCACGCCGCCCGGCGACAGCAGCCCCATGATGTGGACGGTGCTCTCCTCGCGGATGGCGGCATCAATGGCTGAACATAACGCGGTATTTTCTGTAAAACTGCCGTCGCTGATGGCCTTGGTGATACGGCTGAAGTCCTGGTAAACAATCCTGCCCGCGCCGATGTTCATGTGGCCCACTTCAGAATTTCCCATCTGTCCGTCAGGCAAACCAACGGATTCGCCGGATGTCTCGATCAATGTGTGTGGGTCCTGGCGCCACATTTGATCCCAGCACGGGGTATCCGCGATCGAGATGGCGTTGTTCTCCTTTTTGTCGCTGTGACCCCATCCATCGAGGATCATCAGGAGGAGAGGTCCATGTTTGTTTTGTTCCTTCATTTTCAATCGATACCCACTTGCATTTTGCTTGCGTTGACTCCAGATGAGACAGGCCCACAGGCGGAAGAACAGCTTGAGATGACGCGCCTGTTCAACCGGCAGCTGTGGGACGGCATTATTATTTCACAAAAGAGATTACAGAATGGAGCAGGTATTAGAATTCGCGGGCAATAATTTGCTTCTGGTGGGCGGTTTTGTGGCAGTGCTCGGTTTACTGGTCTGGACTGAAGTCATGCGCAAGGTCCAGGGCCTGGTCGAATTGACCCCGGCACAGGCAGTGGCGTGGATCAATGATCCATCAACGGTGGTTGTGGACATATCGCCGGTGGCGGACTTCAACAAGGGCCACATCGTCAATGCCCGGAACCTGCAGGCTTCCCGGCTGGCCAAGCCCGATGCAGAGATCGAGAAATTGAAGGATAAAAAGCTGCTGGTGGTATGCCGGTCGGGCCAGACTGCGGTCAGCGCGGCGGCCAATCTGCGAAAAATGGGTGCGGCCGAAGTGGCTGTGCTGAAAGGTGGCATGGCGCAATGGCAGGGTGATCAGTTCCCCGTAACCACGAAATAGTGAGATAATTCCCCTTTTACCGCATCCCGTCCAGGGAAGCGGTCCAACTTAAACAGAGTGATAAAACGATGGCAGAAGAACAGAACCCGACTCCGGTCATGACACCGGAAGAGAATGCAACGGCACAGTTTCAGATTCAGAAGATATACACCAAGGATGTCTCATTCGAGTTGCCCAATGCGCCGCAGGTATTCCAGGAGCAGGGCCAGGCCGATGTGAAAATGAGCCTCGCTCAACGCGTGGAAGACCTGGGAGAGGGTGTTCACGAAGTCGTGCTTACAGTAACGGTAACCGCAACTGTCGATGAAAAAACAGCCTACCTGGCCGAGGTGGCCCAGGCCGGAATATTCATGATGTCCGGATTCAACGAGCAGGCGTCGCACGCGGTCATCAATACCATGTGCCCCAATACGCTGTTTCCCTATGCCCGGCAGCTGATTTCGACGCTGGTAGGCGAAGGTGGTTTCCCGCCGCTGGTGCTGCAGCCGGTGAATTTTGACCAGTTGTATGCCCAGCGTATGCAGCAAATGATGGAAGAACAGAATAGCGGCGCAGCTTCACCCGGCAACGGCGAGGCAGGTGCTACCGAGTTTCCGACAAACGATTGAGCGACCGGACGGTGTTCGCCGTACTTGGCGCGGGTTCCTGGGGAACGGCGCTGGCCATGCAGCTGATGCGATCGGGCTCCGGGGTCATCCTCTGGGACTGGGATCGCGAACACATCGAGGCGATAGGCGCAGCCCGCTGCAATGAGCGGTTCCTGCCGGATCATCCGTTACCGGAAGGTATGCTGGTGGAGCCAGACCTCGAGACCGCTGTTCGCGCAGCTGATGAAATTCTCATCGTCGTTCCATCACATGCCTTTGCCGGTGTCCTGCAACAGATTTCTCCCTGGTTGAAGCCGGGGCAGGGGATATGCTGGGCCTGCAAAGGCCTGGAACCCGGGACTGGCCGGTTTCTGCACGAACCGGCGCAGGCCCTGTTTGGTGACGAGCGTCCACTGGCGGTGGTTACCGGGCCGTCTTTTGCGAAAGAGGTTGCCGCTAACCTGCCAACAGCCGTGACGGTTGCAGGAACGCAGCCTGAATACTGCAAAAAGATTGCCGGTGCCCTGCATGGAGGCAATTTCAGGGCCTATACCAGCGACGATATCGTGGGTGCTGAGCTGGGCGGTTCGGTCAAGAACGTGCTCGCTATCGCCACCGGCATTTGCGACGGGATGGGCCTGGGAGACAACGCCAGGGCTGCGCTGGTGACGCGGGGGCTGGCCGAGATGATGCGGCTGGGCCGCGCGCTGGGTGCGCGTGACCAGACTTTGACAGGGCTTACCGGAATGGGTGACCTGGTGCTGACCTGCACAGGCGATCTTTCCCGCAACCGTCGGCTGGGGCTGGCACTGGGTGCGGGTCAATCCATCGAACAGGCGCTGGACGATATCGGACAGGTCGTCGAGGGAGTGAAAACGGCCGAGGAGGTCTGGAGGCTGGCGGGTCGATACAACGTTGAAATGCCCATCGCCGAGCAAGTATTTGGAATACTGCATGAAGGCCGTGACCCCGAGGCCTGTGTCAGAAATCTGCTGTCACGTGAACAGAAGAAGGAAACGGTCTGATCAAGGCGGTTTAACTCAAGCCCGGAAAACCGAGTCGGCGTGACGCTTCGTACAGGCCGACCGCGACGGTATTCGACAGATTCAGGCTACGGCTTTGTTGCTGCATCGGCAGGCGCAGAATACGGTCCTGTCCGATCCATGCAAGCACTTCAGCAGGAAGTCCACGGGTTTCAGGCCCGAACAACAGCCCGTCGCCATCCCGGTAGTCGGCGTCGTGATACAGCCGGACTCCCCTGGTGGAATAAGCCCACAGCCGCTGTATGCCCGACTGCTCCCCGAAAGCTTCCCAGTTGACGTAGGTCTTCACCATGGTTAGTTCGTCGTAGTCCAATCCAGCTCTCCTCAGGCGGGCATCATCGAGCACGAAACCGAGGGGGCCGACCAGGTGCAGCGCAGCCCCGGCATTGGCACAAAGGCGGATGATATTTCCGGTGTTCGGAGGTATCTCCGGTTGGTACAAAACGACGTGCAGCATAGGGCCTCCTGGCCGGGAAACGTTGCTATTTGAGCAGGCCAGGGTGATTGAATCGAGTATTTGCGACGAAGCGAAATCCCCTGTTTTGGCGCATTTCAGCCGCTTTCGGGTGCAGCAGTAGCAGCTTCATCTTTGTTGAATGTCATTTAAGTCTCTGAAATTTCGATTAAATCTGTCATCTGGTTCAAATCATGTCCGGCTTCATTTTGATTTGACAGGGCCATTTCAGGGGCGTATCTTTTACCACCGCGGGCACAATATCTTGTGTCTAAAATAAAAATAGCGCACAATAAGTTGTGCCCATAACTTAATAAAACCAACTAATTACACGGAAGAATTAATGAGCAGCGTGCAGGTTGAGGCCATTGGCACTGATTCTAAAGACATTCCTTTCCAGGCCGCCTCCCTGGATATCTGGGATAAAAAGTACCGTCTGAAGTCCAAAACAGGCGAAATCATCGACGAAACGATGGACGACACATACAAGCGTGTCGCGCGGGCAATTTCTCTGGTTGAAGAAGACCGGGAAAAGCAGGAGCACTGGAACGAGTTATTCCTCTGGGCCCTGCGCCGTGGAGCGATTCCTGCGGGCAGGATTATCAGTAACGCCGGCGCGCAAGAGCATAAGCCGGCGACCTCCACGATCAACTGCACCGTGTCCGGAACGATCACTGATTCCATGGACGGCATTCTCGAGAAAGTGCATGAAGCAGGGCTGACCCTCAAGGCCGGTTGCGGAATCGGGTATGAGTTTTCAACGCTTCGCCCGAAAGGCGCTTACGTATCCGGGGCAGGTGCCTACACGTCAGGCCCACTCAGCTTCATGGATATCTACGACAAGATGTGCTTCACCGTTTCTTCAGCAGGCGGCCGCCGCGGAGCTCAGATGGCCACTTTCGAAGTGGGGCATCCAGACGCAATGG
>Ga0224513_10000846_pt1 | contig 12283 bp, 8 predicted proteins | sample SF_May12_sed_USG_5_FD_169109 | JGI IMG/M metagenome (GOLD analysis project Ga0224513, IMG submission 169109) | Sediment microbial communities from San Francisco Bay, California, United States - SF_May12_sed_USGS_21 | ecosystem: Environmental > Aquatic > Marine > Sediment | place: USA: California... | reverse complement strand
TCGCCCGCCGAAACGCTGGCCGGGATCGTACTGCTCGGGGTGATCGCGGTCGCGGTCTCGCCTGCCACCACCGTCGCCGTCATCACGGATCTTAGAGCGCGGGGGGAGATGGTGGAGACGGTCCTCGGGGTGACGATCCTCAAGGATCTCGTGATCATCCTTCTCTTCACCGCCGTCAGCGCTTTCGCGTTGTCGTGGGTCGACGGCGGAGCATTGGATCTCGGGACCTTCCGACACATCGTGCTGGAGATCAGCGGTTCGTTGCTGATCGGCGGTGTGCTCGGTGGCATGCTCGGTCTCTATCTCCTGAAGGTCGGACGGCTGGCTCCGCTCACGGTCCTCCTTCTCGCCCTTGCTTCGGCCGAACTCGGCAGAGGATCATGGGTTGAGCATCTGCTGGTCTGCATGGCTGCCGGCTTTGCGGCGCGAAATCTCTTCCCGCACGCAGCAGGAAACTTCCTTGGTGCTCTTGAAGAGTCGTCGACCCCGATATACGTCATCTTTTTCGCCCTTGTCGGGGCCGGGCTCGACCTGGGCAACTTCGCTGCGGTGTGGCTGCCGGCGATCGTCTACGTGGTGGCGCGGGTGATCGCCATCCGGCTGACGACGCGGCTGCCGGCGATCGCCGCCGGCTCGGGTTGGCGGGTCGTGCGCTACGGATGGATGGGCTTCGTTGCCCAGGCAGGGCTCTCTCTGGGCCTTGCGGCTCGCATTCAACGAGAGTTTTCGGGAATCGGCACGACCATCGCCGCAGTGGTCGTGGCCGCAGTGGTGATCAACCAGCTTGCCGGCCCGGTGCTGTGGGAACGAGCGATCATGGCTGCCGGTGAAGACCGAAAAAAAAGGGCCGCCCCGAGGGGCGGCCCGCAGTCCTGATGTACTGAATATCAGTTGCTTTTTCCGCCGTAGAGATCCATTTGCGGGAAGGTGCCGTTGCAACCCAGGTCGAGGCCTGAGAAATCCGAACCCACGGCGTCCAGGGTGCCGGAGAAACCGAGGTTGTCATCGATCGTGAAGACGATCGTGTAAGTGATCGTGCCGCCGTCGAAGTCGTCCCCTGCCGGATACACCTCGGCGTACTCGACTCCGCTTGCGAAGTCCTCGACCGCGGTCGGCGCGAGGTCGAATCCCCACTGGAAGATTACGGGACACTCGGGTATCCCCCCGCCATCCACCTTGTCGTAGTTCACAAAGGTGCCGTTGATCACATCGACCATGTCGTCAACGATCTCCAGGTTCCCACCGGAGGCAAAACCGAGGTCGTCGTAAACGGCGAACTGATAGGTTCCGTCATCCGACCCGCCGCCGGCGCCGAAGACCTGTTCGACGGTGGTCGGGTCCTTGCTGAGACGATCGACCTTCGAGCCGAGCATCACCATCGAACCCGCGCTGACCCGGACCAGTGCCGTTCCATTCTCGAACGACGCTTCGTCCCACAAATTCTCGACCGACGAGAACCACGGGGCATAGGCGGTGAGCATGACCTGCGTGGTATCGAGGAGGGTGCCATCGGGGTCGAGGAGGTCGACGTCCATGGTCACACCATCCGCACCGGCGAGGGCGAAGAGATTGGTGTAGAAGTCGTCGGTCAAAACCATTCCCGCGAGGGTGGTGGACTCCCCGGCCGAGGTGGCGGACGATGCCGGGATCCCCTCGAAGCCGGAGCCGTAGGTGCCATCGTCGCTGCCAGCGCCCGTGAAGACGATCAGGTTGGCGGTCACCGCGCCGCCGGTCGTCGTGATGCGGAACGCTCCTTCAGCCCTGTTCAGGCCGAACACATCCAGGAGCACGTCGTCGAGAATCAAAGTCTCCTCGGCACCGACCGAATACGAAGCGGGGTCCGGGTTGGTGTTGGCCGGATCGCGGTTGAGCCACCAGACCTGCACCGTTACGCCGGTCGCGCCCGGGTTGTTGATGTAGAGATCGGCCGTCCACCGATTGGTGCGTGCCGCTCCAGCGATCAGCAGGTCATCGCTCGGGCTGATGGCGAGCACGGACGATGCCGCAAACAGCGCGACGAAGACGAAGGTAATGATTGAACGTTGCATTCCGAGACCTCCTTGGTGCTCTCAGTGAGGGGAACCAATATGTACCATAACAGATTTCCGCGGTCTGCCTTCCCGCAGCGGCGAGAGGTCAACATTCTGTTAATACGGGGGATTGGTGTGATTTGTTGACGAGAAGTGCTTCCTGATCTCCCGATCCTCCCTATCGCTGTTTGCCGGACCGTCGAGTACGGGCACGGGTACGGATCGAGTAAGATACCCGGATGACCTACCAGGTTCTCGCGCGCACGTGGCGGCCGCAGCGATTTTCCGAGCTCTTCGGGCAGGATGCGGTCGTCCAGACCCTGTGCAACGCGCTGACCTCCGGGACCTTTGGCCAGGCCTATCTCTTTTCGGGCCTTCGGGGGGTCGGCAAGACGACGGCCGCCCGCCTGCTGGCCAAGGCGGTCAACTGCGCCGAAGGCCCGACCGCCGAGCCGTGCGGCAAGTGCGATTCCTGTCGTGAGGTAGCGGAAGGCTCGAGCATCGACGTGATAGAGATTGACGGCGCCTCGAACCGGGGCATCGATGATGTCAGGGAGCTTCGAGAGCTTCTCCGGTTTCGCCCGACCAGGGATCGCTACCGGGTCCTGATCGTCGACGAGGTCCACATGCTGACTCGCGAGGCATTCAACGCGCTGCTCAAAAGCCTCGAGGAGCCCCCCTCCTACATCCTCTGGATTTTCGCCACAACCGAACGCCTCAAAGTGCCGGACACTATCCAGTCCAGGTGTCAGCAGCTAGAGTTCCGACCGGTTGGATCCGAGCTCATCCGCGGCCGACTCGAGGAGATCGCTGCCAGAGAGAAGTTCACCCTCACACCATCGGCCGCGGCCACCATCGCTTCCGCCGCCGAGGGCAGCGTCCGCGATGCGCTGTCTTTGCTCGATCAGCTGCGCGCCTTCGCCTCCGATGACGTCGACGACGAAGCCGTGGCATTGGTGCTCGGTGTCCCGCCGATGGAGGTCACGGTACAGCTGGTCGAAGCGCTGGCGGCCGGCCGCGTCGCCGAGGGCCTGGCGCTGGTGCGCGACCAGCTCGCTCACGGTCAGGATGCCTCGGTGCTCTACCGTGAGATTGGCCGCGCCCTGCGCGCCGCCCTCTATCTGGCTGTTGATCCGGCTCTGGCGCCGACGATGTCCGAGGCCCACCGTGATCTTCTCATTGGTGTCGCGGAGTCCCGCGGAGCCGACCCCCTGGGCCGTATGCTCGGTCTGTGGCTGGAGCAGGAGGCCCTGGTGCGTGGATCGGCTAACCGTGAGCTGGCTCTCGAGGTGGCATCGTTGCGGCTTGCCCGCTGGCCGTCGGTGCAGCGGGTCGAGGAGTGGTTGGCCGGCTCCAGTCCGATCGACTCCGGCTCTGGCCCCTCCTCTTCGCCATCAAGCGTCGGACCTACGAAATCTTCGCAGGGCACCCCCCCCGCACCCGGCGGTGCATCTGCGGCCGAAGCGCAGGAGAATGGATCTTCCTCCGAGGTTGCCGAAGAAGGCCCGTCACTGGCAGAGGAGGCAAGCTCCGACCCCGGTGTGATCCTTGCCACCCGGGTCCTCGGGGGTGAAGTGGTCGCGGTGCGTTCGAACGGCGAAGGCTCGTGAGCGTGACTCCGCGGAGTCGATGATGGATTTGCGGCCACCAGCAGTCCGTGAGCTTCTCGAACACCTGGAACGTTTGCCGGGAGTCGGGCCGCGCACCGCACAGCGGCTGGCCGAGCACCTTCTGACCATCGACCGTGGCGAACTCGAGGCGTTCGCGGCAGTCCTCGTCGGTCTCCACTCGACGGTCAACCTCTGTTCGACGTGCTGCCTGCTCACTACTGACGACCCGTGCCCGGTGTGCGCGGATCCAAGTCGTGATCAAGGAGTCATCCTGGTGGTGGAGGAACCAACGACCGCCTGGGCTGTGGAGGCGACGGGTGAATACCACGGCCTCTACCACGCGCTCCTTGGACACCTGTCGCCGCTCCACGGAGTTGGGCCGGACGATCTCACCATCGACCGGCTCGAAGCGCGGTGCGGGTCCGGTGGGATCCAGGAAGTGATCCTTGCGACCGACCCTACGGTTGAAGGCGAGACAACCGCCCTCTACATCGGCAGGCGCCTGCAGCCACTCGGAATCACCGTGAGCCGTCCGGCGTCGGGCATACCGGTCGGAGGTGAGGTGGCCGCGGTCGATCGTGTGACGCTCGCCCAGGCTCTCCAGCTCCGGCGCGTAGTTTGACACGTATATTATTGAAAAAATTCGAACTTGGAGAGCAAGGAAGTGGCAGTTCACGTGACTGTCCGGCTTGCTAGAAGAGGCCGGTTATGTCAGAATTACGGCTATTGGGAGTGTGAGATATTGAACACGTCTCTAGTCTTATATGAGGAGGAGTTTGAGCGGATCAAGACCCTCCTCAACACGTTGCGGATGGACGCCAGCGCCAAGATCGTGTTTCTGGTCGACAAGAACGGCCAGCAGATTGCGGGCGCCGGTGAGGTCGATTCGGTTGATACGACCTCCCTCGCTTCCCTTACTGCCGGCAATGTTGCCGCCACCGACGGTCTCGCCAAACTGATTGGAGAGAAAGAGTTCTCGATCCTTTTCCATGAGGGTCGCAAGGACAACATTCACATTTCAATCGTTGGCAAGCGTTTGATCCTGGTTGTGATATTTGATGAGCGTTCGTCGCTCGGCTTGGTTCGTCTGCGGGTGCGCAAGGCGTCCGCCGACGTCGAGCGTGTTCTCAACGATATGGAGTCCAAGGCCCTGGAGGTTGGCGCGCAGGAAACGGTTTCGCCCTTTGCAGAAATAACCGACGACGACATCGACGCATTGTTCTCAGAATGAGCTTCATAAACTACGCCGCCCGCGAGATCAACGTCAAGATTGTGTTCTACGGTCCTGGTCTGTGCGGAAAGACTACCAATCTTCAGTACATCTACGAAAAATCCAACCCGCAGCAGAAGGGCAAACTGATATCTCTCGCGACAGAGACCGATCGGACTCTGTTCTTTGATTTCCTGCCGCTTGATCTCGGTGCGGTGCGGGGATTCAAAACACGGTTTCATCTTTACACCGTGCCCGGCCAGGTGTTTTACGACGCCAGCCGAAAATTGATCCTGAAGGGGGTCGACGGGGTCGTTTTCGTGGCAGACTCGCAAGAGGCGAGGATGGACGCCAACGTTGAGTCCCTCAGCAACCTCGAGGACAATCTGAGCGAAAACGGTTTCGACCTCAAGGCGCTGCCTTACGTGCTGCAGTTCAATAAGCGCGATCTTCCGAGTGCAATGCTGGTTGATGACATGTACCGCCTTCTCAATTTCAAGGGCGAACCGACATTCGAGGCCGTCGCCACGAAAGGGATCGGGGTCTTCGAAACCCTCAAGGCAGTGGCCAAACAGGTTCTCTACGAACTCCGCAGCCGCTGATTTCAGACACTGATCGAGAGCCCCCGACAATTCGAATCAGCAGCACCTTCGCGGCAATGATAGGCTGCGGGCGAAGCGGAGAATCGTTCCTCGAGGAGGCATCTTGACCCATCACTTCGACGATGTTGATCAGCTCGCCATTACCACGATTCGCACCCTTTCCATGGACGCCATCGAGCAAGCGAACTCCGGACATCCGGGCGCCCCGATGGGCCTTGCAGCAGTGGCCTATGTCCTCTACTCGAGGTTCCTCAAGCACGATCCGGAGAATCCGAACTGGCCAGATCGTGACCGATTCGTCCTGTCGTGCGGCCACGCCTCCATGCTGCTTTACAGCGTGCTCCATCTGATGGGTTACGACCTCGGACTGGATGACATCAAGAACTTCCGACAGTGGGGATCGAAGACTCCCGGCCACCCCGAAATCGAGGTTGTGCCCGGGGCAGAAATGACAACCGGCCCACTTGGGCAGGGTGTGGCCACCTCGGTAGGGATGGCTTTGACCGAGGCCCACCTGGCGGCGACCTTCAATCGACCGGACCACACCGTGATCGATCACCGCACCTGGGTTCTTTGTTCTGACGGAGATCTCATGGAAGGGGTGAGTTCGGAGGCGGCGTCGCTTGCAGGCCACCTCAAGCTGGGCAAGCTGGTGTGGATCTGGGACGACAATCGCATCACTATCGAGGGTAAAACGGAAATCGCTGTTTCCGAGGACATTCCAGCGCGATTCGTTGCACATGGCTGGCGGGTCTTGGCGGTCGAGGACGCCAACGACCTGGAAGCGCTGGCCGAGGCTTTCGACAAGGCTACCGATGGCGACGGCCGACCGACACTCATTCGTGTGCGATCGCACATCGCCTTTGGCGCGCCCTCCAAGCAAGACACCCCGGGAGCACATGGCGCACCGCTTGGCGCTGACGAGGTGCGGGCCACCAAAGCGGCCTATGGGTGGCCGGAAGAGGAAAAGTTCCTCGTGCCGTCGAAGGTCCGCGAACATTGTCGAAAGGCCGGTCAGCGCAGGGCCACGGCGCGACGAGCCTGGATGGCTGCGGCTGGAGCGTGGGCAGCGGCCGAGCCCGAGCTTGCGGCTGATTGGCAACGACGCCTCGATCGACGATTGCCTGAAGGGTGGACCTCCTCGCTGCCCATCTTCGAGGACGATGCGAAAGTGGCAACGCGTGGCGCCTCCGGCACGGTCCTCAACGCCATCGCCGCGGCGCTCCCAGAGCTGATTGGAGGATCTGCCGATCTCGCCCCCTCGAACAAGACATTCATCGCCGACGGTGGCGAAGTGCAGGCGACCTCTCTTGGTCACCGCAATCTTCATTTCGGGATTCGCGAGCACGCTATGGGCGCCGTGCTCAACGGCATGTCACTGCACGGCGGTGTGCGGCCGTTCGGCGGAACATTTCTGGTCTTCGCCGATTACATGCGTCCCGCCATTCGGCTGGCGGCTCTGATGGACCAACCGGTGATCTACGTCTTCACACACGACTCGGTGTGGGTGGGCGAGGACGGCCCAACTCATCAGCCGGTAGAGCATATGCTCGCTCTGCGGGCGATTCCTGGCATCGCGGTGCTCCGACCGGCCGACGCCAACGAGACCGCAGCCGCATGGGTGGTGGCCCTCGAGCGCACGGGCGGTCCGACGGCCCTTCTACTCAGCCGGCAGGGGCTGCCGGTCCTGAAAAAAGCACGCGAGATTGGGAAGGAAGGTGTCGCTCGTGGCGCCTATGTCCTTTCCGAGGCGAAGAGTGGGACGCCGATGGTGGTCTTGGTTGCCACCGGGGGTGAGGTCACCCTGGCGATCGACGCAGCCGCCCAGCTTGCTGGTCGCGGCATCGAAGCACGGGTCGTCTCAATGCCGTCCTGGGAGCTCTTTTTCGAGCAGTCGCAGGAATACCGGCGGCAGGTGTTGCCGCCGTCGATCCCGCGGATTGCGGTCGAGGCAGGGGTGACCCTGGGTTGGCGAGATGTAGTCGGTGACCGGGGTGCGGTTATCGGCATCGACCGTTTCGGCGCTTCTGCGCCGGGTGCGGAGGCGGCGGCACGATTGGGACTCACTGTCGAGGCTGTTGTGGGGAAAGCGGTAGAGTTGGTGGGGGAGAACACATGAACCCATTGAAACGACTTTGGCAGGAACAACGACAGGCGGTATGGCTGGATTTTATCGAGCGCGATCTCTTGACCGGGGGCGGGTTGGCGCTCCTCGTGGCAGAAGACGGCGTGCGCGGCGTGACTTCGAACCCGTCCATCTTCCAGAAGGCGATCGAGGGCGGAGGTCCGTATGACGAAGCGGTTGCCGGCCTGCTCGATGCCAACCCGGAAATGACGACGATCCAACTCTATGAGACCCTTGCGATCGAAGACATCCAGCACGCCGCGGACATTCTCCATTCGGTGTGGGAAGAGAGCCGGGGCGGCGATGGATACGTCAGTCTCGAAGTGTCCCCGCATCTCGCACGCGACACCGGGGGCACGGTGGCCGAAGCGAAGCGATTGTGGCAAGCGGTGGATCGGCCGAATCTGATGATCAAAGTGCCGGCTACGCCTGAGGGCACACCAGCGATCGAAAACCTTATCGGTGAAGGCATCAACGTCAATGCGACTCTTATGTTTTCGCTCGCCGATTATGAGGCAGTGGCGACCGCCTATTTGCGTGGCCTCGAGGCGAATTCGAATCCGGCCGGCGTCGCTTCAGTCGCTTCCTTTTTTGTCAGCCGCGTCGATACCAAGGTCGATGCGGCGCTTGAAGCCATTGGAACACCCGAAGCCCTCGCCCTGCGCGGCCGGGCGGCGATCGCCAACGCCAAGCTCGCTTACCGTCATTTCGGAGAGCTCTTCGGACCAGAGGCCTTTGCAGCGCTGTCCGCGCGGGGCGCAATGGTGCAGCGCCCGCTTTGGGCGAGCACCAGCACCAAGAACCCGGACTACCGGGACGTGATCTATGTCGAGGAGCTGATCGGTCGAGACACCGTCAACACCCTGCCGGTCGCGACCCTCGAAGCCTTCCGAGACCATGGCGAGGCGCGAGCCAGCCTGCTCGAGGATGTCGGCGGTGCCGATCGCGTTTTCGCCGAGCTCGCCCAGGTAGGGGTTGACATCGACGCCATCACCACCGAGCTCCAGGTCGAGGGTGTTGCCGCGTTCGCGAAATCGTTCGATCAGCTGTTGGGCGCATTGGACGGGGCCAGGGCCGGCTCATAAAGGGCTGAATGGGGGTCTGAGCATGTGCGGCATCATCGGTTACGTCGGCCCTGACGAGGTTGTGCCGGTCCTCCTCGATGGTCTTCGCCGCCTCGAGTATCGGGGCTACGACTCAGCCGGAATGGCAGTCTTGGGCCATGACGAAATTGGAATCCTCCGTGCCGCCGGAAAGCTCGGCAACCTGGAACAGAAGGCATATCACGAACCGCTGCACGGCAAGGTTGGCATCGGTCATACACGGTGGGCGACTCATGGCGCGCCGACCGAGGCCAACGCCCATCCGCAGACCGACAGCGGAGGCCAGGTGGCGGTGGTCCACAATGGAATTCTCGAAAATTACGGCCGCCTGCGCCACGAGCTCCTCGACTCTGGAGTCGAGCTGCAGTCAGATACCGACACCGAGCTCATCGCCCAGCTCCTCGGCCGCGAGGAGGGTTCGCTCGCTGAGCGCGTCCTTGCCGTGTTGCCCCGCCTCGAGGGCCAGTATGCGGTGGTCGCAGTTCATCAGGCCGAGCCAGACGTGGTTGTTGCCTTCCGCAACGGCCCGCCGTTGGTTATTGGCCTCGGTGAGGAGGAGAATTTGGTCGCCTCCGATGTCACCGCCCTTCTCCACCGAACCCGGCGGGTGGTCTACCTCGAGAATGGCGATATTGCCGAGGTTCGACGGGATGCCCTGCGTTTACTCGATGTCTCAGGTGGGGAGATCGAGCGTGCGGTCGACACCCTCGTCTGGGATGCGGCGCGCGTGGAAAAGGGCGGCTACCGTCACTTCATGCTCAAAGAGATCTTCGAGCAACCCGACGCGATCCGGAACACGGTTCGTGCATACCTCGACCAGGAACGTCGCGGCGTCAATCTCGATGGGCTCGGCTTCTCCCGAGAGGAGCTGGCAAGGCTCCGGCGGATCCACCTGGTGGCCTGCGGGACGTCCTGGCACGCGTGCCTGGTCGGCAAGTTCGTCCTCGAAGAGCTGACCGGCCTGCCGACCGAGGTCGACTATGCCTCCGAGTACCGCTATCGTACGCCGCTGGTCGGCGACGATGTTTTGGTCATCGGGGTCACCCAGTCGGGTGAAACCGCAGATACCCTGGCGGCGATGGAGATGGCCCGAGAGGCCGGCGCACTGCTGGCGACGGTGTGCAACGTCCGCGGCTCATCGGCCTGGCGCCTGGCTCCCTCGCAGATTCTGACCCAGGCCGGACCGGAGATTGGCGTTGCCTCGACCAAGGCATTTACCACCCAGCTCGTGGCGATGGTCCTGATCGCTCTTGGTCTGCGCTCGGCTCGTGGACTCGCTGACGAGACCGATGCCGAGCTCGTAACGGGCTTGCAGAGACTGCCGCAGGCCGTCGAGCGTGCGCTGACCATCGATGATGAGATCTTCGGCCTCGGCACCGAGATGTTGGCCGATGCTACCGATTCCCTTTACCTGGGGCGCGGCATTCTCTACCCCATTGCCCTCGAAGGCGCCCTCAAGCTCAAGGAGATCTCCTATCTCCACGCAGAGGGCTATCCCGCGGGCGAGATGAAACACGGGCCGATCGCCCTTCTCCAGGAGGGATTTCCGGTAGTGGCGGTTGTTCCTGGAGGAACCAATCGCGACAAGCTGATCAGCAATCTGATGGAGGCTCGGGCGCGTGGCGCGGCGGTGCTTGCAGTGGCCGACGAGGATGCCGAAGAAATCGCCGATGTTGCCGATTTGACGCTGACGGTACCGAAGGTGCACTCCCTTTTGCAGCCGGTGGTTACGGTCGTGCCGTTGCAGCTCCTCGCCTACCATGTCGCCGTCGAACTGGGCCTCGATGTCGACCAGCCGCGCAACCTCGCCAAGAGCGTCACCGTCGAGTGACGCGGAAGCGTCACTCGCCGAATTAGGAGTTAGGAATTTAGAATTTTGAATTCCGGCACGCCCATCCAGTCAGAATGATGGCCTCGGGTGCGTTGGTGGCATTCCTAATTCCTCATTCTGTTCGGTTGTTTCTCCGGCGGCGCGCTGCTACCTTCTTCCCTCCTCCGGAGGTGTGGTGAGTGGGTTCCCTTCTAGATAACCTGAACGAACAGCAACGTGAGGCGGTGGTCCACGGCGAGGGGCCGTTGCTGGTGTCGGCCGGGGCAGGCTCGGGAAAAACCAGGGTTCTCACCTACCGGATCGCCCACTTGCTCGCCTCGGGCGCCGCTGATTCGGCCGAGATCACGGCTGTCACCTTCACCAATAAGGCAGCCAGGGAAATGCGCGAACGCGTGGAAGAACTGCTCGGGCGCCCCTTGTATGGAGGATTTGTCGGGACCTTCCACCGCTGGGCCCTGGAGGTCCTTCGTCGTTGGCCCCGGGCCGCGGGTCTCCCGGATCGTTTCGGCATCGCTGATACTGACGACCAGCGGGCGATGATGCTGCGTGCGCTGAAAGACCTCGAGCTCGATCCCAAAGAACTACCGCCAAGGATGGTGCTGTCGCGGATTTCAGGCATGGTCAACCGCGGCACCGACCGCGAGGCCTTTGTCGACCGCGCTACCAGCTCGTCCGACGAAACTATCGGCCGCCTGTGGGAGCGCTACGAAAAACTCAAGACCATGTCGGCGGTGGTGGATTTCGACGACATGTTGGTGCGCGCGTTGCGGGCTGTTCGAAAGGATGCGAAGGTCCGCGACGCCGTAGCTCGGCGGGCGCGCTTCCTACTGGTCGACGAGTTCCAGGACACAAACAGTCTGCAGATGGATCTGCTGACAATGATCCTCGACGGTCGTGGAAACATCACCGCGGTCGGCGATGAGGACCAGTCGATCTATCGGTGGCGCGGGGCCGAACTCGCCAACATCCTCTCCTTCGAAACTCTCTTTCCGGGTGCGCAGGTGGTCGCATTGGAGGAGAACTACCGGTCCACCGAACCAATCCTCACGGTTGCAGGTGGTCTCATCGCCGCGAATCGAGGACGTCGGGGTAAGAAGCTCTTCACCAGCCGTGAGGGTGGGGAGGCGGTACGACTCCACATCGCTGCCGACGAACGCGGCGAGGCGCGTTGGGTGGCCGACCATATCGAGAGTAAGGTCGGTAACTCACAACTCAAAGAAATGGCCGTGCTGATGCGCACCAACGCCCAGACGCGGCCATTCGAGGAGGAGCTCACCCGTCGGCGGGTGCCCTATCGGGTGGTTGGCGGTCTCCGATTTTGGCAACGGGCCGAGATCAAGGATGCCCTTGCCTACCTCCGTCTCGCAGTGAGGCCCGGCGACCTCCTCTCCTTCGAGCGGGTCATCAACGTTCCGGCGCGGGGGATCGGCGCTGCCACGATAGATGTTCTGCGCAGGGCCGCACGGGACCTCGGACTGAGCCTGCCGGAAGCGGCGCGTCAGCTGCCGGAAGGTCTCAGCCCAAGGGCGCGCCTTTCATTGGAGAAGTTTTTTCTGGTTCTGGATGAGACACCGGAGCGACGCGAAGAACTCGCGCCGGGAGACTTCGTTGGCTGGCTGCTCGAGGCGTCCGGGCTTTTTGCCATGTACGAGGGCGAGGCCGAAGACAGAGTGGCACGGCGGGAAAACCTGCAACAACTGGCGGCGGCTGTGGCCGAAGCGGCGGCGCGCGGTCAGGGGCTCGAGGAACTTCTCGATTCGGTGGCACTCCTC
>Ga0224513_10000845_pt1 | contig 12290 bp, 12 predicted proteins | sample SF_May12_sed_USG_5_FD_169109 | JGI IMG/M metagenome (GOLD analysis project Ga0224513, IMG submission 169109) | Sediment microbial communities from San Francisco Bay, California, United States - SF_May12_sed_USGS_21 | ecosystem: Environmental > Aquatic > Marine > Sediment | place: USA... | reverse complement strand
AGAAGTGCAATTGAAACAAAATTTACTGGTGTGGTAATCAGAGATCCATCAAAAAGAAAAACATTTGTTTTTTCGTCTGATGAAATATTATCCACTATGAAACGTCCACTAGAACGATATGCAAATAGTTCGATTTGACCAGGAGTATCCACAATTAGATAATCTGGGTTTACTTGGTTTACTTGATTTTCAATATCATCAATTTTTGATGCAATCAAATCATTTGCCATAACCATAGCACCGTTTGGACCAAGTTCATACTGTTGCATAATTGATACATAATCAACATAGTCTCTAACATCGACATCACAAGTGTAAGGTGTATTTTCTACACCCGGATCCAAATTTAAAATTGCTGCAAATGCTCCATTTTTTGAATAATAATCTTGCAATTTTGATGAAAGTAATGATTTACCCGAACCTGCAGTACCAGAAATAAAAACCGTTTTCAATCCGTCTAATTTCTATTATTTGCTTATATTTCAAACTAGCTTGTTTTTCATATTCTTATCTCAGAATACCCTATTGGCATCGAAAATCCCAAATTTTTCATTTGTTCTTTAATTAATTACATTGTTTTTTAGTTGTAGTTTGAAGCACATTTGAAAAGGAAGCCTATCTCAACAATTTGATAGTAAAATTCGTAAAAGATCAAAACCTTTCAGACTTTGATATGTTGGATTCATTTTTTGAAGAAATCAAGTAAGAACTTCAAAATTAATACAAAACCTCAAGTTAACTCTGATTATCATCCTAATTTCAGGTATCAATTTTTTGATGACTGGAAATTTACTCAACTTTCATATTTGATTCCTCCAAAAAAACTATCAAATGAACTGGAGACTTGTAGCCATACCTATTACTTTAGTTCCTATTTTTATCATTGCCATCCAATTTGATATTAAAATAGAAGATGTTCTGGCAATTGGATTATTTCCATTTGTAGGTGCAGTTGTTGCAATGATGATCAAGTTAGGTCTTCAAGGAATCAAATTTGCATATATCACAAGAAAGTATCTTGGAAATTTTGATTCATTTTTTAAATTAGTTGGTGTTAGAGTTGGTAGTGAATTTATCAAGTTTACAACTCCAATGTTTATTGGAGCAGAATTTGTTGTAATCTATTATTTACACAAAAAAGGAGTTAAACCTGCAAAGTCAGCTTGGATTGCAATTATGGATATTGTAACTGAAGTGTTTGCAGCAGGTCTGTTATCTATTATGGCGGGAATCATAGCATTGTTGAGTGGCGCATATGTAGTTGGAGTCGTTATTTTAGCTACTAGTATTGTTATTACATCTTTGTGGATGGTGATGTTCTTCCTTTCTTCTAAACATACGTTTCAAGTTCCAAAAGTACTAGAAGATCTTGCAAAAAGATTTGTAAAAGAAAAGGGTGCGAAAGCCATTCATCAGACAAACACTTGGATGGAAGAAGTCTGTACTATGAGTAGAGAAAATCTAAAAACTCCTGAATCCAAAAAAATCTTTACAGTTTCGTTTTTGTTTTCGCTTGTGTCTTGGTCATTTTATGGAATTTCATTTATGATTATTGCAATGGGAACAGGTTTTGTGATTAATGCATTTGATTCTATTATGGCAGTTATGGGCGCAAATGCAATTGGAAATTTGCCAATAACCATAGGCGGTTCAGGTTTGGCAGAATTTGGAATTATAGCATATTTGAATAATTTAGATCCTTTTGCCTTTGAGATTACTGAGGGAATTGTAGCTTGGGATGCGGTAATCGGTTGGAGAATTGCAACATATTATGTTCCAATTGTGATTACTTGGTTACTTTTAGTAAAACTAGCCTTGAGTAAAATATCAAAACCACAATCTACATAGAAACCACTTTATCTTTAAATGATTTTTTTGATTTGTGGATTTTAAAAATAAAGTTATTCTCATTACTGGTGCATCATCAGGAATTGGAAAAGAAACTGCAATAAAATTTGCAAAGCTAGGTGCTAACATAATTTTAGTTGCAAGAAGAAAAGATAAACTTGAACAAGTTGCAAACGAATTAAAAGAATTCAATGTAGTAACATTAGTTTGTCAATGCGATGTTTCCAAAAAAGATCAAGTCAAAGAAATGTCAAAAATAGTTTTAGAAAAATTTGAATCTGTTGATATTTTGGTAAACAATGCTGGCTTTGCAATTTATGGCTCTGTATCTAATCTTACTATTGATGAAATAGAATCACAGATGGAGACAAATTATTTTGGAATGATTTACTGTATCAAAAACTTTCTTCCATCAATGTTGAAGAAAAAGTCTGGTCACATAGTCAATGTTGCATCTGTTGCAGCAAGTTTTGGCTTACCTGGAATTGCATCTTATTGTGCATCAAAATTTGCAATGCTGGGATTTTCTGAAGGCCTAAAACATGAGCTAAAAAATACCGGGGTTGGAATTACAGTTGTCAGTCCCATTATGGTTAGAACCAATTTCTTCGAACACCCTTCATTTGGAAAAATGCCGAAATTTTCTCCTACTTCCCTTAGTTCTAAAACTGTAGCAAAAGCAATCCTAAAGGCAGCAAATTCACCAAGGTTGGAGATCATAGTCCCGTCTGTAGTAAGGGGTGCAGTATGGATAAAAAACACATTTCCATATTTTATCAATCCAATTTTAGGAAAATCTTTCAAAAAACAACTAGATTCTATAAGAAAGGATTAACTTTATTCTTCTGTATCATCATCTGCAGTGGCTGCTTCATCAGAGCTCACATCTAACAATTCTAGTGATTTTAAATCAAATTGATAAATGGCTTTCATTTCAATTTCTTTTTCTTTTTCTAGAAATTCTGATACTTTTTTACTTAATGGAGCCTTATGTTGATCAAAAACAAACTCATAAACTTCTCCTTTGAGTAATTCATCAATCTTAATTTTTTTTGGTACATCCATTGTTACAATATGTCTCCCGTCTTCTACAGCATCATACAGTTGCACGTCTATCTTGTTGTCGTCATAATAAAACTCAAGAATATATCCTGACTTTTTTATCTCTTCGGGTTTCTTGAATTTAGCATTTTGAATTTCATCAGAAACCCAATCAGGAATATCATCTTTCTTTTTTACCATTGTTAAATCTCTCTAAGTGTCTAAATTTTTATCTTTTTTACTTTTTGACCACCATTCAAGATAGTCATCATGTTTATCATCACGTGTTCTTTCTTTTTGATTTAATTTGTATCTGATATCTGATATCTGTTCTCTTGTCGCATATAATCCACATTTTTTACAAATGAAATTTTTTGTTGACGTATCCATTTTCATTGGAATTTCAATTTCATCAAATAATTTGAACAAGTCATCTCTACCTCTATCCTCCTCAGGAGTATCTTCCTCATATTTTGCTTGAATTTTCTTTTTCTCTCGAGAAGTACATTCAGGGCAGTTAGGCAATGGTATTTTGCCTTAATTTTTTCCATAAAAGCGTTCCCACATTCCTAATTGATCGATATTATCCGACACGCGGATTTTTTCATCATCCCTTGCGGTCCGTTCGCCCATCGAAATCCCGCGTGCCAGATGAGGCAAGATAATCAAAATAATCTATTATTTCTTTTCCTCCAGAGTCAAAGCTGCAATCTTTGCTGAATTTTCTGCCCCATTTGGAATAAAATTCTTTGAGAATTCATGCAAACTATCTTCAAATTCATCATAATTTTCCTTAATTTTGGCTATACCTTGAATCACTTGGTTTGTTTTTACAGCCAATACGCCTAGATTCTTTTTTTCTGCCCATTTGATGTTGTTTGTGTGTTCATCATAAATGGGAATTCCAATTATGGGTTTTGATTTTCCACCCATTATCTCACCCATTACAGTATGAGAACCATTGACAACCGCATATTTACATAAATTCAAAATTGTATCCTTTTCTTTGTCTGAAAGATAACCAATGTCAATTTGTATCCAATCAATTTTTTTATCTAAAGCTTCTGGTATCGAATATTTTTTGCCGTCTATTCCTAACACTGAATCTATTTCAGGATTATTCCTTGCATGTGAAATTATTCTCTTTTCTCTTTTCATCTCATCTTGATGAAATACTTCCTCATATCTCTGTCCAGTTCCATCATTGGTGGATTTATTTCCAGTTCTCATCCAATATCCAAATTTCTTATTTTTGACTAATTTTTCAAGATCCGAGATATCTTCATTTTTGATTTGTTTACTATTTGTAAAGTGTCCAACATAAATTATTTTTTCTTCAACTTCCTTAATGAAATTGAGATTATATTCACACATTGTATATGGTGGAGGTGAATCTGCAACAAGAATTTTTGATGCTTTAGCAATTTGTTTTGCAATAAAAATTAATGATGGATAAAGATATGATCTTGAATTGTATAGTCTTGGTCTAAATTGATTTGTTACAAACAAACTTGGGATGTTGCGATTTTTAGCTAGAATATTTGAACCCATATCTCCATCATTGATTACTAGATCAAATTTCTCTTTGTTGTAGAGTTTTCTTTCTTCTCTTAAATAATTTACAATTTGTTTTACTAGTGGCGGATTTTTTGAAATTGGTAATAATATGTTCATCAATGACATTGAAACACTTGGACCAAATTTACCATCAATTGGGGTTGGCATCAAAATTTCATGGATCTTTTCTTTTTGATCAGGAAATTTTTTTAATAATTTTTCATAAACGTGATCTTTACTTGAAAAATGAACTTCGAATTTTTCTTTAACATGATCTCCTAAAGCTTCATTTAGCCTCATCATTCGTGAATAATGTCCACTTCCCCAAGGGTAGATGAATTCTCCAATTTTTAACACGATTTGAAACCAATTTTGCCGTTTAAATTCTCAATGATTTTCTAGTGAATCTAAAATATCGTGAACATTGTTAGGCCCTGCCTGAATTGTGATCTTTCTCTTTGTTTTAACCGCAGTATCTACATCTTTTTTTGAGAAAGCAGGAATTTCATCTGAAGCAATAGTGATTATTTTTTCCATTTTTTTGATATTTCTTTCCAATCCAATCTCTTTTGCTTCATTAAACAAATTAGTATCAACTCCAGTTAGTGGAAGTATGGGAATCTTCTTTTTTCCAAACACTCTTTTTAATGAATTATCGATAAAATCTACAGAAAAGATCAGTGGTGATAATGCTAATGACACTCGTTCATTTGGATATTGTAACAGTATTTCTAATATTGAATTTACGTAGATTAAATAATTTTTAATTCCATTAGGATTAATTTTAAGATGTAAAAATTCAAACCCAATATTGTTCTCCACTAGCCTTGGAATAATCTGATTAATCATTTTGGCAAGATTCATCAATTCTGATGTTTGTCTATAACAAACTATTATTTTTACATCGTAACCTTGTTTAATTGTCTCAAAACAGGAAACCGCAGAAATTTCATCATATATTGCGCAAATAGTTTTCTGATTTTGTGATTGATATGGAATTCCACCATTTCCTTTATCTGAAAAAATACAGATGTATGCATTATTTTTTGTTAGATATGTGTATAACAATTTATCAAAGTTTTCATCTGTTCCAGGATGAGCTCCAAGTTTTGATTTTTTTTCTATTATGTTTGACGTTGCAGCAATTTCTACGTCTTTAGTTACAAATCCTTTTGCTGTCCCTTCTACCTTTACTAGAAATTTCTCTCCTTTCAAGAGTAAATTGCCACCAATGGAGGTAATTTCAGAAACAATGTCTTGAAAATCATTTTTAATTTGTCTTGCAATTGCTATTTTTTCAATTCCAAAAAGTAAATTGATGGCAGATGACGCAAATACAGGATCATTTGCATTAACCAAAATTACATCGCTATCTCGTTTAACAAATTTAAATTCCTGATTTTTTATTTTGAGAATTTTTTTGATATTTGATACAAGCTGAGGAATTTTATTTTTTGAAAATATCGTTGGAAAAATTACAACATATGATGTCTCATCCATATTTTCTTTTCTGAATTCTACTTGTTTATAATTTAGGATGAAACTTCGGGTAATCAATATAAAACAAATATTTTAACTAGAAATGTGACAAAATTTACACAAAAACAAGTAGATGACCTTAATTCAAAAATCAAGACTGCTGAAGAAGCACTAGAATGGGTTTCTGATAACCTTCATCCTAAGGTAGCAAAAGCATCAAGCTTTGGTGCAGAAGATGCAGTTATTATGGATATTATGTTAAAAATTAACCCTAAATTTCGATTCTTTACTCTTGATACTGGAAGACTACCACAGGAAACCTATGATATCATGGATGTCGTTAGTAAAAAATACAATATTTCAATTGAAGTTCTATTCCCTGATACAAAACAAGTAGAAGATATGGTGAAAGAAAAAGGAGTGAATTTATTCTATGATAGTATAGATAATAGAAAATTGTGTTGTGAAGTTCGTAAGGTACATCCAATGAACAAAATGCTGAATACCTTGGATGGTTGGATTACAGGATTAAGACGTGATCAGACTAAAAACCGAAAAAATGTCACAATCTTTCAATTAGATCATGGACATGATGAGATTCTAAAAATTAATCCAATCATTGATTGGTCTTGGGATCAAATTCAGGAATATATTAAAAAAAATAATTTACCATACAACAGTCTTCTTGATCAAGGTTATCCAAGTGTTGGATGTGAGCCTTGTACAAGAGCAATAAAACCTGGAGAAGACATTCGTGCAGGAAGATGGTGGTGGGAACAAGGAGGAAACAAAGAGTGTGGCCTTCATATAGACCCTGTATAGATGATTTATCATGTCCGAAAATAGTTCAATTAAACCACATGGCGGTATACTAGTAAACAGAATTACAAAAGTTGATCCTACTGGATTATTTTCAATTACAATTAGCGAAGATCTTGCAAATGATGTTGAAAACATTGCAGATGGAATTTTTAGTCCTTTAGAGGGATTCTTAGGTCAACAAGACTTTGAAAGTGTTGTTTTACGTGGAAGACTAACAAATGATTTGGCTTGGACCATTCCAATTGTACTTGATGTTGATGAACAAACTGCTTCTAAAATGAAAGAAGCGGGTGACGTATTATTGCAAAATCCTTACGGTATTGGAGTTGCAGTGTTACATGTTGAAGAAACGTATTCTTTTGATAAAGAAAAAACTGTACAAGGAATCTATGGAACCAATGATTCATCTCATCCAGGAGTTGCAAAGACAATGTCAATGAAGGATTATCTGGTAAGTGGGAAAATTGATTATATTCAAAGACCAAATGAGACTGAAATCAGAAAAAATAGGTTAACTCCAATTCAGACAAGAGAGGCTTTTGCACAAGCAGGATGGAAGACAATCTGTGCGTTTCAAACCAGAAATCCTCCACATGTGGCACATGAGATGTTACAAAAGACATCAATTACAACGCGTGATGGAGTATTTGTAAACCCAATTATTGGAAAGAAAAAATCTGGTGATTTTGTAGATGAAGTTATTGTGAAATGTTATGAAACTATGATAAAATCATACTATCCAGAAAACAGATGCAAACTTGGAACTTTACATACTGAAATGAAATATGCTGGTCCCAAAGAGGCAATACATCATGCAATTATGAGACAAAATTATGGTTGTACGCATATTATAATTGGAAGAGATCATGCAGGTGTTGGAAAATTCTATGATCCATTTGCTGCACAAAAAATCTTTGAAGACTATCCCGAGTTAGAAATTTCTCCGGTATTTTTTCCACCATTTTTCTATTGTAAAAAATGTCTAACATATACAACTCCAAAAGCATGTCCACATGATAATGATGTTAAAGAACAAATTAGTGGAACTGCACTTAGGGAAATGATTCAAAATGGTCAGGCACCCTCTGAGTTTATTCTAAGACCTGAAGTGGCAAAATTAATTTTAGCTCATCCAAAACCTTTTGTTGATTAGATTTTTATTCAATCAGATTTGATCTAGCTTGTGAAATATCTCTTTGCAATAATTTTATTGACAGGAATTTTTGTATCTCCTGTATTTGCTCAAGAATCAAACAATCCATCATTAATTATTGATACATTAGAAATCCCTTCAGATGAATTTAATAGAGTATTACGAGATGCACCACTAAGAATTCTTGATGATGTTCATGCTGTAAGCTGGCAAGTGACTATTGATAACAATCTTCTTTATGCAAATCCTGAGGGAAATGCAGTTCTAAGACTATATGATGAAGAAACATCTGATGAATTCATTGAAGTTGGAATGGGACCACAACCTGACAATAAGTTTTGGGTTGCAGTTCAAACTCCAAAAGAAGGATACATTGTAGTCCATAAGGATTTAGATCGAGGTTGGTACCCACAGGCAAAATCCATCATATCCTTCACTGATAGAGCAGGACTAACTGTAAACAATGGAGCTAGAATTGTGGTTACTAATTTGGATATTGGCCAATTTGCAATTAATTCATACTCTGTTCATGGAATGCAGGGTTCTACTGATCCCCCAGCAGTAAGTTCTGGAAGCATGGTTGTAGAATTTCTGTCTGGTGATCCCGCAAAGAATACATTTGCATTATTTCCATTTTACATGGCAGCAGGAGTTGGATCAATTGTGATAGCATTATTGCTTCTAACTAAGAGGCGTTCTTAGTTTTATAAAATTTACAACTTTTTTTAATTTTACATACATCACACATTGGAGAGATTGGTTTGCAAATATTTTGACCATACATCACAAAAGTATCATTAATGTCAATCCAGTATTTCTTTTTAATTTTCTTCATCAATTCTTGTTCTGTTTCTTCAGGATTTTTTGTATCAACTAATCCTAATCTGTTTGAGATTCGATGAACATGAATATCAACTGGAATTGCTGGTTTTTCAAATGCATATACCAAAACACAGTTAGCTGTTTTTCTTCCAACTCCAGGCAATTGTACCAAAATATCCAAATCATCTGGAACTTTATCCTTGTGTTTTCTATGGATAATATTTGCAACCTCGATGATTCTTTTTGATTTTACATGAAAGAATCCAATTGATTTGATGATTTTTTCTACATCCTTTATTTTTGCTCCAGCTAATTCTTTAGGATTTTTGTATTTTGAGAATAACGCTTTAACCGCCTTAGCTGTTGCTTCATCTTTGGTTCTTGCAGAAAGTATGGTTCCAATTAAAATACTAAATGGACCAGTTTCAGCTTCATGAAGTTCTCTTAGAGCAGTCATTCTTGGTGGTTTTACAGCATCCATTGTCTTTGTCATTCCAGAAAGAATTTTTTCCATTTCCAAATGAAAAACTACCTACAAGTATTATAACTGTAATAACAAAAGAATTCCATTGGAACTAACAAGAGAAGAAGAATCTGCATTAAAAGGTGAGCAAGGAGAAATTATGCAGATGGCATATAGAATTTTAGTTGCAACTGGTGAGGCAACAGATGCTGAAAAATTAGTACCAATAGAATGGGCTCATCTTTCAGGTGTGAACTATAATACCATTGGGGATGCGGGAGAAGAATTTCTATCTGGTATTAGTAAAAATGCGCGAGTTAAAGTAAAAACCACTCTTAATCCTATGGGATTTGATATTGACAATGTTTCAAACTATGGATTAAACGAAAATTTTATCTCGAAACAACTGTCAATTAGAAACTCCTATGAAACAATGGGTGTCATTCCTTCTTTTTCATGTATTCCTTATGAAATATATGATATTCCAAAAAACGGAACTCAAGTCGCATTTGCAGAAAGTAATGCAGCAATTCATGCAAATTCATTTGATCATCTAAAGACAAACAAGGAAAGTGCTTTTAGTGCACTTGCTAGTGCAATAATCGGGAAAAGCCCTTATTCCTCATTAAGAAAAGAGGATAATCCAAACATTACAATTAGAATGAAGGTAAAAAATCCAAATGAACTGACATATGGAATGCTTGGATTTTTTGCAGGAAAAATTGGGGATACTTCTGTAAACATTTCCGGACTTGGGGAGATGGATAAAAGACAAAATAAAGCAATGTGTGGAGGAATGGGAACATCAGGAACTTGTGCCAAGTTTATTTTTGGAGAAGGTGATTCTGATTGTGAAAAAATTGATTTTGATGAAAAAGAGATGCAAAATGTTCATGATGAGTTAAACACTGATGAGAAAGGTGATTTGATTACACTTGGCAGTCCTCAATTAGGATTAGATGAGATATCTGATCTTGTCGGGAAATTAAAGGGACGTTCTTTTCAAAAGAGATGCATGATATTTTTACCCAGAACTGTAAAGGAACAGGCAAGAAAAATTGGATATACTAATGAACTTGAACGGGCTGGATGTGAAATTCTTTCTGATTGTTGTACGTGTTTGTCTCCCTTGATAAGTAAGGATAATGTCGATGCAGTTACTACCAATAGTATCAAAGGTGCATTTTATCTTAAAAATTCTAATGGTGTAGGTGTTAATCTAAAATCACTGTCACAAATAGTTGAAGATGAGACAAGATGAAAAAAATTCTAGTTTCAGGCAAAGTAGAAGGAATTGTTTTAAAATCTGAGAATCCAATTAATTTCTTGGGTACAGTAGATAAAAAAACTGGAATTATTAGTGATAGGAATCATAATCTTTTTGAAAAACCGGTGAAAGGTAAAATTCTTGTGTTTCCTTCAGGAGTCGGGAGTAGCGTAGGAGCATACACGATTTATTCAATAAAATCAAATAATGCAGCACCACTTGCAATGATTTGTCAAAAAGCAGATCTAACAGTTGCTACTGGATGTGCATTAGCAAACATTCCACTAATTACAATTAGTGATGAAGAATTCTCTTCTATCAAAAATGGTATGAAACTATCATTTGATACTGATTCTTCTAATCAAATTCATTATCAATAAGATTTTCTTTTTGTAAATTCCCATAACCTACTTCTATGATCTGACTTTTTCCAGCGGGCAATACACGAACAAAATCATCTATGTTTATTTTTCTTGCAATATCTTCATATATTTTTAAAAACTCTATTCGTATTTTTTTAGCAGCTTCTACCATTTCTAATCCATGTGGTTCAATTATTGCATAACAAATAGAATTTTTCTTGATTGGTTGTGGAGGGCCACATGTTAGGACATAATCATTTTCATCTTGTGGCATAATTCCTACAGCTAGACGAAGTGTTTCTGATTTGATAAAATTTCGTTGACCTTCAATTGTAAAGGAACCCTTTGGAAGGAATTCCCCACTCGGTGCCGATTTTTTTACTTGTTCAGGATTAACCCAATAAGCACTTACACCATACAATCCTTCTCTCCAGGCACGACTAAAACAAACCGTAGCATGTGCAACTTCATTCATACTAGTATCTGGTGCATTTTCTGCTTCTTTTAAAATAAAAAATGGTGAACCAAAAATATCACCATGAAATACTTTATCATTTTTTACTAAATGTTTTCTAATTACAGCTGAATTTGATGCTGCATCTCTTCCGCCTATTGTGAGTATTCCATCAGTAGTGAAAAACCACCTATATCTTTCGTACCAATTCTTCTTTCTAATTTCTGAAACTACGATTATATCTTTCTCAGATTCTGTTTTACTCAAAAATTTCTCTAATTTTTTCTCTGTCTTTTCTTTTATCGCCTGAATTGAACCAATTGCTCCAGATTGTTTCTTTGCTTCATTGAATAATACTGATGCAATTGACTGAAGAGCAGATTTGGTGTTTATCTTTATTTTTTCATCTTGAACAATAATTAAGGAAATTCCTTTCTCACTAACTAATTTTGCATTATGAGACGCTAAAATTTTTTGTGCAGAATCATCCTCTATCGATATTATTCCCTTTGATATCATTTCAAAGAGAGAATTTGCAACACTTGTAATATTTTTTGATTTTTCTTTTACTGTTTGGATAGCTTTTTCTTGTTCAGAAATTTGAGTTTCTAATTGTTTTATCTTCTTATCAGAACCGCTTGATTGAACCGACTTTCCTTTTTCAATTATATTTTCTGTAAAAACCGTATCTAATCCTTCAATGAAACTATTAGCTGGCGTAATTTCACCTTCTAATTTTCCCAATTTTATTGGAAGAACTTCTATTTTTTCATTTCTAACTATCACTGCTTCATGATTACCTAATATTACATCCGAAACGATTTTTTTTACAACATCAAAAATTTTTTCAATCTCTTCATTTGTTAATAGATTTCCGATTTTTTTTGGATCAATTTTTGCAATTTCAAAAACTGCTTCGACATATTTTTTTGGCAAACCCAAATTTCGTCCAAGCCATTTTGCTGAAACCAAATCTGTCATTTTTAATTCATCAAGATCTGATTTTGTCATGTTAAAAATAT
>Ga0224513_10000844_pt1 | contig 12294 bp, 8 predicted proteins | sample SF_May12_sed_USG_5_FD_169109 | JGI IMG/M metagenome (GOLD analysis project Ga0224513, IMG submission 169109) | Sediment microbial communities from San Francisco Bay, California, United States - SF_May12_sed_USGS_21 | ecosystem: Environmental > Aquatic > Marine > Sediment | place: USA: California... | reverse complement strand
CTCGGTCGAGGTCGACGGAGGACGAAGGACGGAGAGGGGGCTGTAGAAGAGCTCGACGGCAAGAGAAGTCCGCCCACCGAGGAACCACGACGCGCCGCCGTTCAGTGACCAGGTCCATCCGTCGGCGAGCAGCAGACTGCGGTCTATGAGACCGAAGGTGAGAGCGTCGACCTGGAATTCCATATCCATGTAATTGGCGGCCAGACCCCAGTGAAAGTCTGTTTCTCGATACCGGTAGCCGCCGGTAAAGGCCGCTCCGACATAGTTGAGGGTGACCACGTCCTCGGATGGAGCTTCGCAACCCCAGATGTTGTCAGGCGGACCGGGTGGGTGTGATGCCTCCTCGGCGGAACAGGTGAAATCGCTCTCGATTTCTCCGATCTGGCCGTAAAGGCGGATCCCCAGGGTCCACGGACCGGTCGAGTACACAGGTCGTTCCAGCCCGAGGGCGAAGAGGTGGGACTTCACTCCGCGCACCTCGAGCGGTGGCACGTAGGCGAGGTCGAGCGACCATTTGGCCGGCAGACCGATGGTGAGCCGAGGCCGGAAAAAGGCCGGCAGCCGGTTGAGGTCCTCCACTTTCGCGCCACCAAAACCGACCCTCCGTTGATCCTCGTCGAGGCTGGGAATGGTGTCGAGCTCGAGGCCGATCTCGAATGACCATGGCTCGCGGGCACGTGGAGGGCCAAGGCCGGTCAGGAGGGAGACCGAGTTGAAGTACTTCATCGCCCAGGCTTCGGGCCGATCCCAGTCCAGCTCCTCGACGTCGTCAATGATTTGGGCCGGGGCCGTCCCGGCGCTGGCGAGAGCGATCAGGAGCGTCAGCACGATCGGGAGAAAGTGGGCGTTGTCGAATTTCCCTTCTTGAGTCATCGCGGTTGCCGTCCAGTCTTTGAAAAGAAGGCCGGCGACACCAGGGTCACCGGCCTCCTGCGTCATTCAAGCTCAGTCGTTGGGAGCGCCCCGCTCGATCCAGTCGCGCAACAGGTCGATCAGATCCTGGTTAAGAGGAGCTCCACCGCGCGGCATCCTGCTGCCGGTGATCGATGAATCACCAGTAACTTTCAGGTACAGGTAGCTGTTGTTGGGATCCGAAGGTTCGATGCGGTCGAGCGAAGACATCTGGCTCGACCGCACGTTGACGATGTCGCCGTAGGAGTCTCCCGAAGCGAGGCTCATCCCCTCCGCCGGTGAGCTGCCGCCGTGGCATCCGGAAAACGCGCAGCTCCCGTTGAAGATCTGCTGCTGGACAGCGGTGAAGGTCGCTGTCTCCCCGCCGCCCCCCTGAACTGTGATGTTTCGGGTGTCGGGGGTCGGGTCGGATGCGCCGTTGCTGTCGGTGACCGTGAAGGTCACGGTGTAGGTGCCGGAATCGGAGTAGGTGTGGTTGCCGGGAACCAGCGCAGTGGTGGTGATCCCGTCGCCAAAGTTCCAGAGATATGTCATGTTGTCACCGTCAGGGTCTACAGCGGAACCCTCGAAGTTCACGGTTCCCCCTTCTGAAATCGTCTCGTTTCCGCTGGGCGAGACGATGGTTCCGTTTGGTGGGCTATTGGTGCTACCGCCACCGTTCATGACCGGCGGAGCGAACGACGGCACGACGTAAAAGCCGTCATTGGTCGCGTTGTCAACCGGCGTCATCGCTACCGCTACAGGTGCATCGGCGGTGTAGTGGACGGTGAACGCATCCTGCGTGCGTTGGTTGGAGGGCACCGAGGAGATCAATCCAAACACGCTCCTAACGCGATTGCTGAGCGGTTCGAGGGTCATGGTGTCGCTGCCAAGGACGGTGCCGGCCGGTGTTTTCGCGGCCAGGGTCAGCTGGATCGCGAATGGGTTCGGATTGAAGAGCACGAGGTTGGTACGGAAGCCGGTCCCCGAGGACGCCGGCCGGTTCGACCCGAGGAGCAGCGCCCCCGACTCGGGCATCTCGGAGGGGCCGAAGGAGGGTACGAAGAGGCCGAAAGTGCCACCGATTTCCGGATTGTCGCGTTGATCGTTGACGACGTGTGCAACGGCCACAAAGGGCTCGGGCGAGGCCACGATCAGCGCACCATTGCCATCGGCGCCGAAGAGGTCGTTGACGGCGTCATCGATCACCTCGGTGGAATCGGCACCAATAGCGATCGGCGCCACGTCGTCGGCTGCCTCCAACCCATCATTGTTGGCCGGAAACCACTGGGCCCAGGCGGTGATGTCGGCATCGGTGAGGTTGAGGATGTTCAATTCGGTGCTCCAGTTGCTGCCCGCCTGGCCGCTGGTCCGGGAAATCACCGGGAACACTCGTACGGTTTCGGTCGTTCGCAGCTGGCCTCGTACCGCGCCGGTGGCGAACTCGGCGTTGTGGACGTTGAAATAGAAATTGTGAGGCGAAGCCAGAATCTCCCGCGCGAGATCGTCGTCCACGGCGACCGAGGTGACGGCCACACCGCCGCTGAAGCTCGCGGAGGGATCGATCACGATCGAACCGTTTTCACTCGCGTTGCCACGGTGGATATGGGCGGCGGTGGGTTCGGCTGTGTTCATGACGTTGAAGTAGAAGTGAGCCGTGCCGTCGTCGAAAACGGCGCTCGCAAAGCCCTCCCCGTCAGGATCGCCGGCGTTGTCCACCTCGCGGTCGCCGTTGAGGGTGCCTGCGAGGGCCGTCGAAGAAGCGCCGCCGCCGAGCACCTGGCCCCGGACCGCGCCCGCGGGGTGATCCGCGTTGTGAACGTTGAAGTAGAACGCCGTTGGGTCGTCAAGGATCGACGCGATCGTGGCGGCGCCAGCAGACACAGAGCCGAAGGCAACCCACGAGCCGCTGCCAGCTGCCGAAAACGCGGCCTCGAAGTCGACCGCGATGCCGCCGTTCTGCCCGGCCGAGCCGGTGTGAATGTGGCTGGCAGTCGGCGCCGCGATATCCGTGGCCCACACGTAGTATTGAATCGTGGAGTCACCGACGCCGATCACACCGATCCCCCAGCCGTCGCTGTCGCCGGTGTTGCTACCAAAGAGCTGCGAGCTGAACCATTGGGTTTGAGCATCAACTGGGCCAGCGGCAAAGTTAAACGCGCTGAACGCAAGTGCGCAGAGGATGATCCTGAAGACTTTCATGAGGAGTTCCCTTCCGACCGCAACCTGCAGGTCGAGATCCCAAATGGGGCATAGAGCGGGCACCAACCCACAGCTGCCGTGACGAGTGGAATCAGACCGATCAGTCCGAACCAGCTCTTGTAATAAAGACCGGCGGCGGCAATGGCGAGACCGAGGACGATACGAGCGCCGCGGTCGATGCTTCCGATATTGAGCTTCATCATTCACCTCCTAGAGTTCAGTGTGCAAATCTCGAAGAATGAGACACAACGTCATATATATTTTTCAAATAAATCGATTTCGTTACACACTCGCAGTTCGGCCGCGTCGCAGATTCACAGCCTCAGGCGGCATGCGTATTCACCGCGGCGGGTGATGTCGGAGTGATCTATCTCACGCCCGGCTCGTGAATCGCGAATATTCGAGAATGCAGAGGAGAGTCGATTTGTTAGAACAATACGGTGTCTCAGAAAGTGACGGACTCCGCAGCGGCGGGATTGAACGACCGCGCGCTGGTAGCTTCCTGCCTCAAGGGGGATGAGGAGGCGTGGGCCGAGCTGTGGGTGAAATATGGACCGGTCGTCAAGGCAGTAGCGCGACGGACGGGGTGCGACGCCGAGGAAGCGAAGGACGTGCTTCAACGTGTAGGCTTTGCCGCACTTCAAGGCCTCGATCGGCTCCGCGATCCAGAGAAACTCGCTGGTTGGCTGGCGGGGACCGCCCGATACCAGGCCTTGGAGGTGATCCGGCAGCGGCGGCCGAATCATCAACTGTTTGCGGGGACCGCAGTCTATGCGCCGCAACCAGAAGAAAGCATACAGAGGGACCGTGACTTGATCACTCTGCGGAGGGCATTGACGAAGCTCGACGACCGCTGCCGCCGCCTGATCGGTAGCCTCGACCTCAAGGAACCACCTGACAGCTATCGTGACGTGGCGGAAGCCGAGGGTCTGGCGCCTTCGTCAATTGGCCCGATCCGTCGGCGGTGCCTCAAGCGGCTCGGGAAAATCGTGGAAAGACTGTCTCATCGGCCTTCTCGTGCACACCTAGAGGGTGAGAGGTGAGATGAGCCATCTCGATATTATCCACGTGCTGTCCGTCCTCACTGGAAACGGATCGTCGGCTGACCACTCCCACCTGGAGGAGTGCGCCAGCTGCCGCCGAGATCTTGATTCGTGGCGGCCGCGGCTGTCCGATCTCCGCGACCTCGAGACCAACGCTGTTGAGGCGTCGGAGTTGCACAATCTGCGGGTGCTTTTCCGGCAGCTGGGTCCGGCCTCCATTGTCAAGAGTTGGGTGGCGCGGCTGATCCGGGGCCCCAAGCTCGCCGTCGAATCAGTCCGGGGAGGGCTCGAGGCCAGTCTTGGCGCCTATCAAGCGGGCCCGTACGAGATTGTGGTCCAGATTCGGCCGTCTGCCGTCGAAGGGCGATTCGATGTCCATGGACAGGTTATGCGCGAGGACGGAATGGTGCCGGAGAGCACTCACGTGGTCCTCACTTCGCTCGATGGGCATGTCGATCGTGCAGAGCTCGACAGATTCGGTGAGTTCCAGCTCGCCGCTGTGCCTGCGGGGCCGATCCGGATGGTCTGGTTCGCTGGGGATTCCCGCATCGATCTCGAGGAGCTGGCGGTCGGTGGGCCAAATGAGGACGCGGATCGCTGAGATGCTGCCTCCCGAGGTGCTGGAAACGCTGGCCTCAAAAGGCCCTGTCCGGGCGGGAGAGCAGCTCGTTGGCATTGCCGAGCTCATGGGACGCTCGCGGCCCGGCGAGGCCCGCCGCTGGGGCCTGGAGCTGGCTGGACAGAGCTTCGACGACGAAATCGTCATGGGCTGCGCAAGATGGGCCGCCGGGGTTGCCATGTATCTCGCAGGTGATATGGCGTCGGCCGAGCCCGCCCTCCTCGAGGCGGCGCGGCGTCTCAAAAAGGTTGACCGAAACGGGCTTGCCGACCGCGCGAGCCTGCTCCTGGTGGATCTCCACGGCGAACGCTCCGCACTCGACCGAGCACGGCGACTGGCGTCTCGTCTGCATCGAAGCTTCACCGAGCGCGGTGATCGTGAGCGTGCGGCGGTGGCACTCGCCAACCTGGCCGGTGCCGAGGATGCTGCCGACCGGATTGCACGCGCCCGCGCACTGTGGCGTCGAGCTCGCAGCGATCTTGCTGAGGGATCCTTTCGTCGCCTGCTGACCGATGCAAACCTCGCCAACGTGGCGGCGCTCGAAGGGCGATTCCATGAGGCCGCGAAAATGCTGCAGGAGGTTTCCGATGAAGCACGTCGCAACGCCATGGACGGTCTTGCTCGTCAGGCGGAGCTCAATCTCGCCGAAGTGGAGTTTTCGGCTGGCGACGTGGATCGGAGCTTCGCTCGTTGGCAACAGGTGATCTCCGATGCAAAGGAGGCCGGTGATGGCGCGGTTGGCGTTGCCGCTGAGATTGACCTCGCGCGGGCCGAGGCCGGCATCGGCGACGTTGGTGGCGCGAGATCTCGGCTTGCGCGAGCAGCTACGGCAGCACGTCAATCGGGGCTTGAAGGAGAGGCCGTTCGGGCCGCCTGCCAGGCTGCGGCGCTGGAGGCGATCGATGGTGCGGCCGGTGCCCTACAACGTGTTGAAAAGGAACTTCGAAAGCCGGCACGTGCCGTCCAGCGTGATCTGATGTTGGTCGAAATCGCTCAGCTCGACTCGAGCTGTGATCCCGGGCGTCTGTCACGCGCCGCGCGACGACTGATCCGATCGGGTCACCTACAGCGTGGTCGGCTCGGTCTCGCGTGGGCAGCGCGGCGCAGCCTCGACCGCGGGCGGCCAAAAAGGGCGCGAAGGTTGGCCGAGGAGGTTCTGTCATCGCCCAAGCTCTCACCGTGGGCCCGGATGCTGGCCCACCACGTTCTCGGAAACCTGGGGGGAACCCGGAGTATCCGGCACCTGCTGGCCGCGGCTCGGGACGCCGATTCCGTCCACGGACGTCTCGCGGCGGCTGCTGACCGGCAGGCGTTCCTATCGGTGCGGGGTGATGTGTATCTCGATCTCCTGCGCGCGCTCCTTGTACGCAACCGTCCGACCGATCGCCGGCGGGCGCTGGGGATTGCAGATCGCCTGCGAGCTGGCTGGCTGCTCGACGAGCTGGCACGCAGAGCCGATCGTGGTGACGATGAACAGGTGCGGCACTGGCAGGACCTACGCTGCCGGCTTGCCGCCTTGCTGCAGGAGGTGGAGGGAGCCGGCGAGCCGCGAGTTCGCCGCGCCGGACTCAAGTTGCACGGCCGGATCCGCTCCCTCGAGCGTGACGTTCGGCAGGCAGAAACCGAGCTCGCGCGCCGTTGGCCAATTGCCTCTGACGTCTCGATGGATTCTGCCGCTGACGATCTGCTGCGGGTTCTGCCCGAGCACGAATTGTTCGTCGAATACCTGTTGGATCGGGGAAACCTGATCGTCTTTCTTGTTGGCCGCGGCTCGCTGACTGTCCGCGTCGTACCCGCTGTTGCCGGGGAAATCAGCGATCTTTTGACCTCGGTTCAATTCCATCTCGATGCCGCAACGTGGCTGGGCGACGGGTGGGGCGCGGCACGAGATGTTGCTTTCGACGCCCGCCTGGCCCGGCTCGGCAAGTTGTTGTTGAATTCGGTGCCGATGGATGGCGTTCGCCGGCTATGGATTGCGCCCCACGGAGTACTTTTCCACATACCGTGGGCGGCGCTAAATCATCCATCCGGCGACCGGTTGATCGACCGGATACCGTTCACCCTCGTACCGGGCGCCGGTCCGGCGGCGATGTTGCTCGGCCAACAGGTTCGTCGACCGACGTCGGTGGCTATCGGCGGGGCCGGCGTTGAGGCCTTACCTCTGGTCGACCGGGAGGTGAGGGAGCTGGCTGAGATTACCCAAGGAGCATCGGTGATGGCTACAACGACTCGTGACGAGTTTCTTCAACTGGTGGCGGAGAACGAGCTGGTCCACCTGGCCGGTCATGCGCTGTTCCTCGATGGGCTTCCTTTTGCGTCCGGATTGCGGATGCGAGACGGCTACGTCACCGTCCATGATCTCGCCGCCACGCGCCTAGCAGTTCGCTATGTTTCGTTCGGTGTGTGCTCCGGGCTGCGCCTTGGCCGTGATGCTGGCGACCGGTACGCCGGGTTCGTGCTGGCGCTAATGAGCGGTGGTGCACGAACTGTTGTTGGTCCGGTGGCTCCGGTTCGCGATGATGTGGCCTACACCTTCGACATGGCTCTGCATCGCAGTTTGCACGACACAGGGGACCCTCAGGAGGCGTTCTCGGAAGCAGTTCGAGCGGTCCGGGAATTCGATCCCCGTCCGGTCACCTGGGGCGCCTTTCATCAATGGGGAGATCCACGTCCATGGGGGCTCGCATGATCTTGCGCCGAGCTGTTTTGTTCGCTGTATTGGTTGCCGTGACGGGGCCACTGATGGCCGTTGAACGCGAGCGTTCAACGCCGTCGAACCACGTTACCGTGGACCCACCTGTCGTTGTCCGAGGCACGGTCGAAACTGTCCGGCCGCCGTTTGGGCTCGTACTTGCCGACGGCACCGAGGTCTCGGTCGACCCGGACACAGATTGGTCGGGGGTGATGGGTGTCGAGGAGCTGCAGCCGGGTGACGAGGTTTTGGTGGCCGGCCGCCAGAAAGCTGACACAAATGTGCGGGTGGTCACGGCGGGCGGCGTTCGTGTCATCTCCGGCGCCCGCCGGGTTGTGCCGGAGGGATCGCCCGTGTGCCTGCCGTCTATTTCAGGCAAATCGCTCGATTCGATTCTCGGTGTCCGGGGGACCGTCGGCGCCTCGTTGCTGGTCTCGAGACCAGCGGTGACGCTCAAGGCCGAGGATGAAGTCGAAGGCGTGGTGGTAACGCTCGCCTCTGATCGGTTCGAGCTCGAGACCGAAAGTGAAGAGCGTTACACGATTGCCGTCGTAGAAAGCACGGAGTTCAGAGGACTCGAAGGCCTGGGCGCTCTCGTCGTGGGTGACACGGTGCGGTGCCGCGGCGAGCTCACAGGGACGGTCCTGACTGCAACCAGGGTCGAGCTACGTGGTACAGGTGGTGGCGGCGATGACGGCGGTGGAGATGATGGTGGCGGCGGGAACAGCGGCAGTGGTGGCGGGGTGGATTTCGAGTCCGTTGGTGTGTTGGTCGAGCTACAGCCGCCAGACCGCTTTGTTCTCAGCGACCAGCGATCGTATGTGGTGGACGGGCTGACAGTGTTCGATGATCCACTTGTCTCTTACGCGGGACTCACCGTCGGCCAGTATCTCGAGGTCAAGGCGGTTTACGAAGGTGCGAGCGTTTATCGAACAGTCAAAATCGAGTACCAGGGCGACCGAGCCAATGGTGAGGGTTACGTAAAGCTTGAGGGGACCGTGGATGCGATCTCAGCATCGGATCTTACGCTTTCCGATGGCAACACAGTCTTGCTGACGTCAACAACGGTGTTCAACGGCGACGCAGATCGTTACGAGGATGTTTTGCCAGGTTGGAAGACAAAGATTTATGCCCTTCGTGGCCTGGCGGGCGATCTGATTGCATTGTCAATACGTTGCGAGGATCTCCGACCGTCCACTACGGCCGGCCAGGAGTTCGAACCCATGGAAGCCGTACTCATTCTCGCCGAAGGCGCTGATTCGGCAACCGTCGCCGATCGGTATGAAGCGACCATTTCGGGGGAGGTTTCGGCCGGAAGCGTGCTTTTCTCCTGGGAACGCGAGATCGACGACGAACTGCTGGCCTCACTCGAGGCGGACCCCGATGTGGAGGCCGTGGAACCTAACTTCCTATTCCGCGATCCGGAGTCGGTGCGACGGAGGTTCATAATCGTCGATCGGACCCCAACTCGTGAGGAGTACACGGGACAGGCGGCGGCGGTCAGGCATGGATTCGAAAAAGCTCAGTCTGTCGCAGACGGCAGCGGAGCCGTCGTCGCGATCATGGATACGGGGGTCGATCGCTGCCACCCACTTCTGGTTGGACACTTGGTCGGCGGCGGACTCGATCTCGTGGATGGTGACATTTCACCGTGGGAGACCATGAACGGCCTTGACGAGGATAACGACGGCGAGGTGGACGAGGCGGTGGGCCACGGTACTTTTGTCGCTTCACTGGTGGCGCTGGCAGCTCCCGGCGCCAAAATCCTCCCGTATCGCGTGCTGGACGACGACGGTGGTGGCACCGCCTTCAACTTGGCGCTCGCCCTCGCCGACGCCATCGACCGCCGCGTTGATGTCATCAATCTTTCTCTTGCATACCACAAACGATCAGTAGTCGTAGATCTCCTTCTCGAGGAAGCCGAACGCAGAGGTGTTGTGGTCGTAGCCGCCGCTGGCAACAACGGTGCTTCAACTCTGCCGTTCCCGGCCATTGACAGCCACGTGCTCGCCGTGACGGCTTTGAAGGCAGATGGCGCGGGCCTCGCTGACTTCGCCAACCGCGGAGACAAGGCGGTCGTTGCGGCTGTCGGCGAAGAGGTCTACGGAGGACTCTTTGGCGGTGAATACGGAGCCTCCTCTGGCACCTCTTTGGCGGCGCCATTCGCCGCGGCCGGGGCGGCGCTGGCAAAGGGACTCGACCCGGGTGTGTCGGCCGATATCGTCCGCCTGCTCCTGATTCAATCGGGAGTGCCCGTAGCGGACGGGTCCTGGAGCGGCCGCTCGCTCGATCTCGGCAGGGCCGTGGTCTCGATTCAGCCGTAACATCTGCAAGTCATCTGTTTCTCAGCCACTTTGCTGTGAGCAGCATCACAAATTGATGTGTCCGAATCTGAGCCTCAGTCGCACTTACAACTAAAGAACATGCCGCCCTCGAAAGCGGCGACGACTGGAGGACACGATGAGGACAAATCGGTGGAAGCAGTTCGTGATTGGTTGCGCGATGGCGGCTCTCCTGACGGCTCTCATGCCGAACGCGGAGGCAGGCCCGAATGTGCGGCGGGTGGCCCGTGCACAGAGAGTCGAGAGCTCTCAGGAAGCAGCTGCGGCGCTGACCGCGGTCGGTGCGGCGGCTGGTTGGGGTCGCATCAAGGTGGAGGACAAGCTTCGAGACGGCGTGCCCAAACGGGAGGTCGATGTCGACCTCTTCGACATGGACCCGATGGCCGCGTTCCTGATAGAGGCTGACGGCGTGTTTCTGGGGTTCATCACGACCGACGCATCGGGTTGGGGTTCCCTCAAACTCGAAACGGACGACAACTCACATCTTCCTGTGCCGTCCGAATTGCCTCCTGCGGGCGAGTTGGTGTCGGCTTCGGTGCGGGATGAATCCGACGCATTTGTGCTCGAAGGCAGTTTTGTTGGATTTGCAGACGGCGACGATGACACGACGATTCACGAGGAGAAAATATCGCTTTCCGACGTGTTGGGGACCGGAGCGGCTGGTGTGGCCAAGGTCGAGCGCGAAGCGGACGGAACCCAGGAGTTCGACACTCGCGCCACCGGCCTTTTACCCGCGGCGTCGTATAGCATCTTGATCGACGGTTTCGCGGCCGGTATGAGGACCGCCGATTCTGTTGGACAGGCGAGACTCAAGCTCGAGTCACCTGACGATGAGGACCCGTTGCCGTCCGCACTGCAGCCTGTCGAAGACCTGCGGGTGGTGGAGTGGTACGACGGAGAAGGCTTTCTTGTTTTGGCCGGCGCTTTCAACGGTATCTCGAATGACGACGACGGCGACGATAACGGTGGCAACAGTGGTTCCGACGACGGCGGCAACAGCGGGTCCGACGATGGCGGTAACAGTGGTTCCGACGACGGTGGGAATAGCGGTTCCGACGACGGCGGCAACAGTGGTTCCGACGACGGCGGCAACAGCGGGTCCGACGATGGCGGTAACAGTGGTTCTGACGACGGTGGCAGCAGTGGCTCCGACGGTGGAGGCAACAGCGGTCCTGGCGGCGGAGACGACTGAGAACATTTGAACTTGACAGAGGGATCGGAGACGGGCTCGTGGCGGATCTGTTAAACCCTCAATGAGACAAATCGATTAAAGACTCACATCGCCGAGTTCCCGAACTCCGATCGAAATGCCAGCCGTCCCCATGAGGGGCGGCTGGTTATTTTAAGCGAGGAAGGTATGCTCGAAAACGATCCAAACACCAATGGCGATCAGGACGATCCCTCCCACCACGGCCATCCGCGAGCCGAATCGAGCGCCCAACGCGCGTCCTCCAAGGGCGCCCAACAATGTCATGACGGCGGCGGTGGTGCCGATGACCGCGGCCGGGGTCCACACCTGAACACCCAGGGCGGCAAAGCTCAAGCCGACGGCCAGGGCGTCGATGCTGGTCGCAATTGAAAGCACTACCAGCGACCATCCTCGGGTGGGGTCCGTTTGAGCAGTCTGGCCAATGTCGCCGCGCATCGACTCGAAGATCATCCGTCCACCAACGACGCCGAGGAGAACAAATGCGAGCCAATGATCCCATCGTTCGATCCACGGTCTCACGGCGGTGCCCGCCGCCCAACCGATGACCGGCATCAGCGCCTGGAAAAGGCCAAAGTGCCACGCCAGGCGAAATGTCTGCCGCCTCGATGTGCCGCCGAGAGCAATGCTGACCCCGATCGCGACGGAGAAGGCATCCATCGCGAGGCCGAGGGCGATTCCAAAAAGTATGATCAAGTCCATCTGGTCCCCATGGGCATTGGAGAATAGCGACGACCTCGATCCGTGTCGAGTCGCGCGCTGCTGAGAATCGATCGCGGTGGGCTATGATCCGGTGTCAGGGGATCACATCCTGGAACACGAACACCACTTCGATCAACACCGGCCGAAAAGCGGCGAGGCTCGCACTCGGTGGGTCGTTCTTATTACTGCCGTCATGATGGCGGTCGAGATCACAACCGGCATTCTCTTCGGCTCGATGGCCCTGCTCGCTGACGGCCTGCACATGGCATCACACACAGCGGCACTCGGTCTCTCTGTCTTTGCCTACATTTTTGCCCGTCGGCGAGCCCACGATCCCTCATTCAGCTTCGGCACCGGTAAGCTCAACTCTCTCGCCGGGTTCGCGAGCGCCATCGTGCTCGCGCTCTTTGCGCTGCTCATGGTGGTGGAGAGCATCGATCGCTTTTTCAGCCCTGTGACCATCGCCTACAACGAGGCCATCGTTGTCGCGGTGCTCGGACTGCTGGTCAACGGTATCAGCGTGATCATCTTGCGAGACAGGCACGACCATCACGGCGCCGGTAGTCCGCACAAGCACGATCACAATCTTGTTGCCG
>Ga0224513_10000843_pt1 | contig 12299 bp, 12 predicted proteins | sample SF_May12_sed_USG_5_FD_169109 | JGI IMG/M metagenome (GOLD analysis project Ga0224513, IMG submission 169109) | Sediment microbial communities from San Francisco Bay, California, United States - SF_May12_sed_USGS_21 | ecosystem: Environmental > Aquatic > Marine > Sediment | place: USA... | reverse complement strand
AAAGTAATTATCAAGCCAAACCTTGTCGAGCCCCAGCCTCCGCCTGTTACCACGCCGGTTGAACTTGTTGCAGCTTTAGCTGGTTACATACATACTAGCTGCCCTCATCTCGATATTATAATTGCTGAGGGCTGCGGGTCTTCCTCCAATAATACCTGGCAGGTGTTTGAAGCCCTGGGATACACCGGGCTTGCAGATTTGGACCGTGTCACCCTTATGGATCTTAATGAGGCACCATCTGTCCTCATGCAAAACAGCAAATGCAGGCGCTGGCCTGAAATGCACCTGCCAAAAATCGTTTTTGAAGGTTTCCTCATTTCAGTCCCGGTGTTAAAGGCACACAGCCTGGCCGGGATCACACTTACAATGAAGAATATGATTGGCCTCGCCCCACCGGCACATTACCGGCAAGGCGGCCCCTGGAAAAAGGCGTCTTTCCATCAAGGGATACAGGAAGCTGTTTTTGACCTGAACCGCTACAGAACCCCTGATTTTACCCTGCTGGATGCCACCATCGGCATGCAGCAGGCCCATCTCTGGGGCCCCACCTGTAATCCCCCGCCCAATCGTCTTGCCGCATCTTACGATCCGGTTGCCATAGATTCTTATGGTTGCAGACTTTTGAAGATCAAATGGGACACAATCGGCCATATTGCCATGGCCCATGGTACTCTCGGCGCAGCAGAGCCACTGATGGTATCTGAAGTATGACAGTATAAAATCAGGATACACTAAACACCATGAAGCCAAGTCCCTTCAGCATCTCAACACATCTTCCAGTCCTGCTCCTGCTTATTTTCCTTAGTTTTTTTGCTCATTTAGGCAGTATACCACTCTTTGATGCAGATGAGGGAGCCTACAGTGAAGTCACCAGGGAAATGCTGGAAAACCAGGATTTTACTTCTGTTTTGCTGAATGGCGTGCCTTTTCCCCATAAGCCGCCACTGTTTTATTGGGCCCAGGCGGCCAGTATAAAGATCCTGGGGCTTAACGAGTATGCCCTGCGTCTGCCTTCAGCTATTGCAGCGCTGCTCTGGGCTGCCGCCATCTTTCTCTTTACCAGGCGTTGCTATGATACCAGGACAGCCTGGCATGCCGCCCTGTTCATGTGTGCTTCCCTTCTGGTCACCCTTGTCGGCAGAAGTGCCACCCCGGAGGCCCTGTTCAACCTTTTTCTCACCTTAAGCTTGCTTAATATCTACAGGTTCTATCATACGGGCAATAAAAGGCATATATACTCTTCATTCATGTTTACAGCCCTCGGTGTCTTGACAAAAGGCGGGATAGCCTTGCTTCTGCCTGTTGCTGTCAGCTTTACCTTCTTCGGCATCAGGAAAAGATGGAAAGACCTCCTGGTGCTGTTCTGCAACCCGGTGGGCCTGGTGGTTTTCGGGCTTATTGTCATTCCATGGTATCTGGGAGAATTCATGCTCCACGGCGAGGCATTTCTCAGTGATCTGCTCATGCTGCCGGGGCTGGAAAGCACTAAATACAATTTTATTGGTGTGTCACTGCCCTATTACTCTTATCCGGTGCTTATATTCATCGGGCTGCTGCCATTTAGCGCCATGTTCATCAAGGCCTTTTTTCACATCGGCAAATTGATGTCTGACGACCTGGTAAAATTTATGTTTATCTGGTTTCTGCTGGCTTTTTTACTCTTGCCATTGGTCCAGCCAAAATCAATATTTTCCATTGCCTACTGCTTCCCGCCGCTTTTTGTTATCATGGCCAGGGCTGCAAATTTCTTTCGTCATTCCATCAATCTTTTTATCTGGCCGCTTCTCTTCATTGCCCTTTTGCTGCTTCTGCCCTATCTGGAGCCATATATTACAGGCGCTATTGAGAATGATTTTGTCAGAACCACTGTAACCGGGGGACTTGTATACTTTGATTCTTATTACAAAATGACCCTGAGCGCTGTTATGCTTCTGCTTGCTATCCTGCCTTTTATCAAGCCTGTCCGACAATCAGCAAAATATGGCGTTATGGGTCTACTGTTTGTGAGCTTGTTAAATTTTCTTGTCATACCAATTATGGGCAACATTCTGCAGCAACCCATAAAAGCCGCTGCTCTTATGGCCAAAAAAGACAAACTTGCTGTGATCAAATGGAGAATAGACCCGCCATCATTTCATGTTTACGCAGAAAAGCTTACAGAGGTCCGCGCCCCAAAAGCAGGAGATACTGTCCTGACAAAATCAACCTACCTGGAAGATAACATTAAATACGAAACACTATTTGAAAAACAGGGTGTAGTTCTTGTTACAATCTTGGAAATCCCTGGACATAAATCGACTGGCGATCATGGGAATGTAGAATAAACGAAGTGCTTAAGAATTCGCAGGTGAATGTACAAATGAATATTGACCAGAAAACACTTTATAGCCTATTAATAAAATATATTTTAAAAGCCCGGAACAACCTATTTAAACTCTTTATGGCAGGCTTTCATGCGGTATTGAAGATCCCGTATCTCATGGAGCATCAGTTCATGCTGCTGTTCTTCAACAGCGAGGATAAAATTCTCTAAATGGTCCAAATATTCATCCATTGCATCACTCCATTCCGGGTCCGCTGATTCCGCAAAGATCCTTGATGTTGCAACAAAATCATCGATGGACTTCTTTTCAGGAAAGGCCCCCATTTCGGCAGCTTTCGTCACCTCCTTAAAAGATGACCCCATTCTTTTTTTGACTGTTTTCATTGACTCATGCCAGTCATTTATCCGGTCCCTATCCTTCTGGTCGTAGTCTCCGAGAGTTGACCAGCGGCAATTAAGCTTAAACTCAATGCGTCCTTTTTTCTCTTTACGCTGAATTTTTGCTCCAATCTTCTCTGGTACCGTCCAGATACCTTTCTCCGTAGACAGCTTGCCGGCGCGAAGCTGCTCCGCCATTTTTGTCAGGTAATCTGCCAACTCATTTCTGTTGAATTCTTTTTCTATCTTGTCTTTCATCCCGTTTTCCACTGCACATGTTGCAGTAAGTATTACGTATGCAAATATTTAATTTTCTGGAAATCAGTATTCTTGGTCTCTGGCAAGCAGCTGTCAGCACCATCCGTTTCCCGTGGTAATTCGAATGGTTTTCAATCCAGGAGCTTTCTTATTTTCCGCAGCAGGGTATTGGGGGCAAAAGGTTTCTGTATGAAGGCCTCAAATCGTTGATCCGAACCACTGTAGGCCATTGATGGACAGAGATACCCGGACATGAACAATACATTTACGTCAGGGCAGCTATGCAACAATTCCTTCGCCAATTCCTGCCCCTTGATACCGGGCAGCATGACATCTGTTAAAAGTAAATCGATCTTATCCTGGTGTGATGCTGCCATTGCAAGTGCTTCTTCACCGCTGCCTGCTGATAAGACTTTGTACCCCAGGGGCTTGAGCACTTCTTCCAATATATCAAGCAAGCTTGGGTCATCATCTACAGCCAGAACTGTTTCTGAACCACTTAAGCGCATACGGAATCAACCTTGTCTTTGTGAATTTAACCTTTTACACTGTCAACGTGAACGCTGGTATGTCCCCACCAATTCAGCTTTTGCAAGGATATGCCCTTCACAAGCCTTTTCAAGTTGCATTTTGCTTGGTTCCTGAAGATCAGCTAAAACCGTATCAAGGGCATACAGTTTAAAAAAGTAGCGGTGGTTGCCTACCGGCGGGCAGGGCCCACCATAACCCTTGCGACCCCAGTCATTAATCCCCTCTTTTGTGCCGGCAGGCAGAGAAGCTGAAGGAATATTTTCTTCCAGCCCCCGGGCCGCAACCGGAATGTCGTATAACACCCAGTGCACCCAGGTCATTTTCGGTGCGGCAGGATCAGGGGCGTCAGGATCGTCAACTATCAGGATCAGACTCTTGGCTTCATCCGGTATGCCAGACCACTCCAAAGGGGGTGAGATGTCCTGGCCATCACATGTAAAACGGGGAGGAATCATCTCATTCTGTCTGAAACTCTCTGACTGTATACTGAGCGCCATTTGGGGTTGTCTTTCCCTTTGTTCTTTCTGAAATTAGCAGCAAGCTGCTTAATAACTCGTGAAGAAAGCTGATATGTGCGGCTAACGACCGCGAAAATATTTTCGATTGCTTCCCTGATAATGGGGAAGTCCCGAACCAACAAGTTATTAGAAATCGAGATTTATTACTTATGGGTATCATACCTTAAAGAATGGAGCAATAAAATATTCAAGAACCATAAAAATTTATCCCGGGAAATATGTAAATCTTATTTCTCTGCGACGGAGTAAGGTAGCGCAGTCAAGAAATTATCTTATAGTGCAAACGGGGAATATACTCTGGTGCGCTATATTAAGCTGCTAACGGAACCGCTGATCAGAAAGAGAAGAATGCTTCCATTATACTCAAAGAATAAGTTAGGATGCAGTGGCGGAATAATGTAGATGTAAAGGTTTGAACTTTAAAAGACCGCGTATAAAAATAACGATCAGGATGCTCCGTAGCTATGGAGCCCTGAAAGAAGAAAGTTGACACCGTAATAGGTGAAGATAACAGCCAAGAAACCGATTATTGAAATCCAGGCTATGCGTTTACCGCCCCACCCCCTTGTAAAGCGGGCATGCAGGGCAGATGCATAGACAAACCAGGTGATCAGGGACCAGGTTTCTTTCGGGTCCCAGCTCCAGTAGGTGCCCCAGGCAGAGTTAGCCCAGACAGCCCCGCTTATGATACCTGCAGTGAGCCAGATAAAGCCGAAAAGGATAATCTTATGGGTAATGTCATCAATCACTTTCAATGGCGGCAGAGTTGCAAGCAGACTATTTGGCGAGTCACCCTTATCGCGTAATTTGACAAGATACATAATGCCGGTGCCACAGGCCACAGCAAAAGCTGCATACCCTATGAAGCAGGTAAAAACATGGGCGATAAGCCAGTTACTCTGCAGAGCCGGCACCAGCGGTGTAATGCGGTCGCTGAATTCAGGCGACAGGGAGGCATAGGCCATGCTGCCAAAGGCAAAAGGCATGGCAAAAGCTCCAATTACCTTGTTTTTATAAATAAATTCCACCACAAGATATAAAAGGACTATGGACCAGGTAAAAAATACCAGTGATTCATACATGTTTGACAACGGCGCATGCCCAATACCCATCTGATAGGATTCCAGCCAGCGCATGCCTATTCCGGCTGTATTGACCAGAAGACCTATTATAGTTACCACTGTGGCAAGCAGCCCTATTTTCTTCATCCTGAAAACAAACAGGGCTAGATAGATTACGGAAGAAAACATGTAAATAAATGTTGTTATACCTAATAGTTTTGAACTATCCATGGCTATTCCTTACTTAATTTAAGGGTTTCATTTTCTTCGAGCTTTTCAACCAGCGTATCAAACATATTCGCGAAAGCGACCTTGTTCTTATTAGCCGAGCCGGCTACAAGTACCCTGGTTTTATTTCCTGTCTCATCAATATAAACCCAAAGTCTCTTATGTGAAAGAAAGAAAGCAACAAAAAGACCGCAAAGCATAATTATAAAGCCAATATATACGGGCCAGACTCCCGGATCCTTTGCTACCTGCAGGCCTGTATAAAAAACCTGTTCTGACTTAAAACCATACGCCGTATCAGCTCTTTCTACAGAAACCTCGGTTTCACCGTCAAGCCAGAAAACAGACGGTTGTCCCTTGCCGTCTGAAAACCATATTTTGAGCCGGTAGCGGCCCCATTGGTCGGGACGCAGCAGGTTTACAATGCCTAATGTTACACCGGCCTCCTGCCACTTCAGTTCAACTCCCGGCCGTGCCATAAACTTTTTCCGCGCGCCTGTGGTCTGGTTCTGAACTGAAATCCAATAATCTTCGTCGGCTTTATAGCTGGACTGGTAAAAAGTATACCCCTTATAATTCAGGGGATCATTTACCACGATGGATTTGTGCAGTACTTCCTGGCCACCCTCAATAACGGTAAGATCTGATCTGAATTCCTTTGGCGCCCCAGAGTCATAGTAGGTAAGCGAAAAATCATTTACCCTGATTGCAAAGCCGAGTTGTTGTTGCGCGTTACTTCCTCTGTCAAAATAATATGGAACAGTGCTATTCTCCCGAATCATAATGGAGCCCTTGGCACCAAAAAGGGTGCCGATAATTGCTCCGGCAAATATCACAAGAATGCTCAAGTGCACGATATAGACCCCAAACCTGACCCAGGGTGTTTTCTGGGCAAACAACAGGGTCCCGCCTTCCATTTTCCGCTGGCTTGGTTTCCAGCCTGCACCTTTTAAGGTCTGCTCCACCTCTGCAGCAACCTGCTGTAGAGGCTTTGCACTGGCAAAACGGTTTCGGGGCGTCATCTTTTCAAGCCGGTTAACCTTGGCAGCCAGGTTGTCCATTGTCACCAGTTTCCATACAGTGGGCAAACGGTCTATACTGCAGACAATAAGGTTTATGCTGAAAAGGCTGAGTATACTGACGAACCACCAGGAATTATACATATCCGGTATGTTGATAAGCCGGAAAATTTCAGCTGTAGTTTCACCATATTTCTGGATATAGAATCCGGGTGATTCATTCTGTGGAATGATGGTACCGACAATAGAAGCAATGGCCAGTGTAAAAAAACAGAACAAGGCCAATTTTACGGAAGCGAAGAACTCCCAAAAACTATTTTTATCCTTTTTCATATATCACCAGGCATTGAAGGATATTCAAATAAAGCCGCCCTGAAAAAATACAGGGCTGAAAGTTACAAAATTAAAGCAGACGTCTCTAACATAATCATCCACAACTGTCAATACAAGGCCACAACCCTACTTTAGAAAAAGCTTGCCTTCTTTTTCCGGAACATGTATATAACCCGTTTTCGCATAAACTATTGTGATTTGTTTCAATATATAAGGAGTTTTATCATGGCAAAAAAATGTGAAATCTGTGGCAAAGGGCCTATAACCGGCAATAATATAAGCCATGCTCACAATAAAAACAGGCGGCGCTGGCTCCCCAATTTACAGCGGGTCAGAATGGCCAGCAAGGGCGGCAATTCCGTTCATGTAAAAGTATGCACCCGTTGTCTGCGCTCAGGGGAAATTGTTAAACCGTCATAATGATTTTCCACAACGTATTATCAGCCTCTCTGCAAGAATTCTTTTTACAAGATTTTATAGAATCCCCGCATGTCAGACCAGCAAATATCATACCTGCCATATGACCAGGCACTGAAGATGGTCGGAGCCATCCAGGAAGAAGAACATCCCCATGAACTCAACCGGCGTATCTTTACTGTTTATGACATCAACGGCAAAGAAGTCTGCTGGTTTGATGCTGAGGATACCATTGCTATCCTTGTTCCTGGAAAATCCAACCCAAAGAAAGCTGAAGTTCAGCCCCTGGTAGAAGATTACATTCTGCACCACATCCCTGACTGGTCTTAAATTCAAAAGCCAACTCGCTTTACCGTTTATTAGCTGATGTTTTTAAATTTTCAGTTTGTTCCACTATAAACCTGATAATTCACGCGCATTATCAGAATCAGGTTAAGATTCCCTGGGGCATCTCAGGAACCTTTTCACCACCCTGGACATAACCGCCATCGAGTCGCAATACAGTTCCGGTCATAAATGGGGCATCCTGGATCAGGAAAAGGACAGCCCTGATAATTTCATCCAGGTTTCCGGTCCGCTGCAGGAGTGTATGTTCAACGATGGCCCTTTTTTCAGAGTCTTTTAATAAGTCCCATCCCCTGGTACCCTCTCCATGCCTGGTCGCAAAAAATCCGAGCATCAGCTCATTGACCCTGACACCTGGTGCAGCTTCACGGGCCCAGGTTTGGGTAAAGGATGAAACCGCCCTGTTCGCCGCGGCGTACCCATCATTAAATATCAGCCCGGCCGGGCCTGACCGCCCGACTATTCCAGCTATGGAGGATAAATTCAGAATCACCCCTTCGCCGGAATGCTTCATGAGCGGCAGGGCATTATGGACAACAAGCCATTTGGCTTTCAGAGTTGTATCCATTTCCAGGTCCCACTGTTCCCTGTTGACCTCATGGTCATAGGAACCATGCACAACCGGCATGCCGCCTCTTTCTATATTGTTGATAAGAATGTGGAGGGCACCGAATTTTTCCTGCACCTGTGCAATAAGGCTCCGCACCTTATCGGCATCACGAAGATCTGCCTCAATGGTGAGATGGTTTTCACCCAGCGGGGCAAACTCCTTTTTCATGTCTGCGGATTCTTCTGGCCAGTCATAATGGTACGGCAGGACCAGTTTTGCTCCGCTACCAGCCAGGGCACGGGCTATTGCCCTGCCTATCTCCTTACTGGCCCCCAGCACCAGGGCTATTTTATCCTTGATTTCCATGTTGTTATCTCCCCTTCACATTATTGCTCAAAATAGGCAAATAACCAAATTACTCCAATCTGCTCTCTCCATAATGCCAATTTCTATAATTCTTGTAAGGCAAAGGAGTGCCTGTTCATAAATGAGAAATTTCGTTCCCGATCAGCTAAGCGCAGACTCCGAGGATTGCGAAAAATTTAACCGCAGACATATAGATAATATCGGAGTCTCGCAAGCTCGCTTACCTTTGAGGATTAAATTTAGAGCATGACACAGAGATTGGACGGAAGGTCCATTTAGGACAGGCATTAGCTCTTTATCTCGCCCCGTGCACTCACAATAACCTCTTCCAGGGGAATATCCTGGCCGGCCTGCTTAAGAGCCTCCTTGATGATCATACGCATACCGGCACAGCAGGGCACCTCCATGATTGCCAGCTTGATACTCTTTGGTTTTGCCTCCTGAAAGACCTCGACAAATTTCTGAACATAGCCGTTCACATCGTCAAATTTGGGACAACCCATCATGATCACTCTATCAGCCAGAAAATCCCTGTGAAAATGAGGATAGGCCACTGGTACACAATCGGCGGCGACCAGAAGATCGGCATTTTTTAAAAATGGTGCCTGCGCTGGAACGAGACGTATCTGCACCGGCCAGTGGGAAAGAGACGAATCAGATTTGCCGGCAGCGAGATCAACCCGCGGCTTGTTAGCAGCCTGGCAGGGTGTTTCAAACTTTACATTTGCTAGTCCCTGTGAAACGCTCACAGCGGCCACTTTTTTTTCTGTACCCTTCCTGCTCTGCAGCAATTCCATCACAGCCTCCTCATCGAATTCATCCGCTTCTCTCTCTAATATCTTAAGAGCATCTTTGGGGCAGGCTTGAAGACAGGCGCCCAGGCCATCACAGTATCTGTCAGCCAGCATTTTCGCCTTGCCGTCTACGATCTGCAAAGCTCCTTCCGCGCAGTCCGGGACACATTGACCGCACCCGTCGCACAACTCTTCATTGATTTCAATTATTTTACGTATGACTTTCATATCTTCCCCTTTCGCTTTTGTAAGGATACTTCAGCATAGTTTCCATCTATTATTTTACAATTGCCGAACTTACGGTTTCAAGGTTTCAAGGTTTCAAGGTTTCAAGGTTTCAAGGTTTCAAGAAAAAAATTGTAATTCCCGAATGATACTGTTGGTAATATTTTTATTTTAACTCTGTGCCTCTGTACCTCTGTACCTCTGCACCTTTGTGCCTTTGTGCCTCTATGCCTCTATGCCTCTGTGCCTAATCCCTCTCCAACAACACTTTGCGTGCCAGATCCTTCCCGCTTTTAGTCAAAAACGATTTCGCAATAATTTTCTCAAGATGGTCAGGTGGAGTCGGTGATTCCTTCTGCTTTTCTTCCAGGTTTACAATCAGGTCTGCATCATAAACAACCTTGAAATTAATTGATTCTTCATCTCGCGGGGTATGATGATGACCAATGATATTGCATACCTCTTCAATCATTCCTTCTTCAGCGCCAAGCCTGGTTAATATTTCCCGGGCAACGGGCGGACCCTCAAGGTGCTGATACTGTGGCGATGAACTGTTGTGTTTACGTTCTGCCTCCTTTAGACCGATATCATGCAGGTAGGCGGTCAATGCCGTGACAACAGGATGCGCTTCCTCTTCTTTGCATATCCTGCCGGCATAACGCGCAACTTTAGTAGCATGGCCAATCCTTTTGAAGTCGTCGGCAAAATACCGCTTCATTTCGATGGGCACCCGTTCAACAAGCAGCTCTTTCTTCTTGGCCAGCAATTCGGGGGGCATGGCGCCCAAACACTGTTCAGCATAAGGACAATAGGAGGCACAGCCTAAATCCATCTGCGGATTGATCATCTTATTGCCGCAATTTCTGCACTTGCGGGTTGAATCATCCTTAAAGAACTCGACGATATGGTCACATTTCGGACACTTTGCCTCAAAAACCGCGGCTCCGTCCCAATAACGACTATCTTGTCCCGGACACTGCATGGCAACCTCCTCTATAAACACTCACGCCCCTGATCCGATGCAGAAATTGACTCCCCATCGGACCAGGGGGCTTCATTAGCATGTATTTCGCTGTTTGTTTAAATATAGTCATTTATTTATTGTTCTGCATTATTGGCAGTTTTTTGGCTTTTGCCAATTGCTTATGCTGCCACCGGCTCACCAAGAATTGTTGCCAAATCCTGCTCGGGGGTTGAAATCGGCTTGATGGCAAAATTCTTCACCAGTACGTCAAGAACGTTCGGCGTGATAAATGCCGGCAGGCTGGGTCCTAAGCGGATATCCTGGATCCCGAGGTAGAAAAGGGTCAACAGGATAACCACGGCCTTTTGCTCGTACCATGACAAAACAAAGGAAAGCGGCAGATCATTGACGCCACAGTCAAAGGCCTTGGACAGGGCCACGGCAATCTGAATGGCTGAATAGGCATCATTGCATTGGCCGATATCAAGCAGCCTGGGTATGCCGCCGATATCTCCAAGATCCTTGTCAAAGAAACGGAACTTACCGCAGGCCAAGGTCAGGACAACACAGTCGGCCGGGACCTTTTCAACAAACTCCGTATAGTAGTTCCTGCCCGACTTGGCTCCGTCACAACCCCCCACCAGGAAAAAATGGCGCAGATCCTTGTTCTTTACCGCTGCGATTATCTTGTCTGCAACCGACATAACCGTATTCCTGGCAAATCCTACCATGACTGAGCCTTTGTCCGTATCTGCTGAAAACCCGTCCATTTCCAGCGCCTTATCAATTACCACAGAATAATCCTGGTCTTTGATATGGGTTACGCCGGGCCAGCCCACCAGGCCACGGGTATAAATATTGCCAAAATACGAATCCTTGGGCTTCTGGATACAGTTGGTGGTCATGACAATAGGTCCCGGGAACTGAGCAAATTCTTTTGCCTGGTTCTGCCAGGCAGTACCGTAATGCCCGTGGAAATGGGAATATTTTTTCAGTTCCGGGTAACCATGACAGGGCAGCATCTCGCCATGGGTATAAACGTTAATACCCTTGCCGGCGCTCTGCTTCAGGACCTCTTCAAGGTCTTTCAGATCATGGCCTGAAACCAGGATGGCTTTGCCCTTTTTGGCGCCCAGGGGCACATGGGTCGGTACCGGGTGTCCATAGCTTGAGGTGTTGCCGTCATCGAGCAATTCCATGGCACGCAGGTTCACTTCACCGCATTTAAGGACCATGCCAACCCATTCGTCAACAGTCCTGTCCGTGCGCAGCATGGCTGCCAAAGCTTCCTGGATAAAGGCGTACACTGCCTCATCCTCACGCCCCAGTATCTTGGCATGATCAGCATAGGCAGCAAGACCCTTGAGACCATAGAGAAGAGTCTGCTTCAAAGAAAGGATGTCAGGGTTTTCATCAGGATGCTTATTCAATTCAACTGCCTCACCCTGCTTAACCAGACCGGCAAGGGTGTCGGCCGGAGTAAATTCGGCAGGCGAACCTGGAAAGTCAACATTTCCACCTGCCTGTGCAACTCTGATCTTCAGGGATTCCCGCAATTTAACACCCCTGTTGATCAGTGCAACAAAGCGCTCATTATCAAAATTCACATTAGTCAGGGTCGAAAAAGTTCCCTCACAGACAAACAGGTTGACATCAGGATCGGTAACGCCGACCTTGCGCCCTTCCACTGCGATCTGGGAAAGCCCCTGCAGGACATAAATCAGTAGGTCCTGCAGGTCCGCAACGTCCGGTTGCTTGCCGCATACCCCGATTTTCGTACACCCTTCACCCTTGGCCGCCTGTTCACATTGATTACAAAACATTGTATTCTCCTTTGTTAAAGTTTAACGATTTATATTGTTTGCAATAGCTTTCAAACCTGAAACTCATGGTTTTTCTTCATGTTGTATTGCAGACTATATTAAAGCAGGAGAATGATCCTTGACTTACATCAAGGGAGGGTGATTTTTTAAAAAAAAAATCAAAATG
>Ga0224513_10000840_pt1 | contig 12316 bp, 16 predicted proteins | sample SF_May12_sed_USG_5_FD_169109 | JGI IMG/M metagenome (GOLD analysis project Ga0224513, IMG submission 169109) | Sediment microbial communities from San Francisco Bay, California, United States - SF_May12_sed_USGS_21 | ecosystem: Environmental > Aquatic > Marine > Sediment | place: USA... | reverse complement strand
AAGCATACCTTCCGGTTCCTACAGGCTTTTGAGCCTTATATCTTACGCAAATTCCTTTACAAGTCATCTTAGTATTATATTGTAGAATTCATATCTATATAAGGGTGGATCGATAATTTTTTGTAAATTTTCTTTAATTTTGTATAAAAATTTTATATTTTATTACGATCAGTCTTATTTGTTGGAAAAAAAACGACAAAACTTCAATAAATATGTATAGCTAAATCTAATATCATGTTTTTTGAAATTTTGACATCTATCAATATAGATGTTTGAGTAATATTTTCATTTTTTAATTAAAAAATTGAAGAAAGTATGAAATTCTCCTTAAATTTAATTAAATTTCGCGACTAAAGTCACTACAAGAGCGAGTTAATTCAATTTTATCATACCTGCTGAATGAAATAATATTATTTTCCTAAAAAGGAAAATATGATTAATTTTTGAATCATAAAATTCTTAAAAAAAATAAAATAACTAGTTTATTTTTAAATTTTGAATATTATATTTTATCCCGTCAATGAAAGAGGTAAAATAGAATATCTGGGTCCTTCTCTTTGTGAAATAAATTTAGCAGAAAGCATATCACGTTTTCCTCTTTGATTAAAATTTTTTATTTTTAGAGTGGTTTTACTTTCGTCTACATATTCCAACTCAAATGAAGAACAAAATTTAAGATTAAGAAGTTTTTTTATTTTTTCAGCTATATTCATATTTCCATTTCCAATTTTGATAATTTTCCGTTTAGCTCTTAAATTTCCTAAAATGTCAATAATATGTAAAACCAATTCTTCAATTGATAAATGAAATGATCGTTCTATTTCTCTTCCAAAATAAAAAACTGACATACCAATTTGTTGCCCAGGGTCAATTCCTATTATAAGGTTATTTTCATCATAACTCAAGTTTAATTTTTGAAGCATCATTCCTCTAATTACTGTGAAATGTTTCTCAAAAACATCTTCATCTAAAATAGGTTTTTTACATTTAAGGGGATATTCTTTCCTAGTTGTAAGGACTAAATTTCCTTTATATGTTGAAATTTCTTCAGGTAAGATAGAATCAAAAGGTAAATTTAGAACTTTTAAAATATGTGAAAATCTATAGTATGGTTTGCCATACGTAGTGGCAATCCCTATACGAGTATTAAGTAATGGATCGATAATTTAGGAAAAATAAATATCAGATTTAGATTTATGCCTTCAAAACAGTTGACACAACATGTCTTACTGCTTCATCAAAATTTGAATCGATTCTTGAGGTAATTTCAGAAAGTTTTGCATCTCCCTCTTGGGCAATTTTTGCTGATTCTGCATTAGCTTTTTCTTTAGAAGAATTGATTATTACTTCGGCTTCTTTTGTGGCCATTTCTCTTGTTTTTTCTAGCAAGTTATCAATCTCGGTTTGGGCTTTTACAGAAAGTTGCTTTTTCATTTCTGCAACTTTACTATTTAGAGAATCTAAATCATCCTCTAACCCACTTAGAGATTGTATAATTCCTGTAACCTTAGATTCAGCCATACTGCTCATTTTACCTAAAATTCTACTATTCCATTACTTAAATCATTCATTTTAGATGTTTTTAGGTTTAAAAATCGTAAGCTAAATTATCCACTTGTTAACAATAGAATTGCTCGTGCAAGATCTCCTTTAGCTTCCTCTAAGGCATTTTTGGCCTTTTCTTCGTCCACACCAGCTTGCTGACTTACTAGTTGAATATCATCATCAGAAAATACCGGGACTTCAAGTTCCATTTCCTCATAACTATCAGCGGTAACTGTAAAGATGGAATTGTCTTGTGCCTTCATTTCGGTAACGGAAGGTTTTGAAATGATGATTTCCTTTTTATCTGTCTTGATAATTACTTCTTGAACATTTGGGATCTCTTTCATATCAAGACCCATTTTATCCATCATCCTTCGCATTTCGCGGTTACCACCTCGCATCATGATGCTATTTCTCCTGTACGACTTTTTAAACTATCTCTGACTTTTACTGCTACTCCCCTTTCAAAATCAACTATCATTTCTGATGAAAGAACTGCTCTACCCACTGCAATTACCCTGTTTTGAAAAATTACTGGCGTATCAGATGAAATTTGGATATTTTTTCCACACCAAATAACATGTTTACAAAAAACAGAACGGCCTTCTTGGACAAATGGTGCTGCATCTTTATTTATCTCAAGGCAATTTTCTTTGAATTTTTTACTTTTTAGTAATAATTGGGCAAAATAGGGGGTTATTGCCAAACCACCGTCAATTCTTAATGTACAAAGTAGATTTTCTTTGTAATGTACTGTTTTAATTCTACCAGTTTTTTTTGAGAATACCATTACCACATCCTTTGGCAAATTTTTTGATACTCCTTTCCCAAACAATGCATCAATGGTTTGCCTCAATTTGAGAACATGATCCATATACATGGTTTAGACCGATTCTAAATATTAGTTCAATGCTTTCATCTATGCATAAGATTAAACTATATAGATAAGATTTTTTTCTTTAGATTATGGATGAAAGGGGAGAAACTAGAAAAATTCAGTTTACCGGCAAATCATCGTACATAGTTTCTCTTCCCAAACAATGGATTATGGAGTTAGGCCTAAAACAGGGAGATCAAATAAGGATGGTAAGAAAGGGAGCATCAACATTAGAGCTATATCCTCCAAAATTTGAAACAAGATTACAAAAGAAGGAAGAGGCAACAATAGAAATAGGTGCTGAAGAAAAAGCCTCAACGATTGTTAGAAAATTAATTTCTCTTTACTTTTTGGGTTACAAGACAATTAATGTTAAACCAAAATCTGGAAGACTGAATCCAAATCAAAGAACTGCAATAAAAGAAGCAGTTAAAAAAATGTTAATGGGATCAGAGATTATTTCAGACTTTACGGGGGGAATTACAATCCAAGTTTTGGTAAATTTATTGGAACTTACTGTGGATGGAGCATTCAAAAGAATGATTCATCTAACAAAATCAATGTCAAGTGATGCAATTTTAGCTGTAAAAGAAAATAATTTAGAACTTGCACAAGAAGTTATCAATACAGATGATGAAGTGGATAGGTTTGGATTCTATATTATTCGTCAATTAAAAATTGCAATTCAGAATGAACATATGCTAAAAGAAATGGGATTTAGAAATGCCAGAAATTGTCTCGGATACAGACTAGTCGTGAAAAATATTGAAAGAACAGGAGATCATGCAACCTTTATTGCAAGGGATCTTTTAGAATTCAAAAAACCTGTGAAAAAAGAAATTTTGGATAAAATTCAAGAGATGAATGAATTTTGTCTAAATGTTTTAGATGATTCTTGTTTGGCTTTATTCAAAGAAGATTATGCTCATGCAGAACAGATAATTGAAAAAACCTTTGAAATCACAAAATATGAGAAAAAAATTCGAGATGCTTCAAAATCTCTAAAAGATGATGAAGAGATTTACAGAATAAGAAGGATATCTGAGAGCATAAGAAGGATTTCAGAGTACGCTAGCGATATTGCTGAAATTGTACTGAATATGAATATTGAAAAGGCTTTAAAGAAAAAGGCATGATTTTTTTAAGGATAGGGCAGTCAGGTTTTAATTTACGGTAAAATGAATTAATTAGAAAAATGAATTCTGCAATTTTAATCACATATGATAAAGAAGATGTAATAAACGAGGCAATTGGTTTGTGCGAGGCAGCAGGATATCAGATAGTACATACTGTTACACCAAAATTTCTAAAGAAACCAAAATATGGAATTAGTGGTGGAATTCTAGAAAAGCTTGAAGAAGTTACTGAAAAACTTAGACCTGATGTAATTATTTTTGATGAAATTTTAAAGCCAAGTCAGAATTATAATTTGGCAACTGTACTTCATAGAGAAATTTTAGACAGAGAGGCCCTAATTCTTGAGATCTTTGAAAGCAGATCTTCAAGTTCGGAATCTAAATTGCAAGTAAAATTAGCTCAGTTAAGATATGAGATGGCAAGAGCAAAAGAAAAGGTGCGTTTGTCCAGAGTAGGAGAACAACCTGGATTTATGGGAATAGGACAATTCGAAGTTGATGTGTATTATAATGATATCAAACATAGAATACAAACTGTAAGATCAAAATTAGAAAAAGCTGGCAAACAAAGGGAGTTACATCGGCAGGGTAGAAAAAGGCAGGGATTCAAGACTATGTCTTTGGCAGGTTATACCTCTGCAGGAAAAACAACGTTATTTAATAAATTGACTGGGGAAACAAGAGAACAAAGTAAAGAGTTGTTCACAACCCTTTCCACTACTACAAGAAAAATAATAATAAATCAAGAGCAGTTTTTAATTGCAGATACAGTAGGTTTTATTAGCAAATTACCGGCTTATATGATAGACGCATTCAAGTCTACATTAGAAGAATTAATTTACACAGATGTTATTATTCTGGTAATTGATGTAAGTGATTCATTATTTGAATTAAAAAAGAAGTTTGCAAGTTGTATGCGTACGTTAAATGAGGTAGGAGTCGAACAAGATAGAATAATTTTTGTGTTAAATAAATCAGATTTAATATCAAACTTTGAAATTCAGGAACGAGTAAAAATTTTAAATTTAACAGACAGTAAAAAATGGATTGCAGTGTCTGCCCTGGCAGGAAAAAATTTGAATGAGTTAAAAACGCTGATTAAAAATATTATTGAAAATCAGAGTACATCAAATTTCAATAAGAACACTGTAAAGGAGTCTAATGATCCCTATGGTAATTGAAGTAGTTAGAATTGGTCAAAGGGTTGTAAGAGATGATAGAGTAACTACACATGTAGCTTTGGTTGCAAGAGCATTTGGTGCAAATACAATTTTAATGACTGAGGTTAATCCAGATATCAAAGATACATTAGAAAAGATAAACAAAACTTGGGGAGGGGATTTTTCGATAGAATTTATTGACAGCTGGAAACCTGTTTTAAAAATGAAAAAAGAAAATGGCTTTAAAATTGTTCATCTTTCAATGTATGGAGAAAAAATTAATGACATACAATCTGATCTAAGTAACGAAGATAATTTGTTGATTGTGGTTGGTGCTGAAAAAGTACCTAGAGAAATTTATGAATTTGCAGATTTTAATGTAGGAATTGGAAGTCAGCCTCATTCTGAAATTAGTGCTCTAGCCATTCTTTTGGATCGTATTCAGCAAGGTAATCAATTCAACAAAGTATTTTCTGGGGCCAAAAGAAAGATCATACCCACAAAAAATGGTAAAAACGTAGTTGTTAAAGAGACAAGGGATTAATAATAGAATACAGGTAGTCATAAAAGTTGGTAGATAAGTACGAAGATCCTTTTGTAAGAATTGCTTCTATGATTGGTGGCGATGAATACCTAAAAGTTGCTAGATCACTCTTAAAAGCTGAGGATGCTACAGATGAAGAAATAGCAAGTTCTACGGGTCTTAGAATAAATATGGTCAGAAAAGTATTGTATGATTTATTTGGAAAATCATTGATAACTGGAATAAGGGTAAAAGATGAGCGAAAAGGCTGGTTTGTTTACAGATGGAGGACCAGAAGAGAAGAAGTAGAGCATTTCATTGAAAATCAAAAAAAGAAAATCACTGAGAGATTGCAACAAAGATTAGATTTTGAAAATCATTCGGATTTCTATCATTGTGGTAATGAAGACTGCCCGCGAGTCACATTTGAAGAGGCTTTGGAAGGAATGTTCAAATGTCCAACATGTCAAAACGTTTTGAATTTAAAGAAAAATGATAAATCAAAAAAAGCATATGCAAAGAAAATTGATGAGATGAAAAAAGATATGCAACAAGTATTCTAAAATTTTGTAAAGGAATTTTATACAACTCGGCCTAAAAACCTGCATAAATTAAATTATTAATTTAAAAAGAAATTTAATTGGATATACTTCGATTCCGGTATTTTTTAATCTCACCATTTCTAAAAAATAATTTTGGAATAAATTACTATCTTAAAAAATAAAGGCTATTTTCTGGGCCTTCTGCGCGGATTCTTTTCATAATACTGTTCAACATTTTGATTCCATTGTTTATTTTCTGAGAGACGTGAACGAGCATGAGGTCTTTTTCCATTATTTGAAAGAATTTCACTATTATTTTCATAGAATCTGTCAGTTTCAGTAATCAAAACATCTAGAAAATCTGATGCTTCTAAAGCTTCTATACTTTTAGGATCCCGATGGGTTAAGATCGATTTAACTAGAGTTTCTATCTTTGATATTTTTATTCGATATTCACTAAGAACTCTATGTTCAAAAGAAATCATTTCATTTTAAGGTGCATTACACTAGTGTATGTTCATTTCGGAGTGAATATGGTAGTCAACTGGATTGATTTTTTACTTTAATCATTCCATTTTAAAAAATAATTTTGGAGAAAAAAGGACTAAAATTTTTGAATTTTTCAAAAAGAGCAGAATTCTAGCTGACTAAATTAAATATGAGTAATTATTGGAAAAGATCCTTGAATCAAATTACTACAACAAATCCCGCGACGGGTGAAGAAATTTCAAAGTTTACTCCAATGGGTAGAGATCAAGTTTTCCAATTAGTCGGTAAAGCAAAAAGAGCGTTTCCAGAATGGAAAAAAGACTATGAAAAACGTAGAAGTTACATTTACAATTTAGTTGAGTATTTAAAAAAACACAAAACCGAATTAGCAAAAATAGCTACATCTGAGATGGGAAAACCTCTCAAAGAGTCAATTGGAGAGGTTGAAAAATGTGCATGGGCTTTGGAATTTTATGCTGATCATGGGGATAGTTTTCTATCTGATGAGGTGTTAAACACAGATGCACGCAAAAGTTTTCTAACGTTTGAACCATTGGGAGTGATTGGTTCTATTATGCCATGGAATTTTCCTTATTGGCAAGCTCTTAGATTTGCAGCTCCATGTTTGATGGCAGGTAATGTAATAGTGATGAAACCATCAAGAGTTACTCTGCAGTCAGGAATTGAAATTGAAAAGGCTTTTACCGAATCAGGAATGCCAGATGGAATATTTCAAACGGTAGTGGGAAGTGTAGATTCTGCCAATCATCTCATTGATTCAGATGTTAATGCTGTTACTTTTACTGGAAGCACCAATGCAGGTGCAAAGGTTGGAGAAAGAACAGCTGTAAATTTGAAAAAATGTGTTTTAGAACTTGGAGGGAGTGATCCGTTCATAGTTTTAGATGATGCTATAATTGAAAAGGCTGCTGAAGGTGCCGTTAAAGGAAGATTCATCAATTGTGGACAGAGTTGTGTGGCATCAAAACGATTCTTTGTTGGAAAAAATATTGCTAAAGATTTCATAGAGCTTTTTATTAAAAAAGCTTCTCAGCTTAAGGTTGGAGATCCCACATCCATAGAAACTGATGTAGGTCCACTTTCTAGTAAAGATGGTTTAGATACTATTTCTGGAATTGTTGAAGATGCGAAAGAAAAAGGGGCTGAAATTCTTTTGGGAGGTTCAGAAATTGAAGGAAAAGGTTACTTCTATCAACCCACAATTCTTACAGGTGTAAAACCAAATATGCGAATTGCCAAAGAAGAAACTTTTGGTCCTGTTGCCCCAATAACCATAGTTGAAAATGAAAGTGAAGCAATCAGATTAGCAAATGATATTGAATTTGGATTAGGGGCAAGTATTTGGACAAAAGATCTAGAAAAAGCAGATAAGATGTCAAGAAGAATAGAATCAGGCATAGTCAGCGTTAACAATGTAGTTCTTTCTGACCCAAGAATTCCTTTTGGAGGGGTAAAACATAGTGGATTTGGAAGAGAATTATCAAGGTATGGAATGTTAGAATTTGTAAATATTAAAGCAGTTAGATTCTATGAGAATTTAACTCACCATCATTATGTAGAATAATCAAGGTTAACTCTAGGTTTTATGTTTTGAAACATCTTCAGTAAGATTCTCAACTAGCTTTTCATAATGTTCTCTAGTCTTTCCAGTTTCTTTAAGTTTAGATTCTTCTATATTGTTTAATTCACTATCAACTTTTTCTGAAACATATTGTAATCTAGCTTCTGCCATCATAAACAATTTGTTATTTTCTTTCCATAAATGCTCAGTTATGTGTTCTGTATATTGTTTCATATCATTAATTAAATTCTTAGAATTTCCTGAATCGATGTATTCTTTTGCAGACTCTTCCATGTGTTTTCCGATTTCCCTGGAACGTTCATGATCGATTAACATCATTGCAATTGGTCCCATATTTCGTGGCATTCCAGCTTGTTCCAATGCAGGAAATAAGGCATTTTCTTCTTTACTATGATGACATACATCTGTAAAGTTTTTAGAGAAATCAATTACTGGGTACAGTATAGATTCAGGAATTTGTTTTCCATCATTAAGAAGTTGAATTGTAGATTCCATAGCTTTGATTACTTTTTCGATTAGTTCATGGTCACGTCGTAAAGATGCAGTAGACATACAAACATTTAATCAATTCCTTTATCTAAAGTTTATTAAATTAGTTTGAAAAAAATTAAAAGATAAGAAAAGAGTTAACAGATTTTATGTTAACCGTTTGTTTCTACCTGTTAGAAAGACTGTTTGATTTTACAAATGCCCAAATTTTTTTAGTCATTTCACTTGGTGCAATTGGTTTTTTGCCAAAAACTTGCTCAACGGTTTCTGTACGACCTGTAAAGTCAATAGCATATCCACCAAATGCGGGTTTCTTTGTTTTAATGGTAGATTTTGTTTTTTTGCTTGAGCTACTTGCTTTCTTTTTTGTGGTAGTTTTCTTTGCAGTTGTGGTTTTCTTTTTTGCTGCCAATTTCTCGTACTCTTGCTTCAAATTAAGTATAATAACTTACAGGTTCATTCCTACTAATGTCTTAACCTTACAGTTTAGAATAATGTAAAACAAGGTCATTTTCAAGCCTCTTGATCCCATTTAGTCTAAGTTTAGGAGATTTCTTAATTTTATCAAAACCTTTTCCATTAATCAAACTAATTGAATTTTTTCCTCCTAGAATATACGGTGTAATTGTTATAAAAAATTCATCCACCAAATTGTTTTTTACAAATTCCCAATTTACTGTCCCACCTCCCTCTAGAAGTATTGTTTTAATTTTTCTTTTTTCAAGTTTTTTCAATAAGGATTTGATATTTACTTGGTTTTCTCCAGTTATCATAATTTCTGCCGAAGAGATCTTTAATTTTTGTAAATTTTTTTTTGTTATTTTTTTTGAGACAACTATGATAGTTTTTACTCTATTACTTGTTTTTAATATTTTTGATTTATTTGAAATAGTTCCACCAGAATCTAAAATTATTCTAACAGGATTTTTTCCCTTATTGTATCTTACAGTAAGTAATGGATCATCGTTGTTAACTGTATTTTTTCCAACTAGTATTGCATCTACTTTTGATCGTAATTTGTGAAGTCTGATTAGATCCTTTTTAGAAGAAAGTTTGGAATCTCCAGAACTTGTTGCTATTTTTCCATCAATGGATATTGCTGCACTTAGGATAATTTTTGAGTTAAATTTTTCCATCGACTATTTTTCCTCCAATCATAACTGCTCGAATATTAGTTTCAGAAGCTCTGTGAACAATTGATGCATGAACATTATTCATTGGTTCTAAATCAAGAGAATGTTTTTCTACAAATATTCCATCTGCATATTTTTTGGTTTTAATTATTCCTATATCTTTTTTTAAAATTTTTCCACCATTTACTGTAGCCATTTTTAAAATTTCTCTTGGATTTACTCGTGTTTTATGCATTCCCATGGAAACTTTCCACAAATAGTCCATTTCTCGAAACATGTCAGGAGAGTTTATCATTACATTATCTGTCCCCAATGCAATTGTACACCCAGTTTTTTTCATCAAATTAATGTCTGGAATACCTTCTGCAAGTGAGGCGTTAGCCCGAGGACAAATTACAATTCCCCTGGTTTTTTTTGCAGTGGAAAAAAGATCGCCTTTTGAAGCATAAGTCATGTGAACCAAAAAATGTGGTTTTAGATTCAATGCTCGCAATGTCTCAGATTTACCAGTAACTTTTTTTGATGTAGAAATACTCTGTTTTGTTTCAGAGGAATGGATAGCTCTTATTTTAGATGTTTTGGAATAAAAATTAAGGACTGAGTTGCTATTTTCATTGGCGCCACTAATTCCAAGTCCATCGCATTTTTTGAGCAAGTTTGTTAATTCTTCAACTTTATTTTTTGGAAATTGGGTATTTTTTTTTATTTCAGTATTGTTTTGATAGAACTCTAATCTACCAAGAATTATTGAACGAATAGGGACTTCAGTTAATACTTCTTTTAACATCGAAATTCCGTCTAAACCCCCTTCTCTAAAATCCACAAATGTTGTAATACCTTTTTTCAGCATTGATTTACAAGAATTTTTCATGAAATTTTTAAGATGTTTGGGATCCGTTTCCTTTAGGATTTTTGATTTTATACCAGAAACTGGATGGATGCGATCCTCCACTGAGCTATTCAAATTGATGTCTTTTGCAATAGAATCACCAATGTGAGTATGACAGTTAACAAATCCAGGAATTAATAGTAATCCCTCACAATCAATTGATTCCTCTTTTGCACTTGCTCCTATTTTAGGTTGAATTCTTTTAAATCTACTATCCTGAATTTTGATATTAGTATTGGAAATAAATTCTAATTCTTTTCCAAGTAGCGTACTAACATTTTTGATTAACATTGTAATTCATAAACTTCAGGCTTTTCTTTTCCTGAATCTCGAATTTCCCTAATAGTATCCAAAGATTTGGTGGCAAGATTTACAGCCTCTCTTGAAGTTTTTCCAGTCCCAATCCCACAATTTAATAGAATTCCATCTTCTTTTTTGATTATTTCGATAAAATCTTGGGCAGACTTTTTTCCATCCATACTTGCTACAACCATAAAATTATCTCCACCCATGAAAAATGAAAGAGAATTTTTTTCAATGAAAAATTTTTGCATTTTTACATACAAGTTAAAAATGATTGAAGAGATTTCATAGGGAGAAAGGGTTTTCCTTCTAGAGGAAAGATCATCCACATCAAAATGCATAATGGTTACTTCTTTTTCAGAGGAACTGTCTATATAACCAAAAATATTGTGCTTGTTGTTTAAAGATATTCCATCTTTCTTTCCTTCATAGGCCTTTTGATTGGCTTCGAGTGGAGAATTTGCATTTCCAATTGATATTAAAAGTTTAATTTCAAAATTTTTTTCAAGAATTTTTTGAATTTTAATATGATCTTCTAAATCTAACCCATTAGACACTACAAAAAATTCATCAGCTCTATTTAGAAAAACAAGGCAGTTTTTTTCTGAAAATTGTCTTTGTAGTTCTATGTAAAGAGATGCTTGAAGTATTTGTAGTTCATGCTCTCTATCACTTCCTAGAGTCAAAGTCCAAGGACCATAACCATTTATTTTTAAAATACTTAGTTGAATCATTTTTTTATCCGATTTAGTTCGTTTGCTACTTTTACGAGTGCCTCCACTGCTCTCTCAGCGACAGGTCTAATTCGTGCGTAAGCATGTCTTTCTTGCATACCAGGACCAGTAATTCCTAGCGAAACAGGTTTTTGATATTTCAAGGACAGTTTAGTTAATGCATTCGCGGCAGATTGAGCAATTACCTCATCATGTTTAGTTTGTCCTTTAATTATAGCACCTAAAGTAACTACTCCATCTACATTTTTTTTCTGCAATAATGAATCAACGATAATAGGCATGTCATATGCTCCTGGAACTTTACAAATATACGTTATTTTTAATTTTAATGTAATTGCTTTTTCTTGAGCTACAGAAAGCATTCGAGATGTTATTTCCTGATTAAATTCTGAAACTACTACTGCAATGTTCAAATTTAATGCACCTTTGAGTATTCTAATAATTCTTTTCCATCAATTAATGGAATAGCATTTTGTTTGGCATATTTTTCTGCTTTTTCTACAGATAGTGCTGTATAAGTTTCAGCATCCATCATTTCGCATATTGCAGTTACTGGAGTTAAACCTGCAAGTTTAGTCAAGTAAATAGACATTTCAGTGTGACCTTGTCTACTTTCCAATAATCCTTGGGAAGCAAGTAATAATGGCACATGACCTGGAGTTTTAAAAGAGGAAACAAATTTTTTCTTTTTGTTGTCAACATCAAAAATTTTGGCCATTTCTCGAATAGTCAATGAACGATCTTTATCCGTAATTCCTGTATAAGTTTGATAATGATTTATTGAAATTGAGAATGTAGGTCGATCTCCATAAGGTGCAAGACCCATTATCATTTCTTTATCTGTTGATGATTCTGCTAAAATGTCGTGCATGTACCGTAAACCTAGTGAGTGT
>Ga0224513_10000839_pt1 | contig 12320 bp, 5 predicted proteins | sample SF_May12_sed_USG_5_FD_169109 | JGI IMG/M metagenome (GOLD analysis project Ga0224513, IMG submission 169109) | Sediment microbial communities from San Francisco Bay, California, United States - SF_May12_sed_USGS_21 | ecosystem: Environmental > Aquatic > Marine > Sediment | place: USA: California... | reverse complement strand
TTCCTCTCCTCTCGAGGGAGCGGCGATGGATTGTGGCGCTATCGGGAGGGCACGGTCTCTGAGATTTGGAGGGGCAGCGAGACCGCTTTGCTCGAGCCGGCGGCGGTCTCACCCGACGGTCAATCGGTCGCGCTGCTGTTGCGACGCGGTGGCGGCTGGCGCGTGAACATACTCAGCGCGGACGGTGCGGAGCTCAGAGTGTTGTCGGAAGACGTGGATGCCCGCGGAGCAGCGGCGTGGTCGCCGGATGGGCAATGGATCGTCACCGGGGGGAGTGCAGACGGTGTCCCGGGGCTCTTCAAGATTCCGATCAATGGCGGCTCGCCGGAACGTCTGGCCGACGGCGAGGCGTTGAATCCCGTGTGGTCGCCGGACGGCAGTCAGATCATTTACGCCGGCCCGCAGGTCAACGTCGTTTCAGCACTGGTGGCTATCCGCCTCGATGGAGAAAAGGTCAAGCTGCCGGAGATCGAGGTCTTCCGGGCCGGCGAGCGCATGCGCTTCCTTCCGGACGGCTCGGGTCTGGTTTACATGCGTGGAAAGGGAAATCGTCTGGATTTCTGGCTGCTCGACCTCGCCACGATGAAGAGCCGCCGGCTGACCCAACTCGCCTCGACGGACACGATGCGCACCTTCGACATTACCCCAGACGGCAAACACATCGTCTTTGACCGATTGACCGAAGACTCCGACATCGTGCTGATCGAGTTGAAGCCAGCGATATGAGGCGTCGGGGCCATGGGCTGAAGGATATCGACGTTCCTGGGCTGGATCCCGATAGAGAAAGAGCTCTAGACGATAGGCCGGTGAACGGCTATTGGCGTTGCATCTTGCATCATTCATCTGAACAAACCGACCAGGCCATCCGCTCTAACCTACCCATCAGAACTAATTTCGGCGTCTCCCGTTAACCTTTTTGACTCTGTTGCGTTTTATAGGGTGAACAAGGCAACGACAGGAGGCCTCATGACACAGAAAACCCGAACACGATTCCGCATTATCAGCCTGGTCGCAGTGCTCGCCATTGCCACCGGCACGGTGCTTTGGGTGAGTGCCCAGTCCACCGAGGACGCGCCTGAGAGCGAAGCCGCCGAACAGAACTCGACCGAAGCTGTCGAGCAGGAAGCCGAGAACACAGGCGCGAACGAGGCCGAGACTGAAGAGGACGAAGAGATCGCGGTTCCGGTAGAGGTGGCCGAGGTCACCTCCGGTGCCATCACCTCATATATTTCGGCCACTGCCAATCTGGTTGCCGAAGACCAGGTCAAGGTTCTTTCCGAGGCCGAGGGTCGCGTGGAACGATTGCTGGTGGAAGAGGGCGACCTGGTCAACAAGGGCCAGATCCTCGCAGTTCTCGTCCAGGACGAGGCCAAGATCGCCCTGAGCAAGGTCGAACTGAAGGCCTCCAACGCCAAGGCAGCGCTCGACCGTGCCGAAGGAACACACGATCAGGGGCTGATTTCGGCCGAAGCCTACGACAAGCTGAAAATGGAATTCGAGGTCGCGAGCCAGGAGGTTGCAGAAGCCGAGTGGCTATTGGCCAAGACCGTGATCCGGGCCCCCTTCTCGGCCTGCGTCACCGAACGGTTCATCACCCAGGGCCAACACCTGCGCCCGGGCGACGAGCTCTTCACCGTGGCCGACTACAACCCGTTGGTGGCCCGCATCTATCTGCCGGAGAGTGACGTCCTCGAGCTCGAGGAGGGCCGCGAGGTGCGTATTGCACTCGCCGCCAACACCAAGGTCAGCTTCGCCGGCCGCATTCGCCAGATCGCGCCGGTTGTGGACACCGCCACCGGCACCGTCAAGGTGACCGTTGAAGCGGTCCAACCACCGTCCGGGGTGCGACCGGGGGCCTTCGTCAGCATCGGCATCGTGCGAGAGCAGCATCCCTCCGCCCTGCTCCTCCCCCGCGAGTCGGTTATTCGGGAGCTGCGCGCCGCCCACGTCTTCATTTCCGAGGATGGCACCGCCGTCAAGAAGGCCGTCGAACTCGGACTCGAGGAGGGCGATCTGGTCGAGGTGATCTCCGGTGTCGCCGAAGGTGACAACGTCGTCGTCGCCGGTCAAGGCGCCCTCGACGATGGGCAGAAGATCAAGACGCTCTAGCGAATTAGGAATGAGGAATTAGGAATTAGGAGTTGAGGACAGTGGCGAGCCACACTCGTTGAATAACTAAACCCTGATTTCACTAAGAACCCACGAGATCATCGGTGCTTTTTCTGAGCTGCACATAGGGAGAGGCTATGCGTGTCGTTGATTTTTCGCTCCGCCGCCGGGTAACGGTTTCGATGGCTGCCGTGGCGCTGCTGTTGTTCGGGACCGTCGCGTTCACCCGCCTGCCGCTGAACTTGATGCCGGATTTGTCCTATCCGAGCTTGACGGTAGAAACTCGCCTGCCGGGCGCAGCCCCTGGCGAGGTCGAGGCTCTGATTACGCGACCCATCGAAGAACTCGTGGGCATCGCCGGCGGCGTGCAACGCCTGACCTCGGTGTCACGTCCGGGCATCTCTCAGGTGACCCTGGAGTTCGGTTGGGGCCGCGACATGGATTTCGCGGCCCTCGATGTGCGCCAGAAGATCGACCTGGTGGCCTTGCCGCGCTCGGCGGAGCGCCCGGTCCTCCTCCGTTTCGACCCGGCCAACGATCCCGTAATCCGCCTCTACCTCTCCGGTGGGGACAGCCTTTACCAGCTGCGCTATGTGGCGGAGGAACTGATCAAGAAAGATCTGGAATCCACCGAAGGTGTGGCGGCCATCAAAGTGCACGGAGGCTACGAGGAGGAGATCCAGGTTCGTATCGACGAAGGACGTCTGGCCCTGCTCGGCCTCTCCGTGAACGAGGTCAACAGCCGCTTGCTCGCGGAAAACCTCAACCAGGCCGGCGGTAGCCTCTACGAATCCGAGGCCCGCTATCTGGTGCGCGCCCGCAACGAGTTCCGAGACCTCGGCGACATCCGCGAGACCGTCCTGCTTAGCGAGGGCGGCCGCCAGGTCACCGTAGGCGATGTGGCCGAAGTGATTCGAACCCATCGGCAGCGTGAGGTGATCACCCGTTTCGGCGGCGTCGAGGCGGTGGAGCTGGCGGTCTACAAAGAGGGCGATGCCAACACGGTGAAAGTGGCACGCTCGGTGCGCACCAGACTCGAGGCGACGGCCGAAGAGCTTCCCGAGAACGTGGAGATTGCCTCGGGCACCGACCAGAGCCGTTTCATCGAAGCCTCCATCCGTGAGGTGCTCTCCAATGCATTCCTAGGAGGCATCGTAGCGGTGCTGGTGTTGCTGCTCTTCCTCAAAGATCTCCGCACAACCCTGATCATCGGCATCTCCATCCCGATTTCAGTGGTCGCCACCTTCTTCCTCATGTACCGCACCGGCACGACTCTCAACATCATGTCTCTGGGAGGTCTGGCGCTCGGCGTCGGCATGCTGGTGGACTCTGCAATCGTGGTGCTCGAGGCCATCGTCAAACGCCGCGAGGCTGGCGAGGACGACACCACGGCGGCCCGAGAGGGCGCCTCCGAGGTGGGCCCCGCTGTGATCGCCTCGACCCTCACAACAGTGGCGGTCTTTCTCCCCGTTGTCTTTCTCGAGGGTGTCGCAGCACAGCTCTTCCGAGACCAGGCCCTGACCGTGTCATTCTCCCTGCTCGCCGCGTTGGCCGTGTCCCTGACCCTGATCCCGATGATGGTGGCCATTTCAGGCCGCAAGGAGTCCGACGGTTCTCCCGAGGAGGTATATACCGGAGGCCGGATTCGCCGCGTCGGACGATCCATCTTCGTCACCATCCCTGCTTTCCTTGTCCGCGTCCTGCGCTGGTCGCTCGGCGGTGTGCTCAGGATTCTGGCGCTCCTGACTCGCCCCATTACCGCCGTTTTCGACCGTGTCATGGCGGCCGTCACCGCCGCCTATCCCGGACTGCTTCAGAGTGCACTGCGCCATCGCCTGCTCGTGCTCGGCACCGCAGCCGCCGCGTTTGCGGGGTCGCTCGCCCTGGTTCCGAGCCTCGGCGTCGATCTGATCCCCCCCTTCTCCCAGGGAGAATTCTCCTTCAAGGTACAGCTGCCCGAGGGCACGCCCCTCGAGGTCACCGACCGTTTTGTGGCGTCGCTCTCCGGGCTGCTCGAAGAGGATGAGACGGTCGAGTCCTTCTCCTCGATCGCAGGTGGGGCCGGCCTGTCGTTGGCGGCAACCGGCACCGAGGGCGAGAACACCGCCCGCATTCAGGTGCGCATGAATCCAGGGTCCAAACCTCTCCAGGAAGAGGCGGTGATCTCCCGCCTGCGCTCCAGGCTGGCCGAAACGGAGGAGATCCGATTCGACTTCGAACGCGCCACATTCTTCTCCTTCCGCACGCCGGTGGAGGTCGAGGTGTATTCGGACTCCATCGAAGAGCTGCACGAGGCAACGCGCCTCGTGGCAGAAGCCTTGGCCGACGTGCCGGGCCTCGTAGACCTGCGCTCTTCGGCCGAAATGGGCAACCCCGAGGTCCAGGTTCGTTTCGATCGCGAGCAGCTCGCCCGCCTCGGTCTCGACCTGGCCACGGTTGCCCAGACCGTGCGCACCAAGGTCCAGGGCGAGGTCGCAACCCGCTTCACCGAGGGAGATCGCGAGATCGACATCCGCCTGCGCGCCCTCGAACAGGGCGACGCCAAGGTGGAGGACATCCCCGACCTGATTGTCGGCCACGTCGGCGGCAGGCCGATCTTCTTGAAGTCAGTTGCCCGCATCGACCTGACCGAAGGACCGACGGAAATCCGTCGCATCGGTCAGAAGCGGGCCGCCGTGGTTGGCGGCAACCTCTCGGGCCGCGACATGGGCGCGGTGGCGGAGGACGTTCGCGCGAAGCTACGAACTCTGGTCCTTCCGATCAGCGTGACCGCGAACCTGAGCGGCCAGGAAGAGGAGCTGCAGCAGTCCTTCCGCTCGCTGGCCCTGGCCATGGGTCTGGCGATCTTCCTGGTCTACCTGGTCATGGCCTCCCAGTTCGAGTCCTTCCTCCACCCCTTCGTGATCATTTTCACCCTACCTCTGGGCGCCATCGGCGTCATCCTCGCGCTCGCGATCACCGGCCACACAATCAACGTGGTGGCGATCATCGGCGCCGTGATGCTTGCGGGCATCGTGGTCAACAACGCCATCGTGCTCATCGATGCGGTCAACCAGCGCCGCCGCGCCGGGGCCCCCGTCAGCGAGGCACTCACCGGCGCCGGGCTGGCACGTCTGCGGCCGATCTTGATGACCTCGGCAACGACCATCTTCGGTCTCATGCCGATGGCTTTGGGGCTGGGCGAAGGGGCCGAACTGCGAGCGCCGCTGGCGGTCACCGTGATCGGTGGTCTCGCCGTGGCGACGGCCCTCACATTGATCGTGATCCCGGTCGTCTACTCGCTACTCGCCGGTGAACGGATCGTCCAAGCCGCTGCGTCGCCCCGGGTCCCTGCGGGTGGACCGATGCGCCTGGTGCAAGTAGCCGTGGAGAGGGCGCGCATCTCTCCCGACAACGGATCGTGAGGAACGGGAGCCAACAATGAATCTTCCGACACTCGCGGTACGCCGGCCGATCACCACAGCCATGATCCTGGTGAGCGTGCTCCTGGTGGGCGCGATCGCCTTCTATCGCCTTCCCCTGGCATTCCTGCCGACGGTGGACGCTCCCTTCATGTTCGTCCAGATCCCGTACCCGAACTCCCACCCGTCACAGATCGAGAAGGAGATCACCAAGCCCGTGGAGGAGATCCTGTCGACCCTTTCGGGAGTCAAGAAGCTCAACTCCACGACCTCTGCCGACGGCGCCGACTTCTTTATGGAATTTACGTGGGGCCAGGAGATCGACGTCATCCGCATGAAGGTCTCCGAAAAGATGGATCAGGTGGAGCCGACTCTCCCCCCCGACATCGGCCCGATCCTCATCTTCTCCTTCAACACCAACGACATCCCGGTGGTGCAGGGGCGCATCGCCGCAGAGGGCGTCGATTTATCACAGAACTATGAGCTGCTCGAGGCCCGCATCCTCAACCCTCTGCGACGGGTGAACGGGGTGGCCCGTGTCGACCTCAATGGGGTCGAGCCCCGTGAGCTCTTCGTGGACCTGATCCTCGACAAGATCAAGGAGCATTCGGTCGACGTCGGTGGCCTGGCACAGTTGCTCCAGAGTGTTTCCTCTAATCTCGTACTCGGCCGCGCCGATTCCGGCGGGCTGCGCTATACCGTTCGCTCCCTGGGCGCTTTCGAATCCATCGAGTCCCTTGCCAACCTGGTGATCAACGAGCGCGGCCTGCGCCTCGGTGAGGTGGCCGAGATCACCTACGAGGAGCCGCCACTCACCTTCGGCCGTCACCTGGATGGAAAGTACGCCGTGGCTCTCGACATCTACAAGGAATCCACGGCCAACACCGTCGAGGTGGTGCGCGAGGTCACCAGGGTGGTCGAGGAGGACATCAATAACGACCCACTCCTCAAAGGCATCCAGCTGTGGGTGTGGCAGGACCAAGGCGAGGAAATTACCTCCGGCATCGACGGCCTCAAAAAGGCCGGCCTCACCGGCGCCCTGCTCGCCACCCTGAGCCTGTACTTTTTTCTGAGGCGAACGGACTCCACGGTGATTGTCGCCATGTCGATCCCCTTTTCCATCATCGCCACCTGCGGGGTGATGTACTTCATGGGTTCGACCCTCAACATCCTCTCGATGATGGGACTCATGCTCGCGGTCGGCATGCTGGTCGACAACGCAATCGTCGTCCTGGAGTCCGTGGATCGCAGAATGCGCAAAGAAGGAGACCGCCGAAAAGCAGCTCTCGAGGGCGCCGGCCAGGTCCTGATGGCGGTCACCGCCTCCACCGTCACGACCCTCATCGTCTTCCTTCCCCTGGTTCTGGGCGCCGGTACCGAGCTCACCACCTGGCTCAAGGAGGTGGGTCTGACTATTTCGATCGCCCTGGCTTGCTCACTCTTCTCCTCTCTGACCCTGATCCCTTTGATGTCGGCCCACCTGCTGAAGGTGAAGGATAACGGCCACAACCGCGCCGTCGAATGGCTCGAGGAGCGCTATGTCCGTGTGCTCGGCTGGACCCTCAAGCACCGCGTCAAGACCTTCGGCTTGCTGGTGGTCGGCCTGGTGGTGGGATTCCTCCCCTTCTTTGTCGGCTGGGTGGACTCAGCCATCTTCTCGGGCACCGTCAACTCGCGGCTCTACCTCGACTACGAGTTCGATGATTTCTCTTACAAGTCCCAATCGGAAGAGGCGGTCGAGCAGATTGAGGCGTATATCGAAGCCAACGCCGAGGAGTTCATGGCGGAAACCGTGTACTCCTATTACACCGAGAACGAAGCCGGAACCACAATCAGCCTCAGCCGCGAGGATCTCAGCGACGACGAAATGAAGGAGCTGCGGACCGCGATCCGCGAGGGCCTGCCCGAAATCCCGGGAGTGCGCATCATCTTCGAGGAAGACGCGGACTCGGGAGGCTCTTCCACCTATTTCGCAGTCAAGCTCTTCGGCCAGGACAGCACGACCCTGTATCGCCTCGCCGACGAGGCGGCGCGCCGCCTCGAAACCATGGACAACGTGGAGGATGTGTCAAGACCACGTTCCACGGGCCGGCGAGAGATCCAGGTGAGCCTCGACCGCCAGCGCGCTGCCGAGCTCGGCCGGACCGCGGCGGACATCAGCCAGGTGCTCGGCTTCACCCTCGGCGGCGTGCGACTCGACCGCTTCAACGCCGGCGACCGCGAGATCATTACCTGGCTCGCCCTCCGCATGGAAGACCGGGAACGTCTCGAGGACCTGCGCCAGATCCCGATCGCCGACTCGGGCGGGCGGCCGGTGCTGCTCGGTGACATCGCCACTTTCGAAATTATCGAGAGGCCACGCGAGATCGAGCGCGAGAATCGCAAAATCACGGTGGCGGTGCGCGGCACCTACGAGGGCGAAGATTGGGGTGGCACCAAGGAAACCATCGAAGAATTGATGAACGCCTTCAACCTGCCCGCAGGATACTCGTGGAGTTGGAACGATCGCATCGTCGAACAATCTACCGAGGACGCCGAAATGGGCGTCAACTTCCTGCTCGCCCTGGTTCTGGTCTACCTGGTCATGGCCTCCCTCTTCGAATCGCTGACCCAGCCCTTCGCCATCCTCTTCGCCATCCTTTTTTCCCTGCCCGGCGTTGCCTGGATGCTGGCCGCCACCAACACTCCGTTCAACCTCATGGCGCAGATCGGTCTGCTCATCCTGATGGGGATCGTGGTCAACAACGGCATCGTACTGGTCGACCACATGAACTACTTCCGCAAACAGGGATGCTCCGCCGAAGAGGCCATCCTGCGCGCCGGCCGCGACCGCCTGCGGCCAATCCTGATGACTGCCGCCACGACAATCATCGGCCTCCTGCCGCTGGCTATCGGCGGGGTCAACGTCTCCGGCCTGCTCTACTTCCCGATGGCCCGGACCGTCATGGGAGGCCTCATGTCCTCTGCGGTGCTCACGCTGCTCGTGCTGCCCTACATCACTCTCGGGACCGAGGGCATCTCCAACTGGCTGCGACGAATCTGGAAAGGTTCTCAGAGCACGAAGCTGAAACCTGCGGAGGCTGCTGCTCCGTAGGGTCTGAAATACCGATTCTATCCGCAGGCGGGCCCCAACCCGCCCGGCGAATTCCTTCCTTTGTAGGCGGGTCCTGAACGACCCGCCTACACACCACAATTACGGTCGAGCGGTCGAATATTGAGGGCGCGCTTGAACCGCGAAGACCGCCAAGAACGCAAAGACATCGCAAAGGACCTTTTGCGTATCGCGAACAAAAGACGTCTTCTTTGCGCTCTTTGCGTTCTTTGCGGTTCAAATGGGTGGGCGGGGGACCTCCTTTTATTTTTGGCGGGTCCTCCAGGGCGCGCCTACAACCGCTTTACCCCTCTCATTGGGAGGGATCTATCTGTCCTTCCGGAACGGGATCCCCAGCTTCCTCATCTTGTAGCGCAGAGTGTTGGGGTTGATGCCGAGCAGTTCACCGGCGCCTCCGGGGCCGTGAATCTTGCCACCGGTGATGCCAAGCACCTTTCGGATATGGCGCGCGACGAAGGTGTCAAGATCGAGCGTCTCTTCGTCCGTCGCCAATGGGATGGACCCTACCTCCTCCGAAGATAGCCTGGCGAGGTCATCGAATCTGAGCGGCTCGCCCCGGTGGAGGATCATCGCCCTTTCGACCAGGTTCTCGAGCTCACGGACGTTGCCCGGCCATCCATAGGCCATCAGATCGTCGATGGCGCCGGGCGCGAGCCGCGGCGTCTCGCCGATCTTGAGTTCTCCGGCCTTGCGCCCGATGAAATGCTGCACCAGCGCCGGGATGTCACTTGGCCGATCACGAAGTGGAGGGACGGCTATGGGGAAGACGTTGAGCCGGAACCACAGATCTTCCCGGAATCGACCCGACCTCACCATTGCTGGGAGGTTCTTGTTGGTGGCGGTGATGATTCGGATATCGACCGGCAGGCGCTCCATACCCCCAACGCGTTCGATTTCCCTGTGCTGGAGGACCCGCAGAAGCCGCACCTGCGCCTCGAGCGGCATCTCTCCGATTTCGTCGAGCAGGATCGTTCCGCTGTCGGCTCGTTCGAAACGGCCACGCTTTTTCGACAACGCGCCGGTGAACGCACCCTTCTCGTGGCCGAAGAGCTCGCTGTCGAGCAGCGACTCGGGGATGGCGCCGCAGTTCACCGCGACGAACGGCCCGTCGCGCCGCGGCGACCCGAGGTGGATGGCGTTGGCGATGACGTCTTTGCCGACGCCGGTCTCGCCCGAGAGCAGGACCGGGCTTTCGGTCGGCGCGACCTGGCGGACCTGGCGCATGACATCGCGCAGGCCGAAATCGGCGCCGACGATCTCATCCCCCGAGATACGCAGCAGCTCACGGTTCAGGTAGAGATTGTCGTCGGCCCAACGGTCGCGTAGGCGCAGCACCTCTCGATGCACGAGGGTGTTCGCGAGAGCGACTGTGAATGGGTCCTCCAGGAGCTTGAGGAGACGCGCATGTTCGATCGTGTATCGATCCGCGCCCTCTGCCGTCAGCACGACACCCCCGAAATGGCCACCCTCGGTGGCCAGCCGCATCCTCAAGATCGATGAACCTTGGAGTCCGTGGAAGCGGAGCATTTCTCGAGCCACCGGGTTTCGCTCCTCAGAGTCGATCACCACCACATTTTCCTCTGCGGCTGCGGCATGTTCCCGGATCCGATCACGGGTCTGCGCCTCGAACGGAGTCAAAAGATCGACACCTCCACCTTCCTCAGCCGTAGCCGTCGCCAGTGTCCGCACGGCGCCGAGGTCTGGCTCGTAGACTTGCAGGAACATCCTGTCGACCGGGAGGAATTCACGCATGACGCGCACACAAGCGCACATCGCCTCGTCGATCTCGAGACTGCCGCAGATGCTCAAAGTGGCGTTGCGAAAGAATTCGTTGTCATCAACCATGCGAGCCCCCCAAGCGACGGGAATTATGGTTATTCACAATTCTAGACGAGATTGTTGAATGCAACAAAAACTCTTACGAATTACCACAATCGCCAAAGTGCGGATCGAATGAAACAACTGCAAATAATTGACTTCTCGACTTGGCACGATCTTCGCTCTATCGAAGGTCGCGAAAGGAAATCAGAAAAATGCGAAACCTGGACTCTGAAACCCTGCAGATCGCGAGCCGGTGGCGCCTCACCGTCATCGCGGCACTGCTGTTCCTGGCATCCGGGCCCGCCATCGCCAACGATCTCCCGGTGTTCCTTTCCGACGACCCGATCGGCGTCCCGTTGCGGGTTCGCAATTTCACCTATCCGAGTCTCTTCTTCCTCGGTTTTGCTCCGGCCCCCGCCGCGCCTCTCGGCAAGGGGGTCCTCGCGGTGGAGCTCCACCACTCGAAGATCAACTACTTCCAGATGAGCCCTTCCGTGGAGTCGTACCTTCGTGATTCGCGAGGCGATTCCCGGCGCAGGCTGGACGTCGCCGATGTCGACGCCATTGCATCGATGCCCGCGGGCGAAGCATTCTATTTTGATGGCGAGATCGACTACACGGAGCTCTTCATCCACTGGGGTCTGACAGACAGGCTTGACCTCTCATTCGCACTCCCGTACATCAGGTTTTCGGGAGGCAGTCTCGACGGCCTCATCTACGACTTCCACGACGCCCTCGGCCTCGGACAGGCGGGCCGTGATTACGTCGAGGAGCAACGCTTTCAAGCCGTATTCGCTGCTGACGGCATCACCTGGGAAGCCTTCCTCGACCGGCCGAGCCGTGGCGGCATCGGCGACCCTTCGCTATACCTCCGCTACGCGATTCCCAAATCTCTTGGCCGTTGGCAGTTCAGTGTCGGCGCGGGCGCCAAGGCTCCGGTTGCCGACAAAGATGCTGGCCTGTCCAGCGGTGGCTGGGATTTTGGACTCTTGTTGACGGCGGACCTTCGTCTTTCAAAAAATGCTCTGATCGTAAACCTCGGATATGTCGTCCCGGGGACGGTCCAGGGCATCGACATTTCCAGGACACGCGACTTCGACCTGCCAAACCTGCCGTCGTTGAACCTGAGTTGGATTCATCGCTTCAACCGATGGAAGAGAACCCGGACGTTCGTCCAAATACTTCTGTCCGAGCATCCGCTTCGCGACTTCGTCAACTCGGACCTGAGCGACCCTGAATTTCAGATCACCTTCGGGCTGAAGTGGGCCACGAAGGCCGGCGTGTTCGGCATCGGCCTGACGGAAAACGTCTTCCACTACGCCAACACACCTGACATCGGAATCCACCTGAGCTGGGGGAACTTTTTCCGCCGGCACCGAGACAGGCAGTGAGGAACACGATCATGAATACACTCATCTACGGCGCGGGGCCGATCGGCAGGTGGCTGGCTCTTCGTCTTCACCAGGCCGGCCAAAACGTGACCTTGCTCGCGCGGAACCAGACCTACCGATCACTCGAACAGAACGGCATCGAGATCATCGACGGGTTCGACGGCACGAGTTACTCCGCGCGGGTCAAGCTGGTGGATCGGCTCGACCCGGAGGATCACTACGACCTCTTGGTCGTGGCCATGCAGAAGTCCGGCCGCATCGCGATGTGCCCGATCCTGGCTCAGAACAACAATCTGGAGAACATTCTGTTCCTCGGTAACGACGTCGCCGGTCACCAGCATTATCTGGAGCATCTGCCCGAGGACCGGGTCCTCCTCGGTTTCCCCGGTCTCGGGGGTGGTTGGGAAGGCGACGACCTCGTGATCATGGACCGCGAGAAGGCCGGCGCCCCGTTTGGCGAGATCTTCATCGGCGAGCTCGACGGCG
>Ga0224513_10000838_pt1 | contig 12322 bp, 14 predicted proteins | sample SF_May12_sed_USG_5_FD_169109 | JGI IMG/M metagenome (GOLD analysis project Ga0224513, IMG submission 169109) | Sediment microbial communities from San Francisco Bay, California, United States - SF_May12_sed_USGS_21 | ecosystem: Environmental > Aquatic > Marine > Sediment | place: USA... | reverse complement strand
CTGGGCTCTGATAGTTACAGTATTGGGCACAACAATAGCATTACAGGAACTGACATAATGGCAAGAAAGAAAAAGCTATTAAGAAACTTTATTCTTTACGGTGTCCCTGCTGTGGAGGAAATAGCAGAAGTTACAGTTGAAGAGATGGACGACAGATAATGGCAAGAAAGACAGGTTCCCCAAGAAAACAACAACTATACTTTCCATGTAAACACTGTGATAAAGTATTTCGAAAGAATCGTGACTATATCCTACACAGCAAGGAGAAACACGGGCTGGAACTATAATCAGACAAAGATTAATTAACGAATAACGTACAAGAAACAACGTATTGAGATGTCTCGGATATCAAGGCGGTACTGGATGCAAGAAGATTTCGCGAAATCCGTACGCACCTAACTGGGTAAAATGGCAGTTATGTTTTGAGTGTGCCATTATACTGCACGCCATAGAATACAAGGGTGTAGCCAAAAGAGGGACTGGAGGCAAATACCTCAAGGAGCCTAGAGCAATATCGATGATAACCCAATGATACCATTATTAACACTTTAAAAGGCACGAGCCACTCTAACTCATGGGCGGAGGCTGGGCTAGCAGACTATCTTTAGGATTATCAAACATTCTTGGCAGAAGCTCAGAACCACTAAGCCACGGCACACAAGCACGTTACTCTACAAACATAGATGTCAATTCAGTCCACATGGCAATGAGTGAAGGAATGGCAGGATTCAGCCAACCATCATGGGGACCTGAAGTGTCAACAGTTGGAGCATATTCCAGGGAAGGATACACATCAAGAACATTTGACACACCTACAGTGAAATTCTCAGAACAGGTCTATTACGTAAGAAGAGACGAAGACATTCAATTATCATTAAACAATTTAGCATCACAAGTTACAGGGGGAGAGCACTACTGGAAATCAGAATATGAGGCAATACAAGACCAGATGACACAGTTCTCACAAGATATCGACTTTGACTGGATGGATACAATCATGGTCAAGGAATTGTTAGCTTATGGCAACACTGTATGGAAGCCAAGGCTAGGAATAGCAAACGTTAGAAATAGAGACGATCTTATGAATATACCAATATCCTCATTTGTTAGAATTTGGTGGGACAGGCAAAGAAGACCATACAAGTATGAATTTAGAGGATCAGAATATCAAGGGTACCATAACAAAGATGACATTATCCATCTAAAGTGGAATCCAATTAATGCATCAATGTTTGGAACTGGATTCATGACCTACCTTACATCGACCAGGGACTTTGATGAAATCACACCATCAGGGGCAAGACAAAAGAGACTGCCATCAGTAATGGATCGCAAGTATTCCACCACAATGACTATGCACCTGTCAGAAAAGAGATACGTCCCTCACAACGTGTATGAGGCACCAAACGCGTCAACTGCCGAAAGGTCACAACTATCAGCAGATGTTGCAGACTTGGAAACTGCTGAGGATCTGGTGGTTGGCAACAAGGTAACAGTACAGGAGTTAGGTGCTAACTCCAAACCATACAACCCAGAACAGTTCATGGATATGGTCGAGGGTGCAATATTTAAGGCCACAGGATACTTTGGCGGCAAGCAGGGTTCAGAATCATCCCACCAGTACGCAAACGCTGAAACTGCCAAAGACTCAGACGAGCAAGGACTGGCATCCTTCCCTCTTGCAGTAACTCGACAAATCATTGAATCGCTATTCCAGCCTTGGTATGAACAAAATGGCGGTGCATACGATGTAATGTATGGCGGTGGAATGGTTGCCTTACCCTGGAAGGAAGCAAACCCTGAGCTCAACTTTGGAAGAGTGCAAAAGAAAGACCTTGAAACAAAAGAGATGATAGAACTGATACAGTTAGCAGCAACCACCGGAGCTGTTAATGATCCAGTAGAACTAAGAAAACTATTAGAAGATGCAGGACTCGGCTTAACAAAAGAGTTGACTGACCAAATGCAGGCCATGTACAATCCAGCAGGTCCAGTATACCCACCATCCTTTGACACCTATGGTGCAGACCAGCAACCAAGATCCCAAGACGATCCAAACTTTACATCATCACAAAGAGACTTTGACCCTCGTTCAAATGCAACACCAGGAGATACCAATCAAGCTAATCCTCAGCCATCATACGCAGGACTCAACTTTACTTCTGGAAACCACCAGGTTAAGGGAGAGATACCTGACGAGTTATCAATTGAAGACATGAATGCATTACTTGCAGCATCAGGGGACAACCTAAACGAATCCGTAGAGGACAAACAAAAAAAGGCAGACCTTGAGAATACCAATCTAAAGATAGAGGCAAAGAAAAAGATAATCGAAACACTTGAAAAGCTTGGAGGCGATAACAACTAATGAGTGTAAGTCCATTTAGGCGCAAATTCTCGACAGTTATTGCTTCAGCTGTAATCCCACTAGATCCCTTAACTGTAGGTATGGACATATGGGCAAACATGGAATCAGTAGACAAGTTTGGCAAGAGTGAAACTATTGGTTCATCATACTCGCCTGTAAGCGGTGGAAGCTCCGCAGTATTGTTATCAGCTGCTGAAACGCTAGATATAGTATCTGATGATGTAAATGATACCCTCACAGGAACAGGAGCACAAAAGATCATCATAACGGGACTAGATGCCAATTACACAGAGCAGACAGAGGAAATTGACATGGACGGCACAACCCCAACTGTATCCTCAAAGACATGGATACGATTCTATATAGCCAGGGTGTCTGCTGTAGGATCTGACACATCAGGTACAAACTTGGGGGTAATAACCATATCAGGATCCACCACTACCACAGCAACCCTTGTGATTGATTCAGGCGATGGCAGGACACAAAACGCCCAGTATACAATTCCAGCAGGGAATACAGGATATATGGATAGAATATTTTTTACTTCTAACGCTGCTCTAATCATGACAGGTCAGTTACAAGTAAGGCCGTTTGGTGGAGCGTGGCAGGTATACCGCGAGATTATTATACAAAATGAACACATTTCTGACAATATGGCAGGGACAGACCCAATTACTGAGAAATCAGACATAAGGTGGATGGCAAGGGCGGCCACTGGTCCAAACAACGATGCCACATCAGGATTCAAAATAATACTATGGAAGAACTCGGGAGGCTAATCATGACAATTAAAAGCATGTATTGTGAGTTAATCTAATGGCAAGCCATCTCAAAGCATACGAGGACAAGTCACTTAGCCAACCATTAAAGAGACTACCATTTACACGAACCGAAATAGGCGATTCCACAGACATTACAATATACCTTCATAATACTTCTGAGAAATGGCCTGTGCTTAACATTGTACACAACCAGACACATCCGGACGTTACAGTTCAGGGACTGCCACAGATACTCAATGCAAAACAATCAGTGCCAATCAAGGTGCTATACAGACCCTCACTAAACACAGACGACCCTTCATCGGGATTTCTTGACATAGATAGCGAGCTCCACATTGGTTGATACACTAGTCAATGACGAGACCCTAAAGGATCCGATTGCCGATGACGACCATTGGTATATCTCCACTGCGGCAAACCTGAACAGAAAGGGCAATCAAACAGGGCTAAGACTTACCGAATCACAGATTACCGATTTACAAACCTATCTTACTGACATTACAGGTGAGATATCAACGAGTCTGACAGATACCGGAAATATCGCATACCTTGACACTGAGAACACATTCACAGAAACACAAAACATTGTAGGGGATGGCAGTACAAAGCAGTTCATAAACACAAGATATGGTGTATCTGGCAACGTTGGTCCAGCATTAAGATTCAGAGGTGCAAGAGGAACACTGGCTACACCACTCGCTCTCATAGATGAGGATCTTATGGGTGTAATCAACTTCCAGGCACACACAGGGGTTGGCACAACCTTTGGAATGGCAGCCCGTATATTGGGACAGTCCGATGGAATATCCAGTGCAGGTTCCACACCGGGCAAGCTTGACTTTGCAACGACCCCCACAGGCTCTACCACAGAAGCAATACACATGTCAATCAGACAGGATGGTACCGTCGAGTTTGTAAACGCAACCGCATTTAACGCTAATAATGTAACTGTAACTAACTTTGACCTGGATGCAAATGCAACAGGTAATAGTGTAACTAATATCGATATAGCAGATCTAGCCAACGGGACTGATGGGGAACTAATCACATGGGATGCAGCAGGAGCACCCGCAGTTGTAGCAGTAGGAACAGCCACTCATGTATTAACCAGCAATGGAGCAGGGGCTGCACCAACATTCCAAGCTAGCCCAGCAGGATTTGCAGACCCCATGACAACAAGAGGTGATATCATTTACAAAAACGCGGGAGGCACCACAACAAGACTTGGGGCAGGAACTGCAAACCAGGTACTAACATCAGATGGAACCGACATATCATGGGGAACCTTTGGTGGAGGTGATACCGTAGTAGGTACACAGGTAATAGAGATTGATGCATCAGCATTATATCCAGGTGGAGCCACACCAGCAGCAGGACTCGTATCAAAACAATTTGGTGCACAAAACCAACCAATCAGGGCTATTCAACTATCTGACAGCGAAGACCAAGAGGTATACTGGCAAGGAAAACTAAACAACTGGGATGCTGGAACCATCAAGGTAAAGGCATATTGGTTTGTCGAAAATGATATTGCAACCCCAGAATCAACAACTTTCGAATTGGATTGCTCAGGTGTATCACTGGCAAACTTTGCAGGACTGGGAGGAACAGCATACGGTACAGCCATTACAATTACAGACACTACAGATTCATCAGCAGCAGAAGACAAGATTAACATCTCACCTGCAAGTACGGCAGTAACCATAGCAGGGGCAGGCGCAGCAGAATGGCTCTCACTAAAGATGGTAAGAACCGCAAGTACAGACACAGCAGGAAATGTCTTCTTGGCAGGAATATCAATCGAGTATACCATATCCACGGGAACGGCAACAGTATGAGCTATCTATCTTATCATGAAGGGACAACACCTGTAGGCGGTGGGGCATTCCAGAGTTTAACAGATGCATTGGATCCAGCTCCAGCCATAGTACCAAAGACTCATTTCGTTGAATGGTTTTCAGGGGATGCATTGGATAGTATATGGACGTTTGATGATATTACGGGAACAAACTCAGGTGCAATGGTTGACGGTGTAGATTCCGGTTATGCCATAACTACAGCAACAACATCATTTGCAAATGCCCAGATTGATTTTAACAATATTAACCATTATGATGAATCAGCATCTGTATGTATTGGAGTGGTAAAAAACGATTCCACTACATCAAATGAATTGTCTTGCGGGCTTGCATCTACAGAAACCAATCAACTTGATTATGCTTACTATCGAAATGCAAGTGGCACAACTAATTTACATATACATACAGCAGATTCCTCATCCGCTGCCTCAGTCGAATCATCTATAGCAAGAGATACAAACTGGCATAAGACACAAGTTACATTACAAGCATCTAGTGCAATCTTACATATTGACGATGTATTGGAAGCGATTGCCACATCAAACTTACCTACTATTCCACAACAGCCAATATTTGGACAACGCTCAAGGACCACAGCCGCAAAAATAGGCTATATTCGCTATCTGGAGGTGTATTCGGCATGACAATTAACAAAACGGAGGTGAAAACATGACAAGAATAGGAAGAAACGTAGACTTTAACGTATCCTTTGATACCTTCATCAACAAGTATCTGGACTGGCTACCAACAAGGCCGACAGTAGGCTCTACACCAGACCCAACCATAACCAAGCTATCCACAGGCAGTCAAAAGCCAATCAACTTGGATATATACGGAGAGGCACTAGACCTTACAGATCTAAAGACTCACATAGAGACACAGTTTCCTAGTGTGATATTTGTGATTAATGGCAATGCTATCAACCCAGAACCTATACCTGATGTAGAAGACCCACCAACACAGGACGAGCTGGATGCAGCTGCATTCTTCAAAACTGCATTTAACGCAGAGTTTGATTCTATGATAGCTGACATATTCAGTGCAATAGAGACACGGTACAACGCTATCAACACCACCCCGATAGCATACGCTGACGTTTCCAAACCAGACATAAAACATCTAAGGCAGAGGGCATAACATTGGTTCAGGCCTTAATTGATTACCTGAATCCACCCGGTGTAGTACCGCTACAAAGGGTAGTTGACAACTTTGACGGGGATTCACTCAATGAAAGATGGCTGGTGGTGTCGTCTATTGGGGCATCCGAATCAATGGATGATGCAGTGAATGCCGGTTGGTCTGCATCTACAGGAACAACAACATCATCGGCATCTGTAAGAATCACTTTTAATAGTCTAAAACAATATGCCTTTGACGGGTCAGTTTCTATCTGGGTGACAAAGACTGATAACACTGCCAATGTAAACACTTTTTTTTATGGATTTAGCAGCGGTATCAATGAATTTACTGATCATCTCTTGGGAATACTTAAGACATCAGAAACAAATTATGTTATCTCTTCAAGGGACACTGCCAGTAATATTGTATCTTCAAGCGTTGCAAGGGATACGGCCTACCATAAACACCAATTAGAGACACGCCCATCAAGTGCCGTCTATTTTATTGATGATGTCCTTGAGGCAATAAGTACGACACAGCTTCCAAATACTGCCCAACAGCCAATATGGAGAATTAGGAATTCTGATACCACCGACATAAAAGGAAATGTACTATACATGGAGGCGTACAACACATGAGCTTCCAATCTGTCCACGACCTCTTAACCCCACCCGGAGTAGTAAGAAAACAAAAGTTCTGGGATTGGTTCAGTGGAGATTCATTAAAGAGTTACTGGACATTTGCAAATGAATCAGGATCTGGTGGTAGCGGCGCAATGCAGGATGCAGTCAATGGAGGCTATCAGATAACTACAGACACATCAAGTAATGATTATAGCGGAATAAGCTTTAGCAATATAGCCAATCATTATTCCGCTACAGCATCCTCATTTATTGCAGTAGCCAACAGAGATTCCACCCTGTCAAGATATTGGGCTGGACTTATGGAAACCAAAAATGGAGTAGGGGATTATTACATCTGTGACAATGTGTCAGCAAATACATTTTACATATTAAAAACCAGCGACGGTGGTACTAATACCGATACAAATACCAGTGTAGCAGTAGATACTACGGTAAGGAAGAGCCAAGGCATATCTAATAACAGCAGTATAGCCCTTTGGTTAGATGATGTATTAGAAGCGATTAATACTGCCAATCTTCCCACCACTGCACTTCAACCAAATTATGTGGTAATGACAAACACTACAGCAGCAAAGACTGGCAGTATACGATATTTTGAGGCGTACAACACATGAGAGCATACAAGAAGATAAACATCACATTTGGAGGATTCGTGTCCCGTGAGCTAATCGCCAACGAGTTCACAAAGGCAACCCGTACACAGATAGGCCCAAGACTGACACCTGAAGTCGATACCAACATCACGTTCCAAAGGCATCCAGTATACTCCAACATGTTCATGGCTCAGCTAAACTTTCGTTCCTCATACGAGTCCAAAGTAATGAGAATGATCCACAAGTGGGGTGGCAAGATTGCACCGTTACGAGAGGACTTGCATCAAAGGGGACATGAGGAAACTGACAATACCACGACAGGCAAAGAGCATAATTACGAGTGTGTAGATGAATTAATTAGTCATAGGAGTTTCTAATTGGCTGACTCTCTCGTACTAAGAAACGGTGGGGATTACGTACTAAGAAACGGTGGAGACCGAATACTAAGAAATCCTGGCATAGAAGTAACGGCAGGAACAGACACATCAATCTCACATGTTACCCTAGATGCTGGTGTAGATCTAAGAAGAAAGGACAACAGAAGACAGACAGAAGTATTACGATTATCAATTGAGATTCCATTCACTACAAAGACATACAGAAAGGAGAAACTGCTAATTCCATTTGATACCGTCACAAAGACAACAGACAATCTAACAATCCCACTTAACCTAATCAGGGGAAACAATACCATTGAGATACCATTCTTATTAACAGCATACGCCAAGCAAAAGATTGTAATCCCATTCACAGGACAAAAGAAATACTCCAAGGCTCTAATACGTTCCAACGAGGACAAGAAGACAATGATGAAGATTGACACTTTAAAGGAATTGCTGCGTGAACTGGATGAAGAATAATGACTGATTATCATGATGTACAATGGCCACCAGCATTAACGGGTGGAGTTGATCAAGTCGACTGTCTTATGCTAAACTATTCCCCCGATACGGGAAGACCTGACGGGATATCACCTGATGAATTATCTCTAGCTACAGAGCCACAACCCACAGGGGAGCCTTATACTTATCCTAACATAACTGAGAATAATACCACAGCATGTGGCAACTGTAAATTCTATGTGGATGGGGGCGCATGTGCCCTAGTAAAGGGAGCAATAGACCCCGTAAACGGCATATGCAAGTTCTATGAGGGTGGAACACCTCTTCCCTACAACATTCAGGTATTCCCAGTGTATGAGCAACCAGAGGCAGCCTACGAGGTAAGGTCATACGAGCCATATCTCCAAGAGGCAATAGCTACAAACATCATAGATAGGGAGCACGAGCTTATAGCTGATGGCGTACCTGAGAACGAGGTTCATGACATCCTAAAGAAAGAGTTTGCCGATACTGTACTGTCTGATATTATTAATGAGACTGAATGGGATGAGAGTAAACATCCTAGGGGCAAGGATGGAAGATTTGGCAAAGGTGGATCAAGTAAAAAGTCAACAGGATCAACAAAGCATAAAAAACTAACGCCACCTGAGTTTGTTTATCATTCATCATGGAAATCTGAGAACATAGACGGATTAATAGGAAGTGGAGGGGTCTTTGATAAAACTAAGGCAGGTGAAAACTTTGGTGATCATGGCAACGTTGGAATCGGGCTTTATACCTCATCGAACTTTCAAAATGATGAAGATGGTGGTGGGGTAACAAATTATGGAAATAATTACGTTAAGATGGACATCGATAAAGATTCAACAGTTGTCGATATAAAAGACATAATGAAAGAATTTGGATTTAGTAAGGTTGATATTTTATCCTCTGCTGAAAACGGACAAGCAGTCTTAAATTATGCCAAAGAGAATGGCATTGACATCATACGAGATTCAAATTATCATGATGCATTTCACATCATAGTGAACCCATCAAAAGTCTCAGGTATCAGACGTGTTATGGATCAATTTGACGAGACAATAACTGAAACTAACGAGGATCCATACACCGCTACAGGCTCCAAACTAAACAGCGAGCCATCAATGCACGGGTTAGAAGGGCACCTATCCACAAATCCAACAGTAATGGGATATGAAAACGAGAACCCAAACCCTGACGAGCTAGTATTTGATATCCCCCCTCTATACAACAAAGAAACCAGAAACCTAATCAGGGAGACAATAGGCGAGCTGTCCACCCAATTTAACTGGATGACTGGGGACTATCTGCAAAGGGTGTCCGAACTGGGTAGAAACGTAGGGGGCAGGTTTGTACTAGTGAGAGCCTCAGCAGAAGCCATCACAGATCACAGATCCCAGGGCGAACCATACAGAAGGCTCCTAAAGGGTGATGAACTCGCACAATTAACAAGGACTGGAATAGGCAAAAGTACTGATATTAATCACCTGCACAAGGAAGACCCAGTAACTAAAATAGTAATTGATGACTATAAGGTGGATTCAGACGTGTTAGATGCCGAATATGACCCAACAAGAAGGGAATCACAGATGCTTGTACACCTAAGAGATCCCGAGATAATACACTATATCGAGACAGGTGAGATAGATTCCGTATCAATTAACGCAGGACTGCCAAGACATATGCATACCGAATGTGACACTGGAGAATGTTTTGTAGTTCCTAGGGGACTGGTATTGGGTGAATTAGACGATATAGCATTTACATGGGTGGTCAATAACCCTCAAGGTGTAGTATGGAGAGGCAGACATATTCCTCCAGCCGTTGCAGGTGTAAAGGTAACTAAATTAGAACTTTTATAGTACCACTGTAAAAAACACTTATGAGTTGTAAAGCATGTGGAGGTAAAAAACCAGTATGTCAGAAATGTAGAGACAGATCTAAACAGTGGCGGAAAAACAACCCCGAAAGGCAAGCGTCATACAAAGGCAGATTAATCAGATTCAAAGGCAAACACATCTGGTTATCGCACAATCCTCGGATAGGAATCTGTGCTGAATGTCATAAAAGCGTGCATGATGGTGAAATCAAGATAACAAACTTACATCATTTCAAGTATGACGAAACGGATCCACTTGCTCACACCATAGAGTTATGTGTTGACTGTCACAACCAAAAAGAGCCTAGAGCACGAAACGAATTAGGACAATTCGCATATAGAATTGGTAATCTTATTGTACCTAGTGGATATAAAATCACATGAAACTACTGATAGTCATATATCCCCCCGTGACATGCCATCATTCACACTGGCAATAAATAAAATCCCCCATGACAAATTATGGGTCAAATACGTGGGATATCAGCATGACCCTTACGGCCAGTGGCTACAATACTTTAACGAACACAAAGAATATACGCATATCGCTATCTGCCCAGATGATCTTATCCCGCATCCAAAGGGAGTGGAAACACTCTGGGAACATGCCCAAACTGGTATTGTTGTGTCATCAATGCTTAACGTAGACAAGCGGGACTTTGACTGCCCTTATCGTAACATGTGGCCAATTGCTGCAACCAAGAACCTCCCCACCCTAGAATTTCCAAGAAACTACGACTGGTATACAATAGGGGAAATAAAGGAATACTTACGATACAACGATCTAACCCTTGCACCCGTACCACATACAGGAGCAGGTTTTCTTATCCTACCAAGGGAACTAGTGCAAAAGGTAACATTCCTAGGAGACAAGGAAAGCATGACTTACAGGAAAAAACCCTCAGCTTACGATGTAGGGATATCCCACGATCTTATTAAACATGGTATCACCCAGTATGTGGATACCAGTGTTTTCTTTGCACACTTTCGATATGGCTCTGAGATACAAAACGGTAAGAAGGAACCACACCTAATCGTTGACAAATGGAATCAAGATCCCATAATAAAGCCCTTATATGAGATAGTACCGTTTGCTAGATAGTGGGAATTATATTACAAACTGGAGGGACAGGACGATTAGAGATTCATAGATTAGACATTGATAAAGACTTCCCGACTTCTCATTATTCATTATGGAGCAACGACAAACAACAAAGACTTGAACTTACAAAGAAAGAAGCTAAAGAATTAGTACTTGTTTTATTAAAGGATTTATTGAATGATGATGTGTAGTAACTGCCGTGATATAGACTGTCAGAACTGGGGCGGAGTAGAACCAGTCTGTTTATGTGGGTGTCATAAGAAGAAATGAGAGTCACAACAGAAGCAGCATTATCTATTTGTAAATACATCGACAATAGAAATTTGCAAGAATTAGACAGGATTGCTATGATTATACGAGAACTTTTGAATAATGGTGTAGAAGACCCCACAATATACAAGGACAAGAAGAAATGAAAGTCAAACCCTTACTATGTTCACCCTCACCACGGGACATCAAAAACGTATACCAAACCCTAAAGGAGACAGGCTATCCAAGGCTTTACGCTAAATATTACCCAGAGAAAACAGCTTATAATTTACTTAGACAGTGGTTCCTAGACCACGAGGAATATACCCATATGGTCATATGTCCTGATGACCTACTGATAAACAAGGAGCACATTGACAATCTTATCAAAACAATAGAGGAAAAAGATTACCCCATACTATCTGGAGTGTGCAATGTCGACAACAATGATAACAAAGATCAGCTAAACATCACATCCAACTTACCGCACCCAACAAGGACAGTCCCCAAGAGAAAACAAGTGGGCTGGAGGTATTACGACTGGGTGCCAAAGAACACAAGGTTTGAGAATCCTATTATCAGGCCAGCCTTTGCAGGCTTTGCTTGTATGTTTCTATCCAGAGAATTGGTAAAGAAATTCAAGTTTATAGACGATGCAAAGTATAACGGAACCCCTGAGCTAATCACAGGGGCAATAGACGTCATGTTTGCCAATACATGCGCCATACTGGATATCCCAATAATGGTTGATACCAGAGTAAGGATGAAGCACCTCAAGGGCATGACGAGATTCTTTAACATTACACTAGGAGACGGTGAGCTAAGGTTCTATCATGGTGGAACTGACCTGTACGAGTTAGAACT
>Ga0224513_10000835_pt1 | contig 12347 bp, 8 predicted proteins | sample SF_May12_sed_USG_5_FD_169109 | JGI IMG/M metagenome (GOLD analysis project Ga0224513, IMG submission 169109) | Sediment microbial communities from San Francisco Bay, California, United States - SF_May12_sed_USGS_21 | ecosystem: Environmental > Aquatic > Marine > Sediment | place: USA: California... | reverse complement strand
CATATCAACGGCGAGGAATACCTGTCGCGCACGTGACGACAGGGCGTGCAGCCGCCGCGCAATCAGTTCCTTGCCGGTGCCGTTCTCGCCGAGGACGAGCACGTTGGCGTCGGTCGGCGCCGCGCGTTCGACAATCGAGAACACCTCCTGCATGGCTACCGATTCCGAAATGATGTCCGGGCTGATTGCGCCCGACGCTACGCGCAACGCTTCATTGGCGCGCTTGAGCGTCGCAGTCTCGCTGCGGCTGCTGTGCAGCTCGACTCCTGCGGATACGGTTGCGACGACTTTTTCGTTCTGCCAGGGCTTGATTACGAAATCGGTGGCGCCGCGCTTCATGGCCTCGACCGCGGTATCGACGCTGCCGTGAGCGGTGACCATGATCACGACGATGTCGGGATCAATTCCGAGGATGCGCTCGAGCCATTCGAGCCCCTGCTTCCCCGACGACTCGCCGGGCCCGAAATTCATGTCCAGCAGCACGACGTCGAAAGCCTGCCGTCCCATGAGATCGGGAATGCGCTCGGGCTGCCGGCAGGTCACTACCTCGGCAAAGCGGCGCCGCAGCAGCAGGCGCGCTGCCGTCAGGATGTCGTCGTCGTCGTCAACGACGAGGATGGTGCCGTTCTTGCTCATTGCAGCGCCTCGAAACTGTCCGGAATCGTACACTCGCTGTCCGCAAGCGTACAGTTTGGCGACGTTGGTCAATCTTAATCTCCACAAGATCAATCACTTAGTAACTTGGCACGGCAATTGCTACAGGAAAGATAAAGACCTTTCGCGAACACGGCAGGAACCACATTGACCAAGATCTCCACCATCAGGCAAACACAACAGGACAGCCGCAACTCGATTTCCGGGCAGGGCATGGATCGGCGCGTCGCAAAGAAGACTCCGATGAGTCGCAAGTTGATGTATGGCATCGCCGGGCTGCTCGTGCTGTTGTTCGCGGGATGGCTGGTCAGCACGCTGCTCGCCGGCCGCAGCCTGAGCGTGAATTCCCAGCGCATCGCGGTCTCCGCGGTATCGGTCGGCACCTTCGAGGATTTCATCCCGCTGCGCGGCCGGCTGGTCCCGCGCAGCACCGTGTATCTCGACGCAGTGGAAGGTGGACGCGTTGACGAAGTCCTCGTCGAGGATGGCACGATCGTGGAGGCCGGCGACCCCATCGTGCGACTGTCCAACACCAACCTGCAGCTCGAGGTGCTCGGCCGCGAGGCAGCGGTTACGGAGCAGCTGAATTTCATGCGCACGCTCGAGCTGCAGCTCGAACAGAATCGTCTGGCCCACAAGCGCAACCTGGTGGAGATCGACTACCAGATCACGCGGTTGACGCGCAGCATCGAGCGTCAACGTGATCTTGCCGCAAAGGAGCTGGTATCACAGTCCACCCTGGATGAACTGCAGGACGAGCTGACCTACTACGAGAACCGCCGTGCGGTCACGCTGGAAAGCCAGTCGACTGACGCGCGCCTGCAGGAACAACAGCTGCAGCAGCTTCGTGCAGCCAGCACCCAGCTCGAGACCAGCCTCGCGCTGGCGCGCAAGAATCTCGACGACCTCAACGTCCGCGCCCCGGTTGCCGGCAAGCTGTCGGGCTTCGATGTCGAAATCGGCGAGTCGATCGTACGAGGCGGGCGTCTGGGCCAGATCGACGATCCCGATACCTACAAGCTAAACGCCAGGATCGATGAGTTTTACCTCGGCCGCGTCGATATCGGCCAGACCGCAACCGCAGACCACGATGGTCGCGTACTCGGCCTGCAAGTCGCCAAGATCTACCCGCAGGTCAACGACGGTCAGTTCGAGGTCGACATGGTCTTCAACGAGGAGCCCGAAGGCTTGCGCCGCGGCCAGACGCTGCAGTTGCGGCTGACGCTCGGCGACAATTCGGATGCGATCCTGATACCGAACGGCTCCTTCTACCAGGAGACGGGTGGCAACTGGGTGTTCGTCGTAGCGCCGGACGGCTCGGAAGCCATCAGGCGCACGGTACGCCTCGGGCGCCGCAATACCGATTACATCGAAGTACTCGACGGCCTCGAGCCGGGCGAGAAAGTCATCACCTCACCGTACACGAGCTTTGTCGGCATGGACCGGCTGGTGCTCGACGCCGATTAACCATTTTGATTCAACCTTCCTGACAAAGGGGAAAAACATGCTCAAGCTGCACAATCTTTACAAGGTCTACCAGACAGACGAAATCGAAACCATCGCTTTGAACGGCGTCAACCTGGAGATCGAGCAAGAGGAATTCGTCGCGATCATGGGGCCATCCGGCTGCGGCAAATCGACGCTGTTGAACGTCATCGGCATGCTCGACAACCCGTCCGAGGGCAACTATTTCTTTTTCGATGAAAACGTCTCGCCCTACTCCGAGGCGAAGCGCAGCGACATCCGCAAGATGAACATCGGCTTCATCTTCCAGAGCTTCAACCTTATCGACGAACTGACCGTTGCCGAGAACATCGAGCTCGCGCTGCTGTATCACAACATGCCGGCGTCGAAGCGCAAAAAGCGTGTCGACGAAGTCATGGACCGTATGGGCATTGCACATCGTGCGAAACACATGCCGGGACAGCTTTCAGGCGGCCAGCAGCAGCGCGTCGCGGTTGCCCGTGCCGTCGTTGGCGACCAGCCACTGATTCTCGCAGACGAGCCGACAGGAAACCTGGATTCGGTGCATGGCCAGGAAGTCATGGAGCTGCTTCGTTCCCTGAACAAGGAGGGCACCACGATTGTCATGGTTACGCACTCCCCTGCTCACGCCGACTATGCGCACCGCACAGTCAATCTCTTCGACGGCCACATCATCACCGACAACACGCGCGCCGCCTGATCAGGCCGGCACTGCGAGGCACACTATGTTCTGGAACAACGTCAAAATCGCGTTGCGCAACCTTCGCAAGAACAAGGGGTTCGCGACGATCAATATCACCGGGTTGGCAATCGGATTGACGATCTATGTCTTTGGCGGACTGATCGTGGATTACGAGCGTACACACGACCTGTTCTTCGCCAACGCGGACCGTATCTACACGGTCGGCGCAATCGCGTCGCCCGACCTCAACCTGAGCTTCGGCGAGGTGAATGCCGTGCAGTCGGCCCTCGGGCCGATCATCGAGGCCGAACTGAACGACGTCGAAGCGGTCGCCCGCTCGATCGCCATCGAGTACCTCGTCACAATGGGTCCGGACAGCTTCTACCAGTCGATCCGTTTCGCGGATCCCGCACTGCTCGAGATCTTCAATCTCGACTACCTCCATGGAGACAGCAGCGCCCTCGAGAACCCGTCGGGCCTGCTGATCTCCCGAACTGCAGCCATCAGGTACTTCGGCAAGGCCGACGTCGTCGGCGAGGTCGTCACTCTCGACAATGAATTCGACTACGCCATAAGCGCCGTCGTTGCGGACCTGCCGTTGAATTCGCATTTCAACTCGCAGCTCTTGCTCGACACGCCGTTCGAGATCGTCGCACCGATACAGGCTCTGAGCCGGATGCAGGATTTCGACGTTGCGGGCAACTGGACGAATTTGTCGATGGGCAACATGACCTATGTGCTGCTGCCCGCGTCACTCGACGCCGCCTGGCTGGAGACACAGCTCAACAGCATTTACGAGCGGACCGTGCCTGAGCGGGCCAAGCAGGTGATCGCATCGTTCAAGGTCAATCCGCTGACCGCGGCCAACACGAGCTTGTGGGACATGATCGGACTGCCCGTGATATCCGTGATCTCGCTGCTGAGCCTCCTCGTGCTCGTGATCGCCTGCGTCAACTACACGAACCTGGCGACCGCACAGTCGCTCGGCCGCAGCCGAGAAGTCGGCATGCGCAAGACGATGGGCGCCAAACAGAGCCAGCTGCTGGGTCAGTTCCTGGTGGAGAGCCTGGTCATCGCCGCAATTGCAATGGTGATCGCCATAGCAATACTGGAGATCCTGATCCCGCAATTCAATAACGCGACGAACAAGGCGCTCGCAATCGACCACCTGCAAACGCTGCCGTGGCTCGTTGTAACCACGCTACTCGTCGGACTGTTCGCGGGCCTTTATCCTGCATGGCTGATTACGCGCGCGACGCCGATCGACGCGCTGCGTGAGACAGCACGAAAGGGCAGGAAGGGATCGAAGATGCGCTCGATCATGATCGGCACCCAGTTCGCCATCTCGGCGTTCATGCTGGCGCTCGTCGCAATCGTGTTCATGCAGAATGAGAGGGTCAAGGAATCGAGCTACGAATTCCCGCGTTCCGAGATCTATACGCTCGACCGGCTGAATGTCGACAGCATTCGCGACCGCCTGGACACGCTGCGTCACGAACTCGAGGCACTGCCCAACGTCGACAGCGCTGCCTACGCAAGCCAGGTGCCATACGAGCAGAACAACTCGTCGACCAACGTGACTCTGGAGCCCGGCGATGAAGCGGGCAAGTTCAGCCTGCAGTTCATGAGCATGTCGCCCGGGTTCCTCGACGCCTATGATATTCCACTGCTCGCCGGACGCCCCCTGAGCCACGACATTGCTAATGACCTGCGGCACGAAGACTCTGAAACCGTAAACGTCATCATCAACGAGCTCGCGCTGGAGAAGTTCGGTCTCTCGACACCGCAGGAAGCGATCGGCTATCGCTTCTACAACCACAGTGAGGAGAACGGCAGCGTACCTGAGTTTGTCGTCGTCGGTGTTGCACCGACGCAGAACATCACGGGCCTGTTCAATGCCGAGAGAGCCTGGATGTTTATCTACCAACCCGACTTTTTCCGGATCGGCTCCGTGCGAATCACGGGCGGCAATATCATGGAGACCGTTGCACAGATCGAGGATGTATGGGACAGCGTCATTCCAGACTATCCCATCCAGGGACGGTTCCTCGATGATGCGTTCAACGACGTCTACGACGTACTTAAGTACATGAACATGGCGCTCGCGGCGTTCGCAATCGTGGCATTTTCACTTGCGCTAATCGGCCTGTTCGGTCTCGCTGCGTTCATGGCGACACAACGCACCAAGGAGATCGGCGTACGCAAAGTACTCGGCGCCAATTCGTTCCAGATTGCACGGCTCCTCGTGTGGCAGTTCTCCAAACCGGTGGTCTGGGGCCTGGCGATTGCCCTGCCCGGCGCCTTTTTCGCGTCCAGCGTATACCTGAACTTCTTTGCGGACCGGATCCACACGTCGATACCTATCCTGCTTGCAGCCGGTCTCGTCGCGACGCTGCTCGCCTGGGGCACAGTCGCCGGTCATGCCATCCGCATTGCCCGCGCAAACCCGGTGCTGGCCCTGAGGTACGAGTAGGACGGCAAACATGCACACATATGTCCGCTATTCGGCGCTATCATAGAGTGCCGGGTAGCGGACGTGTGCCGTGGACGACACCGAAATCAAATGGCTGATCGCGCTGCTGCTGGCCGCTGCCGCGGCCGCCGCGGCCTGGTTTTTCTGGGACCGGTCGGAGCCACCGCCGGTAGCGCCAGCGGCCGTGGAGCAGCAAGCGCCCGTCGCGGAGCCAGCGGAACCGCTGCATCCGGTAGAACCTCTGAGCATTTCACCTGGCGAGGGCGAGCTGGTCGCATTGCCGCCGCTCGAGGAAAGCGATAGCTACTTCGCGCTCGCGCTGATCGACATTTTCGGTCCTGAACTCGAGACCTTGCTCGCCGAGGAGGCCTTGATCGACAAGACCGTCGCGACCGTGGACAACCTGACCCGCGGTCGCATCGCGGAGAAGATCAGGCCCGTCGGCAGGCTGTCCGGCAATTTCATCGTTTCCGCCGCCGGCGACAACGGTCCGTTTTATCTCAGTCCCGAAAATTACGACCGCTACAGACCGCTCGTTACCATGGTGACCGGCGCCGATCACGACGAACTCATCGCAACCTACCGTCGCTTCTATCCGCTGATGCAGGAAGCGTTCGCGCAACTCGGCTACCCGGACGGCTATTTCAACGACCGCGTCATAGCGGTCATCGACCATCTGCTGGCGACACCGGAGCCCGAAGAGCCGATCAGGCTCGTGCAGCCGCACGTCCTTTACAAATTCGCGGATCCGGAACTCGAGGCGTTATCCAGCGGCCAGAAACTGCTGATCCGAATGGGTCCCGACCACGCGGCTCGGATCAGGGATTTTCTGACAGAACTCAGAACGCATATCGCGCAACCGCCACGCTAACAAGCAGACTCCCTGCCTTCAATTCGGGATTCTCGCTATTGATTTCTTATATATTCGTTTATTAGAATATACGAATGGACCCATGGGCCGACCCTGGCCCGATAGACCACCGAATGGAACACCCATGAAAGCAGCCAATCGTTTCCTGGCAATTACCGCAATGTTTCTCCTCCCGGCAGCAGCGGGCGCGGAGAACCTGCAACAAGCCTGGTCCGACGCCATCGCGTCGCACAACCAGCTGGCCGCAGCGGCCGCACGCCGTGACGCCGCGGGGCTGAACCTCGAGAGCGCGCAGGCAGAACGATGGCCGCAGCTGGACGTTACGAGTTCCTTTACCCAGCTCGACGAAGCACCCCGCTTCGATTTCGGCGGCGGCACGACATCGCAACCGCTTTTCGACAGCAACAACTTCGTGCAGGCCGGTGTCCAGGTCAGCTTGCCGCTGTATGCCGGTGGGGGGATATCCGCGGGCGTCGGCGCCGCCGAATACGCCGCCGAGGCGTCGGCAGAACAATACGACGCAGTACTTCAGGACATCAAGCTCGGAACCGGCGAACACTACGTCCAGGTCCTCAGGGCCGAGAGCAGCCTCGAGGTCGCCGCGTCGAATGTCAGGACGCTGCGGGCACACACGGAGCTCGCACGGCGGCGATACGAATTCGGCTCGGTACCGAAAAACGACTTCCTCGCCGCCAGCGTCGCGCTCGCCGATGCTGAGCAACGCAAGCTGCAGGCCGAAAACGCGCTCGACTATGCCCGCGCGGCCTATAACCGATTCCTGAATCGTCCTCTGGACCAGGCGATTGCGCTGGATCCGCAAGTGGAAATCGACCACCTCGTGCCCGCAAGGGAAACGCTCGAGTCGCTGATGCTGACCGCCACAGAGCAGCGCGACGAACTCGCTGTTCTGAAGGCCGAGGCAAATTCGCTGCGCGAAAATTCGTCGGCCATACGCGCCCGGTCCCGCCCGCAATTTGCGCTCACGGGCGGCTACATGTACCTGGAGAACGCCTTCCTCGACGCGGATGAATTCTGGATGGCCGGTGTCTCTTTCCAGTGGAACCTGTTCAACGCCGGCCGCAACCGGGACCGCGCCGCGGCCCTCGAACGGCGAGCGCTCGCGGTAAACCACACGCGCAGCGACCTGATGTCATCCATCTCGCTGCAGGTGCGGCGCGCATGGAATGACCGCCAGGAGGCCGAGGCCCGGACCCGTGTCTCCGAAGCCGCTGTCGACCAGGCAATCGAGAACCTGCGCGTTGTGCAGAACCGCTACGAAGCGGGCTCCAGCGCGAATATCGAAGTGCTCGACGCCGAGACGTTGCGCCAGCAAGCGCTCAGCAACCGCGACAATGCACGCTACGAACTGGTGCTTTCGAAATTGCGACTGGCGCGCGCCGTGGGAGCGTTGTGATGAAAGTCGATCCGATCGCCATGAAAAAACAGGCCGGCAAAGCCCACCAGCTGCTTGCCGCAATGGCGAACGAGACGCGTCTCCTGATCCTTTGCCAGCTTATCGATCGCGAATGCTCGGTGGGCGAAATTGCGGAATTGCTCGATGCACGGCAATCCACGATCTCGCAGCATCTCGCGCTGCTCAGAAAGGACGGTTTTGTGAAGGCCCGCCGCGAAGGCCAGACCCAGTTCTATTCGTTGAAGGGTAATGATGCGTGTGCCGTCATAGAGACCCTGCATGCGCTTTATTGCCTCCCCGCTTCCAGGAAGAAATAACATGATGACTCGTCACCGTATTGAAGCTTGGCCGGTGCCAGCTCTCGCCGCCGCAGCCGTATTGACGTTTGCGAGTTGGTACGCGGAGGCGGCTGAAACGCTGCCGTTCGAAACTGCCGCCGCAGAAACGGCGCGGGCACCGCTCGAACGCATCTACGACGGCACCGTCGAGGCGGTGCACCAGGCCACGATGTCGGCGCAGACAGCAGGCCGAATCGCCGAGGTGTTCTTCGACGTCGATGATTACGTCGAACCGGGCGAGCCGATCGTCCGCTTCACGGACGTCGAGCAACAGTCGGCCCTGCGACAGGCGAAAGCGGCGCTCGAGGAGGCGCTGGCTCACGAGAAGCAGGCGGAGGCCGAATTCGGCCGCGCCGAGGGCCTTTTCAGGTCGGGCTCCAGCTCGAAGCGGGAATACGACCAGGCCCTGGCGGCAAGGGACGCTGCCGTGGCGCGCGTCGCCGCGGCCCGTTCCGCCGTGCAGACGACCGAACAGCAACTCGAATACACGCTTGTACGGGCGCCGTATGCCGGCATCGTAACCGAGCGTCACGTCGAAGTCGGCGAGGCAGTAGCGGTAGGACAGCCGCTCATGAGCGGCCTGTCGCTCGAGTCGCTGCGGGTCGTCATCAATTTGCCGCAGCAGGTTGCGGCCAGGGTAAGGGAACACGAGACGGCCCACGTTCTTACCGACGAGGGCCGCGTCGAAGCGCAGAGCGTGACCATCTTTCCATTCGCGCACAGCGCCAGCAATACGTTCACCGTGCGTATCGAGTTGCCCGACGGCCAGTTCGCGCTGTATCCGGGCATGTTCGTGAAGGTCGCCCTCGTCATCGGCGACGCCGAGCGCCTGCTCGTTCCAACCGCCGCGTTGCTGAGGCGCAGCGAGGTAACCGGCGTCTACGTCGTGTCGGGGGAGGGCGACATTCGCCTGCGGCAGGTTCGCGCGGGAAACACATTTGATGACCAGACCGAGATCCTTGCCGGCCTTGACGCTGGAGAGCGGGTAGCCCTCGACCCCGTACGTGCCGGCATCTACGTCAAGTCACAGGTAGTAGCGAACGATGAAGACTAGGCTCGGCATCTCGGGTGGCCTCGCCGCGCGTTTCCAGGACAACGCCCTGACGCCACTGCTTGCGCTGGCGGCAATGTTGCTCGGCGTGTTCGCGGTGATAGTGACACCACGCGAGGAGGAGCCGCAGATCGACGTGACCTTCGCAAACGTGTTCGTCGGCTTTCCCGGCGCGAGTACGATCGAAGTCGAAAACCTCGTCGCCCTGCCGATGGAACAGGTGCTCGCGGAGATCGACGGGGTCAAGCACGTGTACTCCGTATCACGGCCCGGCATGGGCGTACTCACCGTGCAGTTCAAGGTCGGCGAGCCGCGCACCGAGGCACTGGTCAGGCTGTATAACGCCATATTTTCCAACCAGGACTGGCGCCCGCAGAACCTCGGCATCCTGCCACCGATCGTGAAGCCCAAGGGCATCGACGACGTGCCCATCGTCTCGGCTACCCTTTGGACCGAGGATACGGAACGTGCCACCCAGGAATTGAAAAAGGTTGCGCACGCGCTGGAAGCGGAGATCAAGCGCGTGCCGGGCACTCGCGATGTCTACACCATCGGCGGCTCGCAGGAGATCGTCCATGTCGAGCTGGACCCGCAACGCGTGGCCGGCTTCGGCATGACGCTCGACGACCTCCGCCAGGCGCTGACCGCGAGCAATGCGGTTTCCCATGCGGGCTCGCTCGTTTACGACAATTCGGAGGTCCCGGTACAGGCCGGTACCTTCCTTAGCGACCGTGAAGACGTTGCGCGGCTGGTGGTCGGCATGTTCGAAGGACGGCCGGTCTATCTCGACGATATTGCGACAGTGCGCGCCCACGCGGACCAGCCGGACACCTATACCTGGTTCGCAACCGGCCCGGCGGCGGACGAGATCGGCGTCGACCCCGTCGCGTACGCGCCGTCGGTAACGATTGCCATTGCCAAGAAGCCCGGCACCAACGCCACCAACATTGCGGACGCCGTGGTCGAACGCCTGGCGCAGCTCGAGGCAACGCTCATCCCGGAGGGCGTGAATGTCACGATCACCCGCAACTACGGCAAGACCGCGGACGACAAGGCATCGAAGCTGATCCAGAAGCTTTCGTTCGCGACGATGTCGGTGATACTGCTGACATGGTTTGCGCTGGGGTGGCGCGAAGCCATCGTTGTCGGCGCCGCCGTCATCGTGACTCTCGCCGCAACGCTGTTTGCGTCCTGGGCCTGGGGATTCACGATCAACCGGGTGTCGTTGTTCGCCCTGATATTCGCGATCGGTATTCTCGTGGACGACGCGATCGTCGTCGTCGAAAACATTCACCGGCACCGCGGCTTCAGCTCGGGCTCGATCGGTGAAATTATTCCGCCCGCCGTCGATGAAGTCGGCGGTCCCACGATCCTTGCCACGTTCACCGTCATCGCCGCCCTGTTGCCCATGGCGTTCGTGACCGGGCTTATGGGGCCGTACATGAGCCCGATCCCGATCAACGCCAGCACCGGTATGCTCATTTCGCTTGCGGTTGCCCTGATACTGACGCCGTGGCTCAGCCATCGCCTGCTGCAACATGCACCGATCCACGAGGAGCCGGCCGAGGGGGAATCCAGGCTGCACCGAACGTTCGAGCGGTTAATACGGCCGTTCCTGGACCGCGAAAGCGGCAAACGCGCACGGGGTTGGCTTTACGGCGGCACGGTCGCCATCATCGGCGTCGCGATGTTGCTCGTCGTGGCGCAGCTCGTCGTGCTCAAGATGCTGCCGTTCGACAACAAGTCGGAATTCCAGGTGGTTGTCGACATGCCGGAAGGAACCAGCATCGAGCAGACGGCCCGCGTGCTCGACGCGATGGCCGAGTCGATCGAGCGCGTGCCGGAGGTCACCGACTACCAGGTGTATGCCGGCACGGCCTCACCGATCAATTTCAACGGTCTCGTGCGGCAGTACTACCTGCGCAGTGACAGCAATACCGGCGACATCCAGGTGAATCTCGTCGACAAGGATCACCGCAAGCGTTCCAGTCACGAAATCGCCCGCAGCGTTCGCGACGAACTGGCCGCCATCGGCCGCGAGTTCGGCGCATCGGTCAAGATCGCCGAAGTGCCACCGGGCCCGCCGGTGATGTCGCCTATCGTTGCCGAAATCTACGGCCCCGACTACGAGGAGCAAAAACTGCTCGGCAGGCGCCTCGAGGCGATGTTCCGCGACACGCCGGACATCGTCGATATCGACACGTCCGTCGAAGCCGATGCGACGCGCTTCATTATCGACGTCGACCGCCAGCGCGCCGCGTTACTCGGCGTGCCGCAGCAGCGCGTTGCCGGAATCCTGCAGATGGCGCTGAACGGCGAAGACGTCACCTACGTACACCAGGCCCGCGAGCGCTACCCGATCCCGGTGCGCCTCGACCTGCCGGTATCGTCAAAGGCGGATCTCGATGCCCTGCTCGCGCTCGAGGTGCGCAGCCAGGGCGGGCAGCGCGTGCCGATCTCGGAAATCGCCAACGTACGCGAAGTGGGCTGGGACGACGCGGTGTATCACAAGGACCTGTTGCCGGTCGTGTTCGTCACGGCCGACATGGCCGGCCGCCTCGACAGCCCGCTGTACGGGATGTTCGAGCTCTCCGGGAAAATCGATGAACTGGCGAATGCCGGAACACCCGTCGAGCAGCGTTACATCAGCCAGCCGGAGAACCCCTACTACTTCTCCATGAAGTGGGACGGCGAGTGGCAGATCACTTACGAAACGTTTCGCGACATGGGGCTCGCCTATTCGGTCGGCCTGATACTCATATACCTGCTGGTCGTCGCACAGTTCCGGTCCTACCTGCTGCCGCTGATCATCATGGCGCCGATTCCGCTGACGATCATCGGCGTCATGCCGGGGCATGCGATCCTCGCCGCGAACTTCACGGCAACGTCCATGATCGGCATGATCGCGCTGGCCGGCATCATCGTGCGCAACTCCATCCTGCTCGTCGACTTCATTCTCGACCAGCAGCGCGCGGGCCACGCACTGGAAGATGCCGTGATCCGCGCATCGGCCGTGCGCGCGAAACCGATCATGCTGACGGCGCTGGCCGCAATGATGGGCGCATTCTTCATCCTCGACGACCCGATCTTCAACGGTCTCGCGATCTCGTTGATATTCGGCATTCTCGTCTCGACCGTGCTAACGCTGATCCTCATCCCGATACTGTTCTACAGCTTCCGCCGGCAGATCAGAGTGTCGTAGAGCCTGGTCGAGGAGATATTTTCGCAGCCAGGCGTGCACTTCCTCCCAGTGGTGCTTCGCCTCCGCTCCCTTCATGATCCAGTGATCGGCATCATGAAACACGAGCAGGCGCCCCGGGACCTGTTTGCGCTGCAGGTAGGTCCAGGCTGCGATCGTCTGGTTGACGGGCACGCGATA
>Ga0224513_10000827_pt1 | contig 12373 bp, 8 predicted proteins | sample SF_May12_sed_USG_5_FD_169109 | JGI IMG/M metagenome (GOLD analysis project Ga0224513, IMG submission 169109) | Sediment microbial communities from San Francisco Bay, California, United States - SF_May12_sed_USGS_21 | ecosystem: Environmental > Aquatic > Marine > Sediment | place: USA: California... | reverse complement strand
AGATCCTCGTCAGGGTGCCGGCGTCGGCACCGGTCGCGGCGGAGTCTCCCGGGCTCGGGAATTGGAGCCGGTGGACGCCACCGTCAGAGTCGGCAAAATAGATGCGGTCGTGGAAGCCGTCGATGTCGGAATCGTGCGCAGTCGGGCTCCCAGGCACAGCAACGCCGAGGTTGTGTTTATAAACGATGGCGCCGGTTTCCACATTCACCCCATAGATGAAGTTTCCGGTCTGATCGGTCTGGCTGCGGTCCCAACCGCCGCCGAAGAAGGCGACGAAGACGTCATCCGGGGGATTGGGGTCGTCGTTGATCGCGATACGGGCAATAGCGGGTTTGGACCAGGTCCAACCGAGGTCCCATTCCGAGTTCAGGTCAGCGTCAAGGGTATCCGAGAACTCCCACAGCACCTTCGGGTAATCGCCGTCGCATCCCGATGTAGTGCCGTCGATGCATCCCGGAAAGCGAGACACTGCAGGCACATCGCTCGCGTTCAACGGATCCGGCTGTGTGATGTCGAGGGCCACCATCCCGCGGCCGCCTCGGCGCATCGTCGAAATGGCCACGGTGCGCCATTCCCGATCGGAGTCACCGTCGTAATCGATGAAGGCATCGCTGACGACTGTCTGACCGTCGACCAGATAGTCCTGGGATTTGCCGTACGTCAGGTTGTAGAGTCGCGGCATGACGGCCTGCGGCAGGTAGGTGAAGAGCTCCTGGCCGTTGCCGAGGTCGTGCTGCTCGTCATAGGTCTCACCGGTGCCGGCCCGGTTGCGATCCCAGATTCCGCCATCGAACGCGTGCAGCAAGCCGTCATTGGCGCCGGCCAGTACCACCCGTCGCCGCTTGGCCTGTTTTTCCATGAATCCAGGGTAGTCATTGGCGTTGCCATAGCCGTAGTCGAAGAAGAACATCGAGCGATTGGGGGGATTCACAATCACGGGCTGCGAATGATAGCTGTCGCCAAGCACGGGAGAGCCCGCTGGGCGCGCTTCCGGCCGCGGGTCGGGGGTCGCAGCTGTGTCGTTATCTACCCAGATGTTGCGAACGAAGTTCACGACCTCCTGGGTTTCGAGATCGGTCACGCCGCCGGGAACGCTCATCACGTTTTGGAAGTAGAGGCGGAGGGTGGCGTCGGTCGGAATCTCGGTCAGATCGTGACGAGCCCAGCTGCCGGAGCCGTCGCTTGCCATGAAGACGTGGCGGGTTGGAGATCCAACGGCAAGTTGGTCGGCGAGCCGAGCCGCAGCGTCCCACGCTTCGCCGCTCACCGCCTCGACCACGAGCGCGGTGGCATCGATTTCGCAATCTTCATTTGCCGGTATTGTCGGCTGGGTCTCGTCGAGCTTGAAGCCGTAGAGGTTGCCGTCCCACACCGTAGAATCGCCCACGGGGATGAAGTATGGATAGACCAAGAGAAAGTCCTGCGCGCTCGCCGTTCCGCCTGCAGAAGACGGCGGCGGTGAGACTTTGAAGGGAACGAATGAGCGTTCGTCATCCGTGTTGAGCTGCGTGATGACGTTGTAAAGGGCGTCCTTGAGCTCGGAAGCATTGCGGGCGCCGAAGTACTGGCCGCCAGTGATGTCGGAGATACAACTGAGCTCGGGTGGCGCATCGGAGACCGACTCCGAAAAACCGATGGTGAAGACCGGAACCTTATCGACTCCGGACAGGCTCGGGTTGGCGAATTTGTCGGCTGCCTGGTTCGGATCGCACGCAAATGTCCCGGGAGTGGCGCAGGTGTCCGCCCCATCGGTGATCAGCACGACGTACCACTTGCGGCACTCTTCCGCGGTGTCGAACTCCCACCTTCCACCCGAACTCCGCAAATCGATGAACCAGTCATAGGCATCCATCAACGAGGTAGCGATGGGGGTCGAGCCATCGGCGACCATCGGCACCGGGTTATAGGTGGCGCTGGCCTCGTCCTCGTCGTAATTTGGTGACCAGCTGAAACCACCCCCGCCGTCGCTGAGGAAATCGACCGCGGTCGCCGTGTCCTGCAGAAAGTGACTGACCTTGGCGGTGTCCGAGGTGCCGATCGGATCGGGCAGGTCGACGAGGAGCTTCCACCCATCGCAGTAGGTGCCCGTATCAAGAGGATCGGGTGGGGTCGTAGCAACGTCGATCTTGCGGTTCGGGACGTTCCGGCCGGCGGAGTAGTCGATCAGCCCGCCCTCGTAGAGGTGCTTGAAGACCAGGGGTTCGCGGTTTTCCTCGGTCCAGGCCGACCATTCGGTGCACTCATCGGTGTCGCAGGAGGATTCGCCCCAGGACGAGAACTCAAAATTGTCGAAATAGGTGTCGGGCACAGAGGCATCGTCGGAACCGGAGAAGAATCCGATCCCACCCGGGGCCAGGGTCGGCCCGTACATTATGAAGTCGTCGAACCACTGGACCAGCGTCAGCCAATCACTTTCGGTACAACCGACCCCCGAGACGCACTCGAACTGCTTCACTTGCACCCGCGTATAGCCACAGAAGAAATCCACCCGCAGCCTGTAGCAGGCGTCTTGGGCAACGGTGTAGTACGGCTGCCAACTCGGGTGGGAGATAGCATCAGCATCGACTACGCCAGTTGCGACCTCCATGTCGGCACCGGCAACGCGCTTGACGAGGTGCCAGCTCGCCTTCTCAGCCGGAGTCTGAGATGTCCTCGGCAGGTCTGAAAAATAAAAGATGTAGGCGTCGTCCACCATTTGATCGCCGTTGGTGTCGGTAACGGCCCACGCGGCACCCGGCCGAGAGGCGCGGCGACCCTGGAAATCGAATTCGATGCGGACGTTCGCCTTGTCGGGGTTGAGGATCGAGCCGCCCGCCAAGGATTGTTCGACGACCAACAGGTGCTGTCCTTCGGTGCCCCCCTCATCCGGGTTGTCGCTCTTGTTCTCGAGGAGGGTCGCCGGCAACCACCGGTCCTGCGCGCAGGAGCGGGATCCGGTGTATTCCTTCCAGTCTCCGTAGTCCGTATCGTTCCGGTCCCAGTTGAATTCCATCCAGCCCGAGGGCGGTTCCCACGCGGCGGTACTGTTGAAGTCATCCGAGAAGATCAGAGTCGGCGGGCCGGGTGGGAGCTGGGCCGAAGCGGTCCCCGCCCCACCGAGAACGACGAGGAGAGCGCAGGCTCCGAGCAGCAGCGCGTGCGGGCCGCCGGGCGGGTTGGATTGAACGGTGTGTCTTTGCAGAGTCATATCAACCTCCCGCCCCTACTCGATCTCTGGGGTCGGCGTCGGTGTATTGGTCGGCGTCGGCGGAATCGGTGTGTTGGTCGGGGTATTGGTCGGCGGCGACGTGTTGGTCCGTGTCGGCGGAATCGGTGTATTGGTCGGAGTGTTCGTGTCTCTCGGCGTGTTGGTCGGCGGTGCCGGGGTAAAGGTATTGGTCGGCGGCCCCGGCGTGAAGGTATTGGTCGGCGTCGGCGGAATCGGGGTGTTGGACGGAGTCAGGGTGATGGTCGGAGTCGGGGTATTGGTCGGTGTGTTGGTGTCTCTCGGCGTCGGCGTCGCGGTTGGCGGAGTCAAGCTGAGGTTTACACAGTCGTTGACCACGCATGTCTGGGTGGCCGGGTCGTCGGGGAAGTAGAAATCGAGCTGGACACAGACATTGCCGACCCACGCCTCACCACTGTTCAGGTACGCAAACCAATCCGTTCTGTTATCACCCCGGTTGAAGGAGGTGTTAGCATCGCCGCAGATGCCGCCACCGCCGGCGGCGTACGGTGGCACGACGGTGGCAGGCGATCCATATTCGTCGCCTTGCCAGTAATTGTTCCAACAGTTTCCTTCGAAAAACATGCGGTCAATATAGGGATTGCCGGGCTGGCTCTGGGTGTCCGCCCAGGTGATGGTGGTCTGAGTGAGGTAGGCAGTGTATGGGGTATTGTTGCCGACATCCATGTTGATCCTATCGACCAAGTCGGGTCGGTTATCAATGCCGCGCTGCAGGCCCCCTGGATTGGAGATGAAGAGATCGGCGCAGTCGAGCGGCAATGGCGTCGGCGTCGCGGTCGGCGGCATCTGCGGCGAGCCACACGCTCGCATCGAGAGCTGCTCCACCGCGTCGACATAGAGCACCCAGTCGTACGCCACATCCTCGTCGTAGTCGGGGTCGAATTCCCCGTCGAGATCGTAGTCCTCGCCGCCGAGGTCGTTCACCAGCTCATTGCCCACCGACATGCCGTCGGCATCGAGGACACCGAGCAGGTGGTTGTCCAGGCCTGTGTTGGGGTTCTTGGCCGGAATCTCGAGCCGCACACGGCGCTTGAACTCGACCCTGTTCCTCCCGTAACCGGGGACGGTGCCGGTGTTGTCCTCCCAGGCGGCCAGACAGCCGTCGTCGGGGGCGAGAGGAGAAGAAGACTTCCAGGGCACACAGTGCGGGAATCGGCCAGACTCGCCGTAATACCATTCCTCGGTGATCTTGTTGCCGGACGCGTCCCGTTCTCCGGTGTCATAGAACGGGAAGACGCCGTCTCCGCAGAGGTTCTCATTTTTCACGTCGTCGTATATGCAGTTTCCAAAGTAAATCGGCATCAGATCGTAGGGCAGTGTGGGGTCGAAATCGTATGCGCGTACGGGGCCAAATCGGTTTTCGACACCCGCGGCACCCAGGGCAGGGTCGAAGTAGGGCGTGTAACCCATCATCGTTCCCTGGTAGATGTCGGCGGGATTGTCGAGATTGAGACCTGCATAGGTCTCTGCGTATCCGAAACGGTAGGCGTAGCCCTTTTCCATGAGGTGAAAGTGATCGGGGCGGTAGTCGCCAAGCGTCGAATCCCAGTGCCCGATTCCCTCGTATACCCAGTGCTTGGTGGGAATGGGGCTCAAGGGTTCAGCCGGCGGCGCCTGAGCGTAACCCGCAAGCACGTAGTTGGCATCGGTCACGTCGGTCAGGAACTCTCGCAGGACGCGTTTGGCGATGCCCATACGCGAGTACGGATCGTCACCACCGCCCGGCACCATTCCGTACCCGACCCGGGCGTTCATCTGTTTCCCCGGTTCCTCTGGAGAGCCGACCATCGACCTCGACGAATCGAGGATGAAGATCAGATTTGGTGGCGCAGCCAACTGGCGCAGGAAATCCCTGTCGTCGGCCACCGCCGTACCGGCCACCAGCGCGGCCAACGCCAGCGCCAGCCATGCTGTGGTTCGTATGTTCATTCTCATGACAGCCCCCTAGACCAACGGGTCAGTAACACAGTCTCACCGGTACGAACTGATCCTCCATGAACGGGAAGGAGGAGACGTCTGCTTCCACCGCCGCGCGGGTGAGGCCCATGAGCCCACCGATGTCCCGCGAAGCTTCGCTGCGCAGGTGGAAGTGACGGGTTTGAAATTCGGGAAAGGATGACGGCACGCCGTTGGCGATCACTGGCGTCGCCGGCTGCAATTCGCAGAAGTCTGAAATCGTGACGCTGAACTGGCCCTTGAGCATCCCCTGAAGACCCGGGTCGTCCTCGAGTATGAAAGTGCCGACCTGGGTGCCGGTCGCGCCGGGGGCCGCTCCAAGCGCCCCGAGTTGGATCATCTGGATCTGCATCATCGCGCCGGCGTCGGCCGCGTACAAAGCCTTGGTCACCCAGCGGTCGGTGCCCGCAGCCTGGAGGCCGAGGGAGGTCTGGAGCAGCAACCCCATGCCGAGGAAGACCAGCACCAGGGAAACCATCAGGGCCATGATGAGCGCCGCACCGCTCTCGCTCGAGCGATCGCGGTTTGTGTCGGCGGTGGTCGGTTGGATCAGCATCGTGCCTCCATCAGAACAGGTAGTTCCGCAACGCTGCGGCGACTTCGATGCGTCGCCACTTGTGAGTGCGGTCAAGGTTGCCGACATTGATGTCTGCAATGGTCGCACCAGCTGCGGTCTCGAACGTGGAGGTCGGCTCGACCCAACCCAACACTTCGCGGCCGGTGCGGCCAAAGACCGTGATCCGCATGCCGATGACCTGGCCACCCGCGGCTTGGGTAGCGGTCGGTGCCGACAGCCAACTGTCACACTGGTTGTCACCGTCGACGTCCACGCAGAGCTCGACCTGCAGGCTGCCGATGTTCACCGCAACAGGTTCCGAGGTGGCGCCGGAAGCATCGGCGCGCAGCCGCTGGAGGGTGAAGTCCGGGGCCACAAAGTAGGTGTAGGAATCCATGATTCCAACCCGGTAAACGTCGAACGGTACTCCACCTGTCACGGAGATCCCAGCCGGGTTGAGGCCGCTCCACTGCGCGGTGCCGGCACTATAGTTGATGACGAGTTGGCGATCGGGCGTGTCGGCGTCGGGATCTTTGCTTGACCCGGAGCCAATCTGGCCAACCGCGTACTCGTTCTGATCCATCCTGCCCATGAAGAAGATGCCGCGGCCCTCGATCGTCGTATGGTCGACGTTGTTGAAGTTGGTGTTGATCACCGCCCCATCTGCCGACTCATCGATTGTGATGCTGGTTGCACCGGCAGCGGTGCGATCGACGAAGAATGGCGAAATCTCGAAAAAGCCCCGCAGCGTGAGCACATCCGAGCCCGCGACAACCGAGACTGTGCCGAACGGCGTTGTCGCGGTGCCGGTTGCGTTGGAGATCAACTCGCCGGCGAGCCAGACGTCGGAGCCGCCGGTGTTGCCGGCAAAGGGCATCGCTGCCGAGCCCATCATGCGCGCGGTACGCATGATGTGGTACGCAGCGAAGCGCACATTCTCTTGGGTGTCGGCGAGCTCGGTTTCGACCAACGATATCCGCGACGAAGTATCGAGGAGGTTGAGGAGGCCGATCATGATGATCGCCAGCAGGGCGATCACAACCATCAATTCGAGCAGGGTGAAACCTCTGGAGTTCAATCGCATGGCGGTTACCCCGGGATCTTGAGGCTGGTCACGGTCAGCACCCGCCGGCCGCGCAGCACCTGGTTGGTCGAGGTTACGGTCATCGAGATGCGTTTCAAGTTGGCAGTGTCGGTAGCGGCACCGGTCCCAGAGGTGGGTGCACCCCACCCCGCGGATCCGCTGCCGGCCTGGGTCCAGTTATCGACCCGGAAATCCTCGACGGTGTACTCGATCAAGAAGTTCGGATTGATCGGCGGCCAATTTTGTACGCTGCCGGTGTCGAGCAGAGTCGCATCCCCGAAGGGGCGTGCCTGCAGCGCCTCGAGCGCGAAGCGGGCCTCCGAAGCAAGCAGAGCATAGTCATGGCCCGAGGCGTTGGTCACCATGGCGTGCGAAAAGAGACCAGCGATACCGAGGGCTACAAAGCTGAGGATGACCATCATGATCAGAATCTCGACCAGCGTGAAGCCTTCCGTGTTCTCGTGGGTCCGCGCGCGACTACCCATCAGTACCTCCAGAACCTGAGCTCTTCAGACCAGACCTCTTCATATGGGTTCCACATCTCCTTGGTAATGGTGCCGGACCCGCCACGAATCAGGAGCCGAATGCTGTTCAAACGGTCATCCCCAACCAATACCGCTCCCTGTCCGACGCCTATATTGCCGGCCGAGTTCACGATCGTTGTCCCGGTCGGGAGAAAAACCATCCCGCGATTGTTCGTGCCGCCAAGCTGGAAAAGATCGTTTCCGGAATCCGGGGCAAGACTGAAACCGTTCTTCAGTATCCATCTTCCGACCTGGTCGTCCGCAGGTTCGTTGTTCACCCCATCTTCGTTCCTGTCAACCCAGGCCGCAACGACGCCGCCTTCCTGCAGCGCGTCATCGTCGAGGATTTTCAGCGTCACCCGCCCGCTCTGCTTGATGGCGTTAATGCGGGCTACGGAGGCAGCCTGCTGGATCATGTTGACCTCGCCCAACAACTCGGCCCGCACCAGCGATCGCCTCAACATCGGGTATCCGATCGAGACCAAGAAACCAATGATCGCGATGACCACCATGAGCTCCATCAGGGTGAACCCGCGCTCGCAACGCCTGAATCGGTCGGACGACGGCAGAGAGTCTGGGTACTTCATCATTCCTAGCATGCGACCCCCCCACGGCTGACGTCAAGGGCGCTGCCCCGGCCTTAAAAAACCTTTGACAATAGGAGGATTAGCTGATTTTTCAGTGCGCAGGCGCGATGCCTTCATCAGAGTCCTTCAATCGCGCGACTGCGAATCGGTTTGAGCTTCTTTTTCGTGACCCTGTTCAGATCTTGAACAGGGTCACGAAAAAGGGGATCAGTAGCGCCAGAATCTCATCTCTTTGGACCAGACACCGCTTTCGGCGTCCCACATCTCCTGAACCACGGTGCCCGTTCCGCCCAAAATCAGCAGCCGAACGTCGTTCTGGTGGCGATCCGACACCACGATGGCGCCCTGGCCGACACCGACGCTGCCGGTTTCGCTGACGGCCGCCGCTCCGTTCGCCACGAAGAGAATCCCCCGGGCGGTTCCACCCAGAATGAAGAGGGCATTGGCGGGATCCGGTTTGAGAATGACATTTTTGTTCACAGGCCAACGGCCCACTAAGATTTCGGTGGGGGGCCCATAGCTGCCATCCCCATCGCCGTCCACCCAGGCGATGACCTCGCCGCCTTCCCGCGCTGCGTTGGTGGTGAGAAAACGGACAGCGACTCCCCCGCCCTGTTTGAGGGCGCGGATCCGAGCCATCGCAACCGCCTGTTTGAGCACGCCCACCTGGCTTAAAATACGGGCACGGACAACCGACCTGGCCATCATCGGCAAGCCAACCACTGCTATAAGTCCGATGATCGCCATCACAACCATGATTTCGACAAGGGTGAAACCTCGCTCTTGACGCGGCCGGCGAAGAGACATCGGTTTGTAAAGGATGGATTTCATCCTCTCTAGCATGCGGCTCGACCATCGCCCACGTCAATAGTTTTGAGTCTTAAGTCTTGAGTTTTGAATTCCCATCCACTCTCCCTTTTCACCGCGGGGTCGGGCGGCAACTCATAACTCATAACTCAAAATTCAAAACGCAAAACTCAATATTCGACACTCTGCCGGCTGTCGATTCGACCGCAGGTCAATCTTCAGCTGGCAATTCGAACGCCCACAGCCGCGATCCAAAATCCGCGACATACAGGGTGTCGCCAAAGCGGGCGAGGCCGGACGGCTGGATGTCGGCATCGGTGAGATCTATCTGCTGGGCGACACCATCCTCCACCAACCAAAGGCTCTTGGCGGGTGTATCGGTCACAAGCCATCGATTTTCGGCGAGAGCGAGAACCTGGGGGCGGGAGTAGAAGTCTGTCCAGGCCCCCGGCAGTGCCACTTCGGCCAGCGCCTTCCCCTGACGATCGACGACCTGCAGCCGGTGGTTACCGGTGTCGCAGACCAACAATCGATGTCGGTCGAGCCAGGTCACGCCCACCGGTTCGACGAACTCGCCCGGCCCCGAACCCTCGCGACCAATGATCTCGATCTTCGGCTTGCCGCCGCCCGAAATGAGGATGATGCGTTTGTGGCCGGTGTCGGCCACCGCCACCATTCCGTCCTCGGCCACCGCCACCGACCGCGGACCGTACCAGCCATCCGGAGGCTCCGGAAGCGGCCTCACCGCCTTCGATTCCGGACGGTAGACCAGTACCCGGTGGTTCCAGGTGTCGGCGATCACCAACACGCCGCCCGGGGTCCAGGTCACCGCTTCGGGTTGTTTGAGCGGCTCGGGCACACCGCCCTCTTTGAGCGATAGGGCGGATTCGAAGAAAATGATATCCCCGAGGCCAGGATCGGCGACCGCCAACTCACCGTCCTTCGAGACGTCCATTCCTCGGGGTTCAACCGTCCAACCCTCACCAAAGACCCGCGCCCCCTCAACTCCAAGCGCAGAGGCCAAGGCCTGGGGCACCGTTTCTTCGCGGGATTCCTGGATCTCTTCACCTGTGTTGCGCAGGAGGATGGTGTCGGTGGAGCCGATCGTACCCCACGGACGTCGGGTGAAGACATAGCGCAGGATTTCGACCAGGCCGGGCTTGAAGTCCTCCATCACCCACCACGAGCGGAGCGGCAGGCGTTCACTTTCGTAACCGGCGCCAAGCCGCCGGCGGACCGTAGGTTCCTTTTCCGGGCTGCAGAAAACCAACGGAGGACGCTGGCCGACCTCGAGGTCCGCCCACCATACCGGCGTCCGACGCCAGTACCACGAGAGCGGCCATCCGGCCTCACCAGCGACGGCCGCCACCGGGTCGATACCCTCGTCTGCCATCTGCAGCCCTTCGTTCACCGGGACCAGAATCTCGGGAGAGGTCTGCACATAGACCAGGGCCTCGACCCTCTCGAGGTTGGGCGAAATTTCGTCGAGGACGAAGTTGGCGACCAACGTCGTGACCAACGTCGCGGCCAGTCCGATAGTCGCCAGGGTACGGCTCCACCAGACCCCTTGGGAGCCATAGGTTCGCGCCAGCTGCAGGCCGGCGAGGGGAAAGAACGCCCACACCTGGTGGACCCCGAGCCAAGGGACCTTTTCGCCGAGATAACTGTACATCACGAGAGAGCCGATCCCGAAGAGCAGCAACGACCATTCCAGAGTTCGCATCCTCCGACCGCGACGAACGGCCCAGACGAGGCCGGCGATGATCGGCAAGAACTCGTACAGTGCCATACGAGGCAGGTGATACCAGGGCGGTCCGCCAACCCTCTCGATGCTGTGCTGTTCCCACCAGTAGGAGATCGCCTTGTGGGGGAAAAACCAGTCGCCGGGATGACGGAAACCGACCGTGAAGAGGGGCACCGTCACGATTATTGCCGCCGCGATCGCGGTCAGCAGATACCAACGGTGATCAGCGATCCAACGCAGAGTCCTTGGCACCATCTGTCGAAGGCCACTATGAATCAGCACCAGCCCGAGCACGCCACAGACCAACGCCGCAGTGACGAAAGCATTCTCTTTGGTTGCGAAGGCGAGACCGACCCACACCCCGAACCATGCCCATGCTCGCGCACTGCCATGGATCGCACGCCACAGGGCCACGAATGCAGCCGACGCAACCAGCATTTCGAGGATGTCCATGCGCAGAAAACGGCCGTAATAAAGACAGATCGGCGAGATCGTGACGAGCAACGCCATCCACCAGGCAGCGCGGGGGCCGAAGGGCCGGCGCAGCGACCAGGCAACGGCAATCAATGCCACGCCTGCGAGGGCAATCGGCAGGCGGGCGGTAAAGTCGGACTCGCCACCAACGATGAAGGTCGCGGCGGTCAGGTAGTAGAGCAACGGACCGTGGTAGGTCGGATCGTATTGGTAGGCGCCCTCTTTCAGGATCACGTGGGCAGCGTGGGCGTGGATCGCCTCGTCGTGGTGGTACGAGCGACCGCCCAGGTCCCAGAGATGGAGGGTCAATGACAAGACGACGAGCAACAACCACGGCACATAGCGCCGCCATTTCGGCCCGCCGTCAACGCTGCACAACGTCACGGTGAAAGCTTATCAGAGGAGTTGGATCGTGGCCTTCGGCGAGGTTTGCCGGATCTCCATTGAGACGCGCGTCGAGGCGTCGATGACACCGGTGCCACCCTTCGCATTGTTCGAATGCCTCGCATTTCAATCCGGTGACGCGTTTCGGGCGAACAATGCGAAGAGTGGCACCATGCCCGTCGAAGCGCGAAGCGCCTGCCGGGTGGGCGGGCTACCCGCCGAGATCCCGGAGGGCATCGAGGATCGCGTCGGGGGTTGCCTCCCCACGCAGTCGAACAACCCGCGGCCCGAAGCGTTGTGAATTCAGATCTCCCGCAACACCGAGTAGCAAGGCGGGTAGCTGCAAGCGTTCCAACTCGCCACCGTGGGTCGAGATTGCATCCTCGGCCACCAACACGACTGTCGGCAACCACACCCGGGTGAGATCGGCGATATCCGAAAACGACGGAGCGTGTCGAATCTCCAACCCTGCTGCCGCCAGCGCCTCAACCTTGCGGGCCGCAACTCGGCCATCTCGTTCCACCAGCAAGACCCGAATCCTGTCTCCGACGCTGGATGATCGGCCTTCCAGCGGCTCCAGTCCTGCAGCCTCCGCCAAAGGCAGTCGGACGATGAAGCGCGCTCCTTTCCCAGGCACAGAAAGAACGTCCACCTCGCCGTCGTGTGCCGAGACGATACTGTAGACCACCGCTAACCCGAGCCCCGAACCTCGACCCTGTCGACGAAGGGTAAAGAAGGGTTCAAAAAGGTGCTCGCGGACGTCCGATGGTATTCCGGGGCCGTCGTCTGCGACCTCGAGCACCGCCCGCCCGGCCGTGTGCTCGACCCGCACGGTGATCCGCCCGCCGGATACCTCGACCGCATCTCGTGCGTTGATGACCAGATTAACAAGCATCCGGCGCAAACCGACCGGATCCGCGACCACAGGTACCGCTTCCCCCTCGAGCTCTACTACGAGTTCCAACCCATCAGGCAGCAGATGACGGAGGACGGCCTCCTGTTGGCGCACCAACTCTACAAGATCAATTGTC
>Ga0224513_10000826_pt1 | contig 12377 bp, 9 predicted proteins | sample SF_May12_sed_USG_5_FD_169109 | JGI IMG/M metagenome (GOLD analysis project Ga0224513, IMG submission 169109) | Sediment microbial communities from San Francisco Bay, California, United States - SF_May12_sed_USGS_21 | ecosystem: Environmental > Aquatic > Marine > Sediment | place: USA: California... | reverse complement strand
GAATTGCCCGGGCGCGCCAGCGACGCCAGGAATTTCCCGACAAGCACCCGGTCCGTCGTCGATACCATGTCGATCGTCTCGCCCGGTATGAGCACCCGGCGGCTCACGTAGCTCTGGCCGAGCCGGTGCGTGCCCGATTCGCCGACGAGCTCAATCGCGTGGTGCCAGTCACGTAGCGGCTTGCCCATCAGGAGTACGCGCATCGACCGCATGCGTGCCGGGCCGACGCCCGCGTTGGTCAGGGATATGCTGAATTCCGCCCTGTTCTCGGACAGGTGATCGTTGATCGTCAGCTGCACGAACGGCCACACCGCGGCGGCCGTCTGTTTGCGGGTAGCCTCGGATTCACTCAGCGCTGCGTACAGCGCGACGATCGCGATAAAGACGCCGACCAGCGACAGGACGGTCTGCCAGAAGGTCAGGCGAACGAATGCCCGTTCGGCGCCAGTAATATCGGGACCGGACGGTGTCTCTTCGTCGTCCTCTTCGGGTGTGTTTTCGGGTTCGGTCGTCACGGGTTCCTGGGGGGGCGGTTCTGCACACCAGCGCGGAGCATAGCGCAATTTCCTGTCACAGCCCGCGAAAGGCTGGTAAACTGGTTTTTCATTAAATATAAATAAATATTTATATATTTATGAATTATGTTACAGAGCAGCTCGTCGCGCATCTGAAGGCCCTGGCCGACCCGGCCAGGCTGCGTATCGTCACGCTTTGCGCGCAGGGGGAGTGCAGCGTCTCCGAACTTACCCGGGTCCTCGGGCTGAGCCAGCCCCGTGTCTCCCAGCACCTCAAGCAGCTTTGCGCCGTCGGCCTGCTCGAGCGTTTTCGCGACGGCCATTTTGTTTACTACCGGCTGCCGGCGGGAGGACGCCATGCCGCCTTGCGGCGCAAATTGCTGGCGCTGATTCCCGCCGACGATGAGCGATTCGCGGAGGACATTGAAAGACTCAGGCGCCTTCGCGGTTCCGGCGTTGGCAAAACGGACGACAACGGCCCTGGAAACCGCTCGTTGCACCGTGCTCTCGTCGAACTCACGGTCGCGGCCCCGGTTGGCGATCTTGTCGACATCGGCAGCGGCCACGGCAGGATTCTGAAACTCCTGGCATCGCGCGCGCGACGCGCGGTGGGCGTCGACATTGATTCCGATGCACGGCGCTTCGCGAGAGCAGAGCTGCTGCTCGCCGGCCTGCCGAACTGCACCTTGCGCCAGGGGGACATGTACAGGCTACCGCTCGGCGACAATGAATTCGACACGGCGATCCTGGACGACGTGCTGTTCGGCGCGCAACGTCCCGCGGACGCGATTGCCGAAGCGATCCGCATCCTTAGACCGGGCGGCAGGCTGTTACTGCTCGCCGCGACCGGCCCACAGGAATTCCGGGACCACACATTGCTGCTCGCGAGCTGGTTCGCGGACAGCGGCCTGCGGCTTGCGCCGGCGCGCCCGATTCCCGCGAAGCAGCCGGAGTGGCTGCTCGCCGTTGCCACCAAACACGATGCGGCGACCGCTGCCGCCTGAACAACGATCATGACTACGTCACTACCCGAACACGTCGAGGTCTCCTTCGAATTCTTCCCGCCACACTCGGAGCAGATGCAGGAGACACTGTGGCACTCGATCCAGCGGCTGCAGCCACTTGCGCCGAGCTTCGTCTCCGTTACCTACGGGGCGGATGGCTCGACGCGTGAGCGCACGCACGACGTCGTCGAACGCATCGTCAATGAAACTGACCTCACCGTTGCGCCACACCTCACCTGCGTCGACGCGAGCCGCGGGGAGATCGACGCCATCGCTCGCGAGTACCGGGACATGGGGATTCGCCACATCGTGGCGTTGCGCGGCGATCCACCCGCCGGTGCCGGCACATACACGCCGACGCCCGGCGGTTATGCGTATGCGTCCGATCTTGTCGCGGGGCTCAGAAAAGTCGCGGACTTCGAGATATCGGTAGCTGCTTACCCCGAAGTTCACCCCGAGGCGCCGAGCGCGGAGTTCGACCTCGAAAACCTGAAACGCAAGTTCGACGCAGGCGCATCACGCGCGATTACGCAATTCTTCTTCGATACCGGGGTATTCCTCCGCTTCCGCGATCGTTGTGCCGCCGCCGGCATCGAATCGCCGATCGTGCCGGGCATCCTGCCGATTACGCGTTTCGCGCAGATGACCAAATTCGCTGCCCAGTGCGGCGCCAGCGTCCCGGACTGGCTGCGCGAGCGCTTCGAGGGTCTCGACGACGATACCGAAACGCGCAATCTCATTGCGGCCAACTTCGCGATCGAGCAGGTGCAGCGGCTGCAGGCCGAAGGTGTGGACGAGTTCCACTTTTACACGCTGAACCGTTCCGAGCTGACCCTGGCCATCTGCCATGCGCTGGGGATCAGGCCGAAACAGGCTGCAGCCTAGGACACCTCATGAACCGCGAGGAACGCATCAAGTCGCTGTTTGCGCTGCTCGAGCAACGCATCGTGCTGCTCGATGGCGCGATGGGAACGATGATACAAAGCTGCGGGCTCGGCGAAGACGACTACCGTGGCGAGCGCTTTGCCGACTGGGATAGCGATCTCAAGGGCAATAACGACCTGCTCTCGATTACGCGGCCGCAGGTGATCCGGAAGATTCATGCCGGGTTCCTCGAGGCGGGCGCAGACATCATCGAGACCAACACCTTCAATTCCAACGCGCCCTCGATGGCGGATTACGGCATGGCGTCGCTGGTGTTCGAACTGAATCTCGCCGCGGCGCGGCTGGCCAGGGAGTGCGCGGACGCCCATGCGGACAAGACGGGCAGTCCGCGTTACGTTGCCGGCGTGCTGGGACCCACGAACCGTACGGCGTCGATTTCACCCGACGTGAACGACCCGGGTTATCGCAACATCCACTTCGCCGAACTCGCTACCACCTATGAAGAAGCGGCGCGGGCGCTCATCGAGGGCGATGTCGACTTCCTGATGGTCGAGACGATCTTCGATACGCTGAATGCCAAGGCCGCGATATTTGCGATCAAGAGGGCATTCGAGGAGACCGGCGTCACGTTGCCCGTGATGATCTCCGGCACTATCACGGACGCATCGGGTCGCACCCTGTCAGGCCAAACGGCTGAAGCCTTCTGGAATTCGGTGCGTCATATCGATCCTTTCATGATCGGGCTCAACTGTGCGCTTGGAGCAAAGGACCTGCGCCCGTATGTCGATGAGCTTTCGCGAGTAGCCGATACGCGCGTCAGCGCGCATCCCAATGCCGGCCTGCCTAACGAGTTCGGCGAGTACGACGAGACGCCCGCAGCGATGGCGGAAGTGATCGGCGAATTTGCCGAGAGCGGTCTCGTCAACCTGGTCGGCGGCTGCTGTGGGACCACGCCGGAGCACATAGCGGCCCTGGCGGAAGCCGTGAACGACAAGCGTCCGCGTGCGATACCCGATATCCCCGTGCGCTGCCGCCTGTCGGGGCTCGAACCCCTCAACATCGGCCCCGACGACCTGTTCGTCAACGTCGGTGAACGCTGTAACGTGACGGGCTCCGCCATCTTCCGCAGGCTGATCGAGGCTGATGACTATGCCGAAGCCGTGCAGGTCGCACGCCAGCAGGTAGAAAACGGCGCGCAGGTCATCGACGTGAACATGGACGAGGGCATGCTCGATTCGGAGCGGGCCATGGTGACGTTCCTCAACCTGATCGCGTCCGAGCCCGATGTATCCCGGCTGCCGATCATGATCGACTCGTCAAAGTGGTCGGTGATCGAGGCAGGGCTGCGATGCGTGCAGGGCAAGGCCGTTGTCAATTCCATCAGCCTCAAGGAAGGCGAGGACAGCTTTATCGCGCAGGCGAAGCTCGTCCGGGATTACGGCGCCGCCGTGATCGTCATGGCGTTCGACGAGCAGGGCCAGGCGGATACGGTCGAACGCAAGGTCGCTATCTGCAAACGCTGCTACGACATCCTGACCCGGAAACTCGGTTTCGATCCCGCGGACATAATTTTCGATCCCAACATCTTCGCCATTGCGACCGGCATCGAGGAGCACTCGGCTTACGGCGTCGCGTTCATCGAGGCAACGCGCGAGATCAAGGAAGAACTGCCGCACGCAATGGTCTCCGGCGGCGTCAGTAATGTGTCGTTTTCGTTCCGCGGCAACAACGTGGTGCGCGAAGCGATCCACTCCGTGTTCCTGTATCACGCGATACGTGCGGGCATGGACATGGGCATCGTCAATGCCGGCCAGCTCGCGATTTACGAAGACCTGCCGGCAGACCTCCGCGACGCGGTGGAGGACGCCGTGCTGAACCGCCGGGAGGACGCGACCGAGCGGCTGCTCGAGGTTGCGGAAAAATACAAGGACCAGGCGTCCGGAAGCGCCGCGAAGGCGAAAGACCTTTCCTGGCGCGAAGTACCTGTCGAGAAACGGCTCGAGCACGCGCTGGTCAACGGCATCGATGAGTACGTGGTCGATGACACCGAGGAAGCGCGGCTCGCAGCGGACCGGCCGCTATCCGTCATCGAGGGGCCGTTGATGGCCGGCATGAACGTCGTTGGCGACCTGTTCGGCGCGGGCAAGATGTTCCTGCCGCAGGTGGTGAAGTCGGCGCGCGTCATGAAGAAGGCGGTCGGGCACCTGATACCGTTCATCGAGGCCGAGCAGGGCGGTGAAGTCAGATCGAACGGCAAGATCGTGCTCGCGACCGTCAAAGGCGACGTTCACGACATCGGCAAGAACATCGTGGGCGTGGTCCTGCAATGCAATAACTTCGAAGTCGTGGACCTCGGCGTCATGGTCAGCTGCGAAAAAATTCTCGATGCGGCGCGGCGCGAGCAGGCACAGATGATCGGGCTGTCAGGGCTCATTACGCCGTCACTCGACGAGATGGTTCACGTGGCGTCGGAGATGAAGCGCCAGAATTTCGAGCTGCCGCTGCTGATCGGCGGCGCAACGACGTCTCCGGCGCACACGGCCGTGAAGATAGAGCCACAGTATGAAGGTCCGGTCATCTACGTGAAGGATGCATCGCGTTCCGTCGGCGTTGCGCAGGCACTGGTCGAGCCCCGAACACGCGATGCGCTGGTTGAAAAGACGCGGCGCGATAATGCCCGCCGCCGTGAGCAGCATGCGGGCAAGACTCGCCTGGCGCCGCAGCTGTCGCTGTACGAAGCACGCAGGCGCCGGCACGAGATCGACTGGAATGCGTATACGCCGCCGCGACCTGCATTTACCGGAGTGCGCGTCTTCGATCGCATCGACCTCGCGGTGCTGACCAACTACATCGACTGGATGCCGTTCTTCAACGCCTGGGAATTTCACGGCAAGTACCCCGCGATACTCAGCGACGCGACGGTAGGGGAGGCTGCGACGGCGTTACACGACGACGCTCGCACCATGCTCGAGAAGATCGTTCGCGAGGAATGGCTGCAGGCGCGTGCCGTTCTCGGCCTGTTTCCCGCCAACACCGCGGATCACGACGACCTGCTGCTGTATTCCGATGACGAACGCACGATGACGCTCGAGCGCCTGTGTCACCTGCGCCAGCAGCGCGCGAAACCGGAAGGCCAGGCGCAGAACTGCCTGGCCGACTTCGTTGCACCGAGTGCGTCGGGTCTCGACGACTACATCGGTGCATTTGCGCTAACAGCAGGCATCGGCATCGACGAGCGCGTTGCTCAGTTCGAGAAAGCGCACGACGACTACAACGCGATCCTGCTGAAAGCACTCGCCGATCGCCTCGCGGAGGCGCTTGCCGAGTACCTGCACGAGCGTGTGCGCGTCGAGCACTGGGCGTATGCGCCTGAGGAGCGCCTCGGGAACAAGGAACTGATCGCCGAACGCTATCGCGGCATACGCCCGGCGCCGGGATACCCGGCATGCCCGGACCATACGGAAAAAGGGAAGCTCTGGTCATTGCTGGACGTGGAGAAGAATATCGGGCTCCGCCTGACCGATTCGTACGCAATGTACCCGACGGCCGCGGTCAGCGGCTTCTACTTCTCGCATCCCGACGCGCGGTACTTTTCCGTCGGCAAGATCGATCGCGGCCAGCTCGAATCCTACGCAGCCCGCAAAGGCATGACCGTGGCAGAAGCGGAGAAGTGGTTGTCGCCGGTCCTCGGCTACGACCCGGCGACGGCCGACGCAGCCTGATTAGCAGCGGCCTTCGCGGGCACGCCTATTATTAAGACCGCTTCTGGCCGCAGGCCTGACAATCCGGCCGTTTGGGTATCCTCACCGAATGGAAGTCGCCGCTGTCAGCTTCGTAAAGACGCAGCGTGCCGCGTGGAGAATCGAGGCCGGCGAGAACCTTCAGCGCCTCCACCGCCATCATCGTGCCGATGACGCCGGGAACGGGTGCGAACACGCCGTTGCCGGCGCAATCCAGAAGTGACTCGTCCGCTTCGGTGTACAGGCAGCGGTAGCACGGTGACACCTCGTAGTCCGGCCCGAAAATGGCGAGCTGCCCTTCGAGGCGGATTGCCGAACCGGACACGAGGCAGCGCGCGGCCTCGACGCACGCGTCACTGACCTGGAAGCGCGTCGCAAAGTTGTCAGTGCAGTCGAGGACCACATCGGCTTTCGCCACGGCTTCGCTCAGCGCGCTGTCGTCGAGCCGGTCCGTGACCGCCCGGATGCGGATGCCCGGGTTCTGTTGCGCGAGCCTGTCCGCGGCTACGGCAGCCTTCGCCTCGCCGATATCGTCCGGGCCGAACAGTACCTGGCGGCCGAGATTGGTCGCGTCCACGGTGTCGAAGTCGACGAGGGACAACTCGCCGACGCCGGCGGACGCGAGATAGGTGGCCGCGGCGCAGCCGAGGCCGCCGACGCCGACGACCAGCGCGCTTGCTGCCGCGATTCTTTCCTGACCCTGTGCGCCGACCTGCGCCAACGCCATGTGGCGCGCGTCGCGATGCACGTTGGGTCCGGACATGGCTCAGTCGTCAGCGGTGATTTCGACGATCGTCACGGTCTCGACAGGTACATCCTGGTGCCCGCCCTTGTTGCCTGTCGGCACGGCCGCGATCGTGTCGACGACGTCCATCCCGTCCACCACCTCGCCGAATACGGCGTAGCCGAAGTCGCGCGTGCCGTTGTCGAGGAAATCATTGTCACGCAGGTTGATGAAGAACTGCGCGGTCGCGCTGTTGATATCCATCGTGCGCGCCATCGCGAGGGTGCCGCGGCGGTTGCTCTCGCCATTGTCGGCTTCGTTCTTGATCGGGGCGCGCGTGGCTTTCTGCGACATGTCGGCTTCCATGCCGCCACCCTGGACCATGAAATTCGGTATGACACGGTGGAAGATCGTGTCGTTGAAAAAGCCGTCCGCGGCGTACTGGCGGAAGTTCTCGCAGGTGATCGGCGCCTTGTCTTCGAAGAGCTTGACCTTGATGTCGCCGTGATTGGTCTTGATCGTGATCATGATGTCTCGCAAGTCTGAATGTGCGGCGCTTTTTATCACAAAGCTGCCGCGGCTGCATGGACTCAGCCCGTTCTCGCGACGGTGACGCGCGGCAACCCCGCGTAGTCAGTATGGCAAGTGACGTCAGACCAGTCATGTTCCCGGAGCGCTGCCGCGACGCCGTCGCGCTGTTCCGCGCCGTGCTCGATCAGCAGTACGCCACCGGGTTCCAGCAGTGCGCGGCAGTCCCGCGCAAGAATGCGGATTGCGTCGAGGCCGTCTTCACCCGCGCTCAGAGCCGAGCGAGGCTCGCAATGCAGCGCGTCGAGCGCTTCGTCGTCGGAACGGACGTACGGCGGGTTGGAAACGACGACGTTGAAGGTCCGCCCCTGGACGGGCCCCGTCCAGTCGCCTGAAAGGAACTCGATGTTCGGGATTTCGAGCTGCCTCGCGTTCTGCCGGGCGACTTCGAGCGCCTCTGCGCTTACGTCGGTTGCGGTGACGCGGGACAGCGGCCGCTCCTTCGCGATCGCAATGGCGATGGCGCCGCTGCCCGTGCCGAGGTCGAGGATGCCCCAATCGGCGCGCCGCGGAATCTCGCGCAGCGCAAGGTCGACGAGCAATTCGGTCTCCGGCCGCGGCACCAGCGTGGCTGGCGTAACCATGAGTTCGAGCGACCAGAACTCCCGGATACCGGTAATGTAGGCCATCGGCTCGCCGGCGAGACGCCTGTCGAGGACCGCCCGGAAACGATCCACGGTATGTGCATCGAGTGGCTCTTCCGGGTGTGCGAACAGGTAGCTGCGCGGCACGTCGATCACACGCGCCAGCAACAGCTCGGCATCGAGCCGCGGTGAGTCACTCAGCGCCCCGAGGCGCCGCGTGGCGTCCTCGAGGACGGCGTGGATTGTCACGAGATCGTTCATGGTTGTCGGGTGCGAGGCTGTGGTTGCGGCCTCGCTTCGCGTACACTCGCTGCGAGTTTCCATCGTAACTATACGATTATGACCATCTATTCAAACATCCTCGACATGGTCGGCCACACGCCGATGCTCGAAGTCACCCATTTCGACACGGGTCCTTGCCGTCTGCTACTCAAGCTCGAACTCGCGAATCCCGGCGGCTCGATCAAGGACCGCATCGGCATCTCGATGATCGAAGAGGCCGAGAAGCGCGGCGACATCTCTCCCGGCGACACGCTGGTCGAGGCGACGGCGGGCAACACGGGCATCGGCCTGGCGCTGGTGGCGGCGCAGAAGGGCTACAAGCTCATTCTCGTCCTGCCCGACAAGATGAGCCAGGAGAAGATCTTCAACCTGCGCGCAATGGGCGCGGAGGTTGTCCTGACACGCTCCGACGTCGGCAAGGGCCACCCGGAGTACTACCAGGACGTGGGCAAGCGCATCGCCGAGGAGCAGGGCGCCTACTTCATCAACCAGTTCGGCAACCCGGACAACTCGCTGGCGCACGAACTGACGACGGGGCCGGAAATCCTCGAACAGACCAACGGCGAGGTTGACGCGATCGTGCTCGGGGTCGGTTCCAGCGGCACCGTTTCGGGCCTGGGCAAGTACCTCGCCGAGAACGCGCCAAACGTCGAGCTGATACTCGCCGACCCGGTCGGCTCGATCCTGGCCGACTACATCAATAAAGGTGAGATGGGCGAGGGTGGCAGCTGGCTCGTCGAAGGCATCGGCGAAGACTTCATCCCGGTGATCGCGGATTTCTCCCAGGTAGCGAAGGCTTACGCGATCAGCGACGCGGAATCGTTTGCGGCGGCGCGCGAGCTCCTGAGAAGGGAAGGAGTGCTGGCCGGCTCGTCATCGGGGACCCTGCTTGCTGCGGCGCTCAAGTACTGCCGCGAGCAGACCGAGGCGAAAACCGTGGTGTCCTTTGCCTGCGATACCGGCAACAAGTATCTCTCCAAGCTCTTCAACGATTTCTGGATGGAAGACCAGGGCTTTATCACTCGCGAACAGCACGGCGACCTGCGCGATCTCGTCGGTCGGCCGCACGGCGAACGCGCGACGATCACGGTCGGGCCGACCGACGTCGTCACGACCGCGCACAATCGCCTGCGCAATGCGGGGTTTTCGCAGCTGCCTGTCATGGATGAAGGCAAACTGGTCGGCGTCATTACGGAGGATGCGATCATCCAGCACGTCTTCGGCAAGCCGGAGCTCATGAATGCGCCGGTTGCCGAGGCGATGGAGTCCGCTTTCATCAAGCTCGACCGAACGACGAGTGTGAACAACCTCGTCGCGATGCTGCACGTCCAGCCCTACGCGGCGATCATGGACGGCAATGAGTTCCTCGGCCTGATCACCCGTTCCGACGTCCTCAACTACCTGCGCCGGCAGATCTGAGACCCATCTTCATGAGCAACGACGACAAGAAACGCGGTTTCGCGACGCGCGCGATCCATGCGGGGCAGGAGCCCGATCCTACGACCGGCGCGATCATGCCGCCGATCTACGCCACGTCCACCTACGTGCAGGAAAGTCCTGGCGTGCACAAGGGCTACGAATATTCGCGCACGCAGAACCCGACGCGTATGGCCTACGAGCGCTGCATCGCCGACCTCGAATCGGGTACGCACGGCTTCGCATTCGCCTCGGGCATGGCCGCCATCGGCACTGCGCTCGAACTCATCGACAGTGGCAGCCACGTCATTGCCATGGACGACCTTTACGGCGGTACGCGGCGGCTTTTCTCGGGCGTGCGCGAGCGCAGTTCCGGGCTCGAGTTCAGCTATGTCGACATGAGCGATGCCAGCCAGGTCACAGATGCGCTGCGCGAAAACACGCGCATGATCTGGATCGAGAGCCCGAGCAATCCGCTGCTGAAGCTCGTCGACCTTGAAGCCGTCACGGGCATCGCAAGCGACAGGGAAATTCTCGTCGTCTGCGACAATACCTTCGCGACGCCATACCTGCAGCGACCGCTCGAGTTCGGTTGTGACATCGTCATGCACTCGGCAACCAAGTTCCTGAACGGCCATTCCGACATGGTCGGCGGAATTCTTGCGACGGCCGACTCCGGACTCGCCGAGCGGCTCGCCTACCTGCAGAACTCGATTGGTGCGGTCGCTGGGCCGTTCGACAGCTTCCTCGCGCTGCGCGGCCTGAAGACGCTCGATGTACGCATGGAACGACACTGCAGCAGCACCATGGCGATCGCCGAATGGCTGGAGCAGGATTCGCGTGTCGAGCGCGTGCTGTATCCGGGCCTCGAGTCACATCCGCAGCACGAGCTGGCGAAGCAGCAGATGCCTGGTTTCGGTGGCATCGTGACTTTTCTTATTAATGGTGATCTTGCCGATGCGCGCCGCTTCCTCGAACGCTGCGAGGTCTTCTCGCTGGCCGAGAGCCTCGGCGGTGTCGAGAGCCTGGTCGACCATCCGGCGATCATGACGCACGCATCGGTTCCCGAGGAAGAGCGCGCCAAGCTCGGCATCAGCGATCAGCTGATTCGACTTTCCGTCGGCATCGAAGCGCTCGACGACCTTATCGCCGATCTCGACCAGGCTTTGAGCTAATCTTCCGTTCTCAGTCCTCGACGCACACATCGTCCGGGATTACGGCTGTCCCGTGATCGCTCTCCTCCGACAGCTTGCGGTCGAAGAACTTCAGAATCCGTGAGCGCAAGTAGAAGAGGTACGCGGCCGCCATATTGTGGCTGGTCGGCAGGGTGATGGCCTCCGGATTGCCCATGGCATCGCGCAGTCTCAGCTGGCTGTCGTAAGGAACCGTCGAGTCGTACTTCGTCAGCACCATCAATACCCGGTCGGCGTTAACGTGGGGTGCAACGGCCAGGACGTCCGTTTCGATCTTCTCCGTCAGGTAGTCCATGAGCTGATCGTCGTCCATGGACAGCTGGTTCTTCACGGCGTCCGTAGCTTCGACGATCCGGCGCTCGTCCGAGGTCACGAGCACGTAAGGCAGGCTGCCGCCGACGAGAGCAGGCGACACCGCTCTCACGCGGGGATCCATCGCAGCCAGGTAAAGCGCGTTGAAGCCGCCCAGGCTGGCGCCGAATACGGCGATCTTCGAGGCATCCAGGTCAGGCCGTGTTTCCACCCAGTCGATAACCCGTCTGTGGCGCTGGATAGTGAGCCGGATAGCCGGCTCCGGATCGCTCAGGTCGTCCAGCAGGGTCCTGCGCTGCACCGTGTCGATGATGACGGCAGCGTAGCCATTCCTTGCGAACTTTGTCGCAAACGGCCGCATCAGGTGCTTTTGCCCGTTGAGGATCGGCATCAGCAGGACGACGGGTGACGGCGAGTCGCCGGAGGGCTCGTAAAATTCGAAGGTAATCTGCGCATCGTCGTCTGAACCGTTGGGGCCCGCGTTGATGCTGCCCTCGAATACCCGGTAGCGTTTCTTTTCTTTGACGAGGACCAGTTCGTTCTCTATCGGGACAGGCTCGTAGCAGAACTGCTCCAGGTAGGAACGCGGCAGCGGCGACGGTACCTCGTAGTCGTCCGGCAAGGACTCGACGGACGCGCAGGCACAAAGTTGTGCGATCAGGGCGATCCCTGCAATCAGCCTGAGCGTCACTGTCGCGCCGCGCAATTCAGAGCCTTGCGCACTCGAGGTGCAGCGTGATCCAGTCGGACCCGCCGGACACGTCGCCGAGCAAGTCGGATCGGCCGAATATGCCGGAGCGATGCACGACCGTTACACCAGCGAAGCAGTTCTGAACGGGTCGCGCCTTGATGAATTTCCGCAGCGGCACGTCCAGCTGCATCTCCATGTAGCTGAGCAGGTGAGATGTATTCTTGCCTTCCTTTTCCTGCTCGCGCTGCTCGGTGATCGGTATCTTTGACGCGTACGAAAGACCGAAGCCGAAACCCCAGCGAAACCACTCGTCGCGCGTCCAGCCTTTGAAGCCCCTGCTCATGGCCATGATATACAGCGCATAGCTGTTGTGCCGGCCATTGCCGTCGTTGCCTTCGAAATGCCGGTGTATCGCCAGGCGCCCCGTGACGTCCGCACGCTGC
>Ga0224513_10000823_pt1 | contig 12385 bp, 12 predicted proteins | sample SF_May12_sed_USG_5_FD_169109 | JGI IMG/M metagenome (GOLD analysis project Ga0224513, IMG submission 169109) | Sediment microbial communities from San Francisco Bay, California, United States - SF_May12_sed_USGS_21 | ecosystem: Environmental > Aquatic > Marine > Sediment | place: USA... | reverse complement strand
GTAACCTGCCGGCGCTGGTTTTCGGCGTCATCTACGCACTGGCCATCGCTTTGTTTGTGCTCGGCCCGGCGGATCCCTTCATCGATACGTTGGCGATGGTGTTTTTCGGCGTGGCCCTGGGCGTCTTGATGGTCTACCTGGGTGGGCTCATGGCGGTCGATATTTGTTCGAAAGAAGTGTCGGGCTCCGTACTCGGAATCGTCGGGCTTGCCAGTTATATTGGCGCCGGATTGCAGGACATCATCAGCGGGCAGCTGATTGAAGGCAGCAAGACCGTGGTCAATGGTGAGACGATTTATAATTTCGATGCTGCCGGCGCGTTGTGGATTGGTTCGGCTGTGGTGTCGTTGCTGCTCGCGACCCTCGTCTGGAACGTGAGGTCACCGGATTGATATGAGCGCGCCCCGTCCCGTATTGCTGCTCGACCTGGGCGGCGTTCTTGCAGACCTTGGTGATCCTGTCGCCGCGATGGGGCTCGACATGACGTTGCCCGAGTTCTGGGCCACCTGGACCTCATCACCGACGGTACGCGCGCTCGAGACGGGTCAGATGAACGAGGAAGAGTTTTTGCAGGAGATCCCGGCGGTATTGGGCTGCTCTCGTGAAGAAGCATTCGGGCCGCGCTTCCACGCGTGGCAGCTGAAGCTATTTCCGGGCATCGGCGATCTCGTCCAGAACGCAGCGCAGCGCTATCGTGTGGCGCTGCTGTCGAATACCAACGCCATTCACTGGCGGCAGGTCACGATGGCCTCGCGCGTATTCGAATCATTCGATCACGTGTTTCTGTCGTACGAGACCGGCCACTACAAGCCGGAGCATGCGGCATTTATGGACGTAACAGAGTTTTTCGATTGCGCGCCGGGCGACGTTCTCTTTGTCGATGACTCAGCGCCCAACATCGCAGCGGCTCGCGACTTCGGCATCGACGCGCATGAAGTTGCTGGTGCTGCCGAGCTGCGCAGATTACTTGGCGAAGCCGATAGTACCTAGCGCACCCTGAATTTCCTCAAGCACTGCCGGGTCTTCGATCGTCGCCGGCATGTTGTACTCCTCGCTGTCGGCAATCTTGCGCATCGTCCCACGCAGGATTTTTCCGGAGCGCGTCTTCGGCAGGCGGTCAACAACAATGGCGTTCTTGAACGCCGCGACCGGGCCAACCTGCTCACGCACGAGTGAAACCGCTTCTCTGACAATCTCGCTGCGGTCCCGGTCGACGCCCGCCTTAAGCACCAGGAAGCCAACCGGCAGCTGGCCTTTGAGTTTGTCTGCCGCGCCGATTACCGCGCACTCCGCAACATCGGCATGTCCGGCCAGCACTTCCTCAAGCGAGCCTGTCGACAGTCGGTGGCCGGCCACGTTAATGACGTCGTCGGTTCTCGACATGACGTTGACGTAGCCGTCTGCGTCAATGAAGCCGGCATCGCCTGTTTCGTAGTAACCGGGGAAGGTCTCGAGGTAGGAGGAGCGGAATCGGTCTTCAGCCTGCCAGAGTCCGGTCAGGGATCCAGGCGGCAGCGGCAGTTTGCAGGCAATGGCGCCGGGCTCACCTGGCTCGACCTCATCGCCGTTACTGTGTAATGCCCGCACATCCCAGCCGGGTGCCGCCGGGCCGACCGAGCCGGCTTTCACGGGAAGACGTTCGATGCCGACACAGTTGGCGGCAATGGCCCAGCCAGTCTCTGTCTGCCACCAGTGATCGATAACCGGAATACCGAGCTTGTTCTCGGCCCAGTGAAGCGTGTCGGGATCGCAGCGCTCGCCCGCCAGGAACAACGTCCTCAGATTGGACAGGTCGTAGTTTTGAATCAGTTTACCGTCCGGATCCTGCTGCTTGATCGCCCGAAACGCCGTTGGGGCTGTGAACATAGTCGCGACATTGTGCTCCGCCACAACGCGCCAGAAGGCTCCGGCGTCCGGCGTTCCGACAGGCTTGCCTTCGAACAGAACCGTCGTGTTGCCGTGCAGCAACGGGCCGTAAATGATGTAGGAGTGGCCGACGACCCAGCCGATGTCGGAGGCGGCCCAGTACACTTCGCCCGGATCCACTCCGTAAATATTTTTCATCGACCAGTGCAACGCAACGGCATGACCGCCGTTGTCGCGAACGATGCCCTTTGGCTGGCCGGTCGTCCCTGAGGTGTAGAGCAGGTAGAGCGGGTCGGTTGCTGCAACGGATACGCAGCCATGCGGCTCAGCTTTGGCGACGGCTTCATGCCAGTCGATGTCTCTTCCCGCGATCATGCTGGCAGCGACCTGGGGCCTCTGAAAAATGACGCAATGCGAGGGTTTGTGAGTTGACAGTTCGATAGCCTCGTCAAGCAGGGGTTTGTACTCGACCAATCGCGATGGCTCGATACCGCACGACGCTGACACAATGGCTTTGGGTTTTGCATCGTCGATTCGCGTCGCCAGTTCATTGGCTGCAAACCCACCGAAAACGACAGAGTGAACCGCCCCGAGGCGGGCACAGGCAAGAACGGCAACAATTGCCTCAGGGATCATCGGCATGTAGGCAATGACACGATCGCCCTTGCCGACACCTTGTGCTGCAAGGACGCCCGCGAAATTTGCGACCTCGGATAGCAGTTCCGAGTAGGTGATCGTGCGCTTGCTGTCCGTAACCGCACTGTCATAAATAATTGCTGCCTGGTCACCGCGTCCGCGTTCGACGTGACGATCAAGGGCGTTGTAGCAGGTATTCAGTCGACCGCCGGTAAACCAGCGGTAGGTCATGGGGTCAGGATTGTCGAGAACGCTGTCCCAGCGTTTGTCCCAATCGATTCCTTCAGCGGCTTCTGCCCAGAATTCTTCCGGATTCTCTATCGAGGCGCGGTGTATTGCAGAGTAGTTTGTCATGGCGATCCTGCGGATTTACGGACCCGCCCAGTTTATGGGCGCGAGCGCCCGCCCTCCATTGGACTAAAGGCGAATACCGTCTAGACTTGACTGTTCCCTGGCCTCGAGCTGTTAGGTGCTATGCAAACTTTTCGACGTAGTCATCTGGCAATAGCGCTTTTCTGCATAATTTCCGGTGGTCTGCTGATCCTCGTTGCGCTTGGAGTTATATCCGCCAGCCCAGGCCAGCGCCATGCTCCCGATTTCATCATCGCTTTGTCCGGGTTGGCATTCATCATCGCGGGCGGCATGGTCCTCGTCGGTCGACAGTCCCGGTTCAACGATATGCTTGCGGCTATCCTTTGTCTCATATTCGGTGCCACCGGTGCCTGGGTTGCCATATACAGTCCGAGCGAAGGATTTTCGGGAGGTGTTCCACTCATATCGAACGAGGCCAACGTCATGTTAGCGCGCTGGGTATTCGGGATGGGCTCGCTTGTTTGCTTTGCAATTTCAGGTTGGGCCTTCAAAAGATACCGGAGCAAGTTGCTATGACAATATCGGGCCAGTGTTTTTGTGGCGACGTAAGCTACGAAATCTCCGGGAATCTCCGCGACGCGAGGTCGTGCCACTGCTCTCGCTGCCGAAAGGCGTTTAGTTCTCAAGCATCCGCATATGCTCTGGTTAACCCGGACGAATTCAGATGGCTGACTGGCGAAGACCAACTGACGTCCTACATGAGCGGCCACGGTTTTGGTCTGCAGTTCTGTAGTAAGTGCGGATCGACGCTCTGCGGCGTATATGACGGGGCAGTTCACGGTGTAACCCTTGGCTGTACGAATGGCGATCCAGGCGTCGAGATTGGCAGGCACATATTTGTCGGCTCCAAAGCGTCTTGGGAGGTCATTCCAGATGGAGTCACGATTTTTGAAAATGACGCTTAGGAGCTGTTACTGACCCAAGGTAGCCACCTCAGTCTTGGTCCAGGCCAGTAAATTTATGGGCAAACTGAAACAACGAAAAAAGCCTGCGTTGCGACAGCAGATCGAAGTGCTGCACGCGCAAACGGCGGCCGTGCTGCTTGCCGCAATTGCGTTCGTATCTTCGACGACGGTCGTCGCGACCGATTTTTCGGATATCGACCAGATCTTGCAGGCTCGGTGTGTTATTTGCCATGCGGGACCCGCCGCACCGCTGGGACTTAGGCTTGACAGCCGCGACGGACTTCTCACTGGCAGCAGTCGTGGTGCCATTGTCGCAGCCGGGGATCCTGCGGGGAGTGAGCTGATTAAACGGCTCAAGGGCACGTCTTTGCCACGCATGCCGATGACTGGTCCGCCTTTCCTGGCTGATGATGAGGTGGCCTTGTTCGAACAGTGGATCCTCGACGGCATGCGGTCCGGCGCGGTGTCCGAGCCGTCAGTTTCAGCGCCGTCTCCCCGAGCGGTCGCCGGCCCCGTTCGTTACGACCAGGTTGCGCCAATATTTGCGATGCGTTGCGTCAAGTGCCACACGGAAAAAGGACTCATGGGCGGTCCGCCGGAGGGTTACCGACTGGCATCCTATGCGGATACGATCAGTACGGCCGACCGCGTTCGCGTCGTTCCCGGTAATCCAGCGGCCAGCGAGCTTTTGCGCCGTATTCGAGGGCAGGCCTTGCCCAAGATGCCATTCGACGGCCCGCCGTTCCTTACCGACGACGAGATTGCCCTGATCGAACAATGGATAGCCGATGGCGCGAGGGATTCGGCAGGTTCCCCAGCTTCGATTCCGGTCGGAAGCCGGGTTCGTCTGCATGGCAGGCTGGTTTCGTCGAATCGGCTCGATAATTTAACGCTTGTCATTACGCGTTCGACACGAATAGACAAGTCGCCACGTCCCGGAGACTACATCGAGGTACGCGGTACGCTTGATGCAGGTGGCCGCGTCGTCGTCGATCGAATGCGCCCGCGGAAATAAGCCTTGCACACAAGTCTGGCTGTTCGTCCATTGGCCAAGACTATGTCGAGCGACATCCGTAGGATGAGCGCACAGGAAGAGGCAACCATCTCTTCGTTGCTCTTAACGGACGCATCCACGGCTAGAAGGAATTCAACGCATGACACGAGAAATTAAGACACTCCACCTGGACAGCGTCATCGAAAATCACACGCAAGATCTGACGAACAAGGTTGCGGTGATTACCGGTACAACCAGCGGCACAGGATTCATCTGCGCCAGAGAGTTGGCGAAGCTTGGTGCAAAGGTGGTACTACTCAATCGCGAGAGCGAGCGCTCTGTGACCGCGCTGGCGAAGCTCAAAGAGGCCGTCCCGAACGGTGACTTCGAGGCGATAGCGTGTGACCTGCAGAACTTCGCGAGCGTTCGCGGTGCGATTGACGCAATCAAGTCAAAGCACGATCGACTCGACATCCTCTGCAACAACGCCGGCGTCATGGCGCTACCCGACCAAGCTACAACTGACGGCTACGACGTGCAGATGCAAACCAATTGCCTATCGCACTTCTTACTCACCAAAGAACTCTTCCCACTATTGCGAAAGAGCGACGACGCTCGCATCGTGAACCACAGCTCGATGGCTCGAATGGGCGGGCCGCTGGCTGCAGAATACTTCGGAAAAAATGGTGGCAACTTGGGCGGCGACGGCGATTCGGAAGAATCCGCATCGATTCGCGGGCCGCGCTGGGAGCGCTATCACCAAACCAAGTTGGCCAACTGCGCCTTTACCTACGGGCTACACCAGAAACTTACAAATAAGAAAATCACCAATGTGAAGGCGCTCCTGGCACATCCAGGTCTGGCTCTCACGAACCTGCAATCTACGACGGCAGCAACCGGTGGTATGGACCTGGATACGCCGTTCATGGCGCAAGCTCAGTCGGCCGAAGATGGCGCGCTGGGAATTATCCGCGCCTGCGCCGACAAAGAAGCCGCCTCCGGAAACTTCTACGGCCCAGAGCAGTGGGTGGGGTTTCCCGACATCCTGCCACCAGAAGAACATTTGTCCGACCCGCATAACATCGCCACAAACTGGTCGGGCTGCGAGGCTGCTGTCGGCGAGTTTGTGGTCTAGGTAAGTCGCGGCGGGACTATAGAATCGCACTCTAGCCCGGTGCCTCGGGTCTTGGTTCGACCGCTTCTGGCCATTCGCTGCTCATTGTCTCACCCAATTGCTGAGGTAGTCCTGTCCTGGCTTTGCTGACACCCTGTTAGCCGATGAAGACTTGGCCGATCAGGTGTGGGAAGCTTGGAATTCGGGCGCGATCAGCGACCGGGGATTGCCTCACTTGGATGTATCACCTATTGGAGTTAGTTAGTGAACGTACTCATTGTCTTGACCTCGCACGATCAACTGGGTGACACCGGCAAAAAAACGGGCTTCTGGCTGGAGGAATTTGCCGCCCCTTACTACCACCTGAAAGATGCGGGCGTGCAGGTTACGCTGGCCTCACCGAGTGGTGGTCAACCGCCGCTTGACCCAAAAAGTCACGAACCCGATTTTCAAACTGATGCAACGCGACGGTTTGACGATGACCTGGCCGCCCAGAGTGAGTTGGCGAACACGGCTAAATTAGCCGAAATGAAAGTGGCAGATTTTGATGCCGTGTTCTATCCCGGCGGTCACGGTCCATTGTGGGACCTTTACAGTGATCGTGATTCGATTGCACTAATTGAGGGATTCATTGCAGCTCGAAAACCTGTAGCGGCGGTATGCCATGCGCCTGCAGTGTTATTAAACGCCAAGGACGAACATGGTGAGCCTTTGGTCAAAGGTAAACAGGTAACGGGCTTCAGTAATTCTGAAGAAGCAGCGGTCGAATTGACGGATATCGTGCCGTATTTAGTCGAAGATCAACTCATTTCGATGGGCGGGCTGTATCAAAAAGTTGACGACTGGAACCCTTTGGCTGTTGTTGATGGCCTCATTATTACAGGGCAAAACCCCGGGTCGTCCGATGCTGTTGCTGAGGCTTTGGTTAACGCGATTAGCTAGTTTTGCGTTTGCCGTCCTGGCGAGGGCCTTTGGTACATTGCTGATTGCCAGACCTGGCAGTCCGCATGTGGCCGTAAGCTGCCCTTCATTTTCACAGGATTACAGTGGAGTGAGCGTCCGCTTTGGGTGAAAGCGGACATTTAGCTTGGTCGGATGTCCGCTAACCGCGCCATAGCTGCCATTCTTAGGGTTTAGGCTAGGATGACTGCCCTTGATCCTGTGGTCGTGCGCAACTTCATTATGTATGGGGTAATCAGAGGCGCGTAATAATGGCGATGTTAAATTGCTCGAGCAGAGTGCCGATGGTAAGTTCAAGCTACAACAACGAAAAGCCTACATTCATACACGGTCGAGGATTTTCGAAATTTCTGATCCTCCTAAAAGTGAATTATCAGGTTTCGACGAACCTCAGAAGCCGCTATTGCTCGCGCTTCAAAATAGGGGAAATAACAATGAAAAAGCTAATGCAGTCATTCTTTATCGTCATTCTGTTTGCATGGGGCAGCGCTGCTGCGGACAAACCGCCGGGCTATTTCGTCGATGAGAGTAAACTCCCGTTCCCCGCACTGCCAAGTGCCACGGCCATGTGGGGAGTGCATAAAGGTGCCGGCTATCGGATTGAAGTGCCGGATAACTGGAACGGGACGCTGGTCGTCTGGGCGCACGGTTTCCGCGGCACCGGACTTGAGCTGACCGTCGACAACCACCCCCTGCGCGAATATCTGATTCCCAACGGTTACGCTTGGGCGGCATCGAGTTACAGTCGCAACGATTACGATATTACGACTGGCGTTCAGGATACGCACGCGCTTACCCAGCGCTTCAACGGCATCGTCGGCAAGCCCGACAAAGTTTATCTGACCGGTGCGTCAATGGGCGGTCATGTCACGGCCGTAGCGATCGAGCAGTATCCAAACACCTACGACGCGGCCTTGCCCATTTGCGGCGTGCTCGGAGACTACGAATTATTCGATTACTTCCTGGATTTCAATGTGGCGGCGCAGCAGCTGGGTGTAGGCGGTTCGCAGTACCCGGTCGATCCGATTCCGTATCTTTTCGGAACAGTGCCGGCAATAAAAGGTAACTTGGAGCAATTCCCCGGGGGATGGCCTGTGGCTTTGAATGCACAAGGAACCCAGCTGAAGTCGCTGACAGAGCTTCGCAGTGGCGGCAAGCGGCCAAATTTCGATGAGGCCTGGTTTTTCTGGAATACTTTTGCAGACTTTGAATCCGGCCCCGGCAATTTCTTGTTCGATCTAGCGATCGGCGACGGCACTCTGCCACGCACACCCGGTGTTGGAGTCGATAACAGCGATACGGTCTATCAGTTCGACACCGACCCGTCCCTGAGCACCGAAGAAGAAAACTTCAACAATGATGTTGTCCGCGTCGCAGCCGATCCACAGGGCCGAAATCCGAACGGCTTGTCTCAGGTACCGGTGATCTCAGGAGATATCCAGATTCCGGTACTCACGTTGCACAATCTAGGCGATTTGTTCGTGCCGGTTCTTAACGAAGTCGAATATGCATCCCGCGTAGCGGCGAATGGAAAAAGTGACCTTCTGGTACAGCGCGCAATTCGCGGCGTGCTTCACTGCGACTTCACTCCAGTTGAATTTGTAACGGCATTCGCGGAATTAGCAGCCTGGGAGTCCTTCGGAGTGAAACCTGCTGGCGATGACTGGCTCGATCCAGCGGCGGTAGCCGATCCATTGTTCGGCTGCGCCTTCACGGACGGGCCCCACCTCTTCGGCACACCCTGTCCGTAATCGTCAAATGAGGGCTTGAAGACCCCGCTTCGGCGGGGTTTTCTTTGTCCGGTTCTGGCCGGAAGCAGCCGCTCAACTCCTACGTTTTGGCTAGACCGAATCCAAACGACTGCTAAGTACTCGAAAGCTGCCATCAAGGTATTTCGCGATAGAATGACCGCTAATGACCCGAAGCGGACGTGCGATAGGAAGGTGATTCAATGTCAGGAATGATCAAGTTAACGGCATCCATAGCGATTCTTTTGGTAGCCGGATTGGCGACGCTATTGGTTTTCGACATCATTCCACCTGATGTATTTAGTACCGGGGTCAAGAAGATCTTGCTCGTAGGGATAATTGTCGGTCTGACTGCTGGGGCATTGGCATTCATCAGTCGGCTCGGAAAGTAACGACATCCACGGGTACCATTACCGTCCGCTTCTGGCCGTAAGCAGACACTCAAACTCTGCGATGAGTCCGGGTCAGGAGCTAGTCTGCGGGAAAGAGGAACACGGTCGGTATTTCTGCGTACCAGGTTGCGCCATCTGCAGTAACCGCTACACGAATAATTGACGTCTCACCCTGTGGACGATCGATGCGGGTAGTCCAGTGCAGTGCTTCATCGTTTGTAGCAGCCATAGGCGAGGGCAGTGCTGCTGTGCCGTCATTGACGAGGCCGAGCGTTGCGGTCTGCAGCGGGAAAGCCGATGTCATTTCGAGCTGGATGCTGCCTGACGTCACGGACGTAGGTCGAAGGTTCAACTTGAAGTCCGCGTTCTCGAGGTCGCATTGACCGCTGTCGTAGCGGCAGTTTGATTTCGCAATCAGTGTGTAGGCAGCACCTTGTTTGGCGGCGTGCGGCCGCTCGCCAATGAAGTAGTCGACTGCGAACCAGGCCATGATGGCGAGTAAGGGCGCCACGAGCATTGCGATAATTACGTGTTTGTTTGTAAACATGAGCGACATCCTACACCAAAAAAAAGGGGGGTCGAATGACCCCCCTGGAGTTTGATTCAAAGAATCAATGGGATATTGGTGCGTTTGCGCCAGATGGCACGCGGATGTGCTCGACCAGTTCGATGATTTCCTGCGGCGGTGGTGCCGTCATCTTGGCAACCGCAAATGCGACCGCAAAGTTGAACATTGCCCCAACGGCGCCGAAAGCATTCGGCTCAATACCGAAGAACCAGTTCTGTGGCATGTCACCCATGTACGAAGTGCTCGCGATGAACATGATGCCTTTGTGCTGGAATACGTACAGCAGCGTTACGCCGAGACCCGCAATCATACCGGCGATGGCACCTTCCTTATTCATGCGTTTGTAGAAGATGCCCAACATCAGTGCCGGGAAAATGGATGATGCTGCGAGTCCGAAGGCCAGGGCGACGGTACCGGCTGCAAAGTCCGGTGGATTGAACCCTAGATACCCGGCCAACATAATCGCGCCGGCCATTGCCACACGACTTGCCATGAGTTCTTGCTGTTCCGTGACGTCGGGCTTGAACACGCCCTTAAGTAAGTCATGTGATATCGCGGAGGATATAGCAAGTAGCAAACCAGCAGCCGTGGATAGCGCAGCGGCCAGACCACCGGCGGCGACGAGCGCGATTACCCAGTTGGGCAGACCCGCGATCTCCGGATTAGCGAGTACCATGATGTCGCGGTCGACCTTGGTCATCTCGTTGGTTTCCGCATCAGCGGAGTAAACGATTTCACCGTCGCCATTCTTGTCATCGAACGCGAGCAGGCCGGTCTCTTCCCACTTCATGATCCAGGTGGGCCGCTCGGCGTAGACGAGCTGCGTGCCATCGGGCTTGTTGACGGTCTCGATGAGATTCAGGCGTGCCATTGCAGCAACGGACGGTGCCGTCGTGTAGAGGATTGCGATGAACACGAGGGCCCAACCCGCTGAACTGCGAGCGTCTTTAACCTTGGGAACCGTGAAGAAGCGAATGATGACGTGAGGCAGACCAGCCGTACCGATCATCAGCGACAACGTATACATGAACATGTTCGTCGTACTTAATCGGACATTGGTCGTGTATTCGAGGAAGCCGAGGTCTCGGAGTACCAGGTCGAGTCGATCGAGCAGGAAGACATCTGTGCCAACCATGGTCGAACCGAGCCCAAGCTGAGGAATCGGGTTGCCTGTCAGATTCAGCGAAATGAAGATGGCCGGAATGGTGTAGGCGAGAATCAGTACGCAGTACTGAGCGATCTGCGTGTACGTGATGCCCTTCATGCCGCCCATAACCGCGTAGATAAATACGATGCCCATGCCGATCATCAGGCCGACGTCGTAGTCCACTTCGAGGAAACGGGAGAACGCGACGCCAATACCTTTCATCTGGCCGATTACGTACGTCACCGAGGCGACGATCAGGCAGATTACGGCAACGATACGCGCAGCCTTGGAGTAGTAACGTTCGCCAATGAACTCGGGCACCGTGAACTTGCCAAACTTACGCAGATAAGGCGCAAGCAGCATGGCAAGAAGCACGTAGCCACCGGTCCATCCCATAAGGAAGACGGATCCGCCATAGCCCATAAAGGCAATGAGGCCGGCCATCGATATAAACGATGCCGCCGACATCCAGTCGGCCGCCGTCGCCATGCCGTTGGCAACCGGGTGAATGTGGCCGCCGGCAACGTAGAAATCTTTCGTTGTCGAGGCACGGGCCCAGATCGCAATACCAATGTAAATCGAAAACGTGAAGCCGACGATTAAGTAGGTTGTAGTTTGAAGTGTCATATCTCGCCCCTATTCGTCGTCTTCATGGACATTGTGCTCTTTATCGAGCTTGCCCATGCGCTTAGCGTAGAAGAAGATCAACGCGATAAACGTGTAGATAGATCCCTGTTGTGCGAACCAGAAGCCGAGCTTGTAACCACCGATTTTAATGCTGTTCAGCGGCTCGACCAGGATGATTCCAAACAGGTAAGAAACGACAAACCAGATCACGAGGCAAAGCCCCACGAGTCTCAGGTTTGAGGTCCAATAGCTGCTGTTCTTAGACATGCGTTTCCCCTTGTATTCGGGTTCTTTTATGAATTATTCGCAGCTGAATCTAGCAAACGCCCCATGTCGCGGGCATTCGACGATAGTAGTAGACTGGCTCCACAACAATAAGAACGGGGGTCTTCAGGTTGATTAGCTGGTGGGTATTGCTGGTTTTGTCGCTCGGCTACGTGACGGTTCTGTTCGCCATTGCGTACTGGGGCGATAACGTTGAGCAACGCCGCTTCTCCAGATTCAGCCGCTCCCTGGTCTATAGCCTCACACTGGCCGTCTACTGTACGTCCTGGACGTTCTATGGCGCTGTTGGGACGGCCGCGGAAAGCGGTTGGGGCTATCTGCCCATCTATATTGGGCCAATGGCTGTCATATTTTTCGGCTGGCCGTTGATCGACCGCATCGTGGCGATAAGCAAGCGCCAGAACCTGACATCCATCGCCGATTTCATCGCCGCGCGCTACGGCAAGGCCCAGAGTCTGGCCGTCCTTATCACATTGATTGCGACGATCGGCTCGGTACCGTACATCGCACTGCAACTGAAAGCAGTCGTCAGTAGCTTCGGTATTGTGTCCGACTACTCCATGTACGTCGGCGCCGAATACGATACGGCGCTGGTGGTCGCGACGGCGCTGGCGGTTTTCGCCATTCTGTTCGGCACTCGCAAGATCGATGTTACCGAGCATCATGAAGGCATGATGCTTGCCATCGCATTCGAGTCGGTGGTCAAACTGTTAGCTTTCACCGCTGTCGGTGTGTTCGCAATGATATTGCTTGGCGGCGCTGGTGGGGAGG
>Ga0224513_10000820_pt1 | contig 12393 bp, 15 predicted proteins | sample SF_May12_sed_USG_5_FD_169109 | JGI IMG/M metagenome (GOLD analysis project Ga0224513, IMG submission 169109) | Sediment microbial communities from San Francisco Bay, California, United States - SF_May12_sed_USGS_21 | ecosystem: Environmental > Aquatic > Marine > Sediment | place: USA... | reverse complement strand
TTAGATTTTAATAATAAAAAGTAATCGTAAGAAATCAAAATAGAAAAGAAAAAGAAATCATTTACTTTGAATTAATTTTTCGTTTAACAAATCTACCATAACCAAGTTTTCCAATTACTTCAAAATCATCAGCAATTATTTCTCCTCTAACAATTGTTTTAACAGGCCAACCTTTCAAATTTCTTCCTTCATATACAATATAATCAGAATATCCTCCAAACAAGTCAGATGTAACCTTTTTTTCTTTTTTCAGATCTATCATAGTTATATCTGCATCAGAATTCTTCTCAAGAGTTCCTTTTTGTGGATACATGCTAAAAATTTGAGCTGCATTTTGGCTAGTAAGTTTTACAAGCTGTTCAAGATTAATTCTATTTTGATTTACACCATCATTAAGTAATATTGGAAGTGCAGTTCCAATTCCGGGAAATCCAGCTAATGCTCCCCAAACATCATCTCCTCCTAGTTTAAGTTTGAGCTGATTTGCAACATGATCCGTGCCTACAGTATCAATAAGATTATGAGAAAGGGCATTCCAAATAGCCTTACGATCATTTTCAGTCCTTATTGGAGGCATGACTTTAGCAAGATATCCCTCTTGTTTTTCATAAGATAATGTCAGATAATGAGGACAAGTTTCAACAAAAATTTTTGTTCCAAGTTTTTTTTCTTCTTCGATTTGTCTCAGTGCACGTTCTGATCCAATATGAACAAAGTAGATTACACAGTTATAATTTCTTCCAAATTTTGATACAGTCTTAATTGCTTTTGCTTCAAATTCAGGAGAGCGACTTTCAGACCAAGCCCACAGTCCATCTTGTTTTCTTTCTTTTGCAGTTTTAATTCCACATCCACATGATTCATAATCTTCTGCATGAACTAGTACTGGACAACCAAGTGAAGCTGCAGTCTTTACTGTATTCTCAACTATATCATCAGTGACATCTACTTGAGCTAGAACAAGTTGTGATGAATTTGGTGGCATATCCATATACACATGACCAACTTCGCCACCAAGATTCATGTAAATTTTAAAAGAGGTAATCCCCTTTTCAACACAAAAATTCATCTCATTGATTTGTTGTGGATTAAAAACAGAGGCATGTATAGTATAATCTACATAATGGTTTTGAGAAGCAGAATCAAGTTGTTCTTGTAAGGATTTAGAGAAAGGATCTCCTAGTCGAAGCATTCGCATCATCGTTGTAATTCCTCCAATAGCTGCAGCGTGAGATTCAGTTTTAGCTGCTTCATTTATTGGAGAATACACACCATAATGCACATGTGTGTCTATTGGTCCGGGAATTGAAATTAGACCATTCCCATTGATTTTATGATCACATACAGGAACATCATTTGTAAATCCTACAATTTTTCCATCATCAATTAAGATATTTTTGTCTATCATTCCTTGTGGGAGGATAATATGAGAATTAGTGATTATAGTATCATACGTCATTTGAAAAATTTTATGCCTTGCAGTCTATTATGCGTTGAGAAAATGAATAAAAGAAGAGATTTAAGAGATAATTCAGGGCCGGTGATTTAGGGGTATAATGCCTCGTTCGCAACGAGGATGTCGAGGGTTCGATTCCCTCCCGGTCCACTTGTCCAGAAACTATTATACATAAATAAAAAATACGAACATCATGGAAGTTTTTGATGGTAAAAAAGCTGCACAAGAGTATATGTCAAAACATACCCTAGCTTTCTCTACTCCCGAATTGACCCTAATGAGATTTGCATTTTGGTTAGGTGATTCAGTTCCAGATCCAAACAATGATGGAAAAGGAATTCCAAGAATGATGACTTTTTTGACAGAGCAAGATTTTGAACCTGTTTTAATTGATGATGAAAAATACGAACCATCAGGAGCAGTTAAAAGTTCGGCAGTTATTGGGAATGCTTACAATGAAGTAAAGACGGACGGAAAGTTTTGTTCTGAATGTGGTACAAGTCTTTCATTTACAGCAAAGTTTTGTCCTGAATGTGGTACAACACAAGAATAGCAAAATGATTTTTTGATTTTTATTTTACGTCTTAGTCCCACACTTTGTGCAGAATTTTGAATTGGGTCTAAGATCAGCACCACATGAAGAGCAACCATTTCCACTTGATTGAACTGTTCTTCTTGGCATCAAAGATGGATCTGGTGATGGTAATGTTCCAACATCTCCAAATGCTTCTTGTGCAGAAACAATTCCAGGTGGGCCTCCACCTACTGGGTTTTGTGCAGTGCCCGTTCTTGGAGGAGCTCCCATACCTCCAGCCATCATTCCAGGGTTTCCCATTCCAGGCATTAATCCAGGAGATTGAGTATTGCCAGAACCAGAGCCCAGAGATTTTCTCATTTCAAATATCACTTTGATTGCTAGAAATTCTAATGCGGAATATGCTACGGTATAATCACCCAATTTTTGGAAGAATTCTTTGTCACTTAATTGACCTTTTTTGTACATATTGTTAGTATCTAGAAATGATTCATAGTAACCTTGAGATTCATCAAACAAACTTTGAAGCTTATCAAATAGCATATTTAGTGTGTCTACTTCACCAAATGACATACTCTGTCTTCATTTTTGGAATATTAATTACTTTAGAATGAAAAAAGAAGAAAAACGTGTTTGGAATTTATGTTAAGGCTCTATCAATCATATTTTTGTATGATTCTTTAGAAGCTGCACCTACTTGTTGGCTAACTATCTCACCTTTGTTAAGGAGGATTAAAGTTGGAATACTAAATACATTGTATTTTGATGCCAATTCATTGGCTTCATCAACATTAACCTTGACAAATTTTACTTTGCCATCATAGTCATTTGCCAGTTCTTCAACTACTGGACCGACCATTCTACATGGACCACACCATTCTGCCCAAAAGTCTACAAATACAGGGACGTCAGAGTTTATCACATCAACTTCCCAAGATTTGGTATCTGAAATTTGCGTAATTCCCATTGTATTTTCATTTTATCAACCATACCTAAAAATGTTCACCAGAATTAACACCGTATTTTTTGTAGTATAATTAAATTTGATATATACTTAAATGACGTTTTGATAAAACTCAGATATGAGTGCAGAACTTAGGTTGAAAAAATTAAGAGGTTCTGGCGGCTATGTTATGGCTACAGTTACAGATGAACAACAAATGAAAGGGAATTTAGGTGGTCCTGATCTGTTTTTGGCACCAATAGGGAGATTAGGTGCTGAAAAAATTACTAAACATTTTTGCAATACATGTGAAAAAGAATTTGAGGGACCTCCAAAAATAGAATTTGAGAATCCTAATGAAGAAGTTGCAGAGAATCTAGTCCTAGCAGAAAAAGGACAATACATCTGTAATTCATGTAATGCCTCAATTGCAGAGTACAGAGAATTCAAAAAACAGGACGAGGCAGGAGAAGTTGGAATTGCAAAACCATTAGAATCTACAGCGGAAAGTATACCACAGCAAGTTGAAGAACCTGTAGCGCAATCTCCACAAGAAACAGTTACACAACCAGGTCCTGCAACGTCAGTTAGTACAATTGATGGTAGAACAATTTATGATGAAAACGCTAACAAGATTGGAATTGCAAAACAAGTTGGTATTGATTCTACACAATCGATGGTTTTAGTAATAACTAAAAACGATGGTACAGAAGGAAGTATCCCATGGAATAGTATCAAGAAAATTGGAGAAGTAGTTCTTCTTGGAAATCCAGAAGAGAATATTCAGCCAGGAAAATGTGTTAGTTGTGGGTTTGGAAACAAAGAGGGTTCAAAATTCTGTGAAGAGTGTGGAACTAAGCTCTAATAGTTAGTAAATTTAATCAATGATATTATAGGCGAGTATATAATTGGCAAAAAGATCTTTCTCAAAAGGAATTATCAAAGATATTATTATTGTAGGGATTGGTGTTTTGGTAATTTGGATTGGATTACAAATAGCATTTGGAACACAAAATCCATTTTATGTAGTTGCAAGTGGAAGTATGATTCCAGTTTTAGAACAATATGATGTCCTAATAGTTCAAGGGCATGAATCTTTTGAAGATATTGAGATAGGAGATATTATTGTGTTTAATCGGCCCTCAGATCATGATAGAGTAATTGTACATAGAGTAGCCTCAATACTTGAGGATGATCCCAAAACAATTAGAACAAAAGGAGATGCAAACCCAGGATCAATTCCTGGAACAGATTTTCCAATTACAGAAGAAGAATACATAGGAAAGGTAGTGTATACACTGCCGCAAGTAGGATATGTAACGCAGTTACTAAAACCACCTGTGAACTATGTCATAATTGCAATTGTGATAGGAGTTATGATTGTAAAACAGGTATCAAAAAAGAAAGATGAAAAAGAACTTCCATTTTCAGATTCATTGAACTCGGAAAATAAAGATTCTAGTGAAGAATTATCAGGTATTGACAAAATTGAAAAAGATTCAGAATATTCTGAACATGTAAAAAAATCAGATATTTTAGATGATGATCAAGTGAAGTCTACAGATGATTCTAAAACAGATGATGAACATCTAGAGAAAGATAAGAAAAAGTGATTCTAAAATTCACACAAACAGGTTCACATTATGCTTTTGATAAAAGCAATAGATCGTCCTGTTTGCTTGATGATATTATTACCTCAAATTTACTAAAAAAGGATCCTAAGAAATTATTAGTTTCAAGAGTAGAATCATTTTTCAACTAGTACAAAAAATATTCGTTTTTATCAGATACCACATATTTAACCAGAAATTATTGAAACTAGATATGTAGTATATTATAGAATTAGAAAATAATTCTAAAGTACTGAATCTTTGGTTTTGAACACTCGCTTAAAGTATTCAGATGATTCTGCTGGTTCTTCAATATCATTTGTAATTCCAGCCAGATTCTTTGCAAGATTCTTTTTATATCCTACTTGCATTTGTCTTTGAATTTGAATTCTTTGTGCTTGTGGTGAACCTGCTCCATGCATAGATTCTGTCAAATATCCAACGGCATTTCTACCAAGAGTCATATTTTCAATCAATCTAAGAATTCTCATTCTATTTTCAACATCAACTCCTTTTCTACCTACAAGGTATTTTTTGAGTAATGGACCAGCTTCAGGATGTCTAAAATCTTTTTCAGATGGAAGTGTCACAACTAATCCACCTGCAATGTCTTGTGCAAGTCTACTGATTTCATACGGGAATCTAGTAACATTGTGTTTACAAACCTGCGCAAGCATGTCATCATTTAGATATACACCAGACTTCATCTTCTGTCCTTGGTGTGAAGATGCAATTCCTGCAGCAAAAATTGTTTCATTAAGATGAGTCATCTCAATAATTTTATCTTTGATGTGAGATACTTTAGGAACCCCGTTATAGTCAGCAACTGTTGCTGCAGCACCAATTAGTACATCACCAAGTCCTGTTTTACATACATAACTTCGTCTATGATAACAGGTAAAGCGTTCTACAAGCATAGATGCAAATTCATATTCTCCATGCATGAAGATTTTGTCCCATGGAATGAATACTCTATCTAAAATCATTAAGGCCTCTTGTCCACCAAATTTTGCATTGCCATCATCAATATCACCTTCCTCCATACTTCTGGTATCACAAGACTGTCTACCGTAGATGTAAGTAACACCTTTTACATCTGCTGGAACAGCACCAACTATTGCCCAGTCCTTATCATTTTCTGTTAATCTAATTGTGGGCATTAAAAGTATCCAATGTGAATTAATACAACCGGTTTGATGTGCTTTTGCTCCAGACACATAAACACCTTTATCATCAGCATCTACTATTCTTGTAAACAAATCAGGATCCTCTTGTTCTGATGGACCCTTACTTCTGTCACCTTTAGGATCAGTCATTGCGCCGCCAATCACAAGATTTTCTTTTTGAACCATCTTTACAAATTCTAAGAATCTTTGATGATAGTTTGTTCCATGTTTTTCATCTATTTCGAAGGTCGTAGAATGTAAAGCATTCATAGCATCCATTCCAACACATCTCTGAAAACATGTTCCAGTATTTTGTCCTAATTTTCTTTGCATTTTATTTTGTAAAACTAAGTCTTCTGCACTTTCTGCAATGTGTAAAAATCTATTAATTTTCAATCCACTAATTGATGAATCAGCTGAAGCCAAAGATTCTTCACGTACAGCAAGATCATAAGTTTCTGCAACTGCATTAATAGAAGGTCTAATTATTGGGTGGTCTATAGGTTCTTTTACTAATTCTCCAAAAAGGTAAACTTTGAGATCACGACCTCTAAGACTTTCGATATAATCATCACCAGTTCTAATTGTCTTTAAGACATTAGCCATGTAATACCCACCTTTATGTTGTATAAAAATTGTAATTCTGCATTAGTAGGAATTTAGGAACAAATTGTGGTTAGAGTCCAATTCTAACATCTAAAATACGACAACCTTTGCCTTTCTCCATAACTAATACAGGATTCATGTCTAGTTCTTTGATCTCTTTAAAGTCAGATACTAGTTGTGATAATCTCTGGATGCATTCAGAAAGTTTTGATATATCTGAAGGCTTTTCCCCTCTTACACCTTGAAGGAGTTTTTGGGTTTTAATTGAAGATATCATATCATCAGCTTCTTTATCAGTTACTGGTGCCAGTTTGAATGTAACATCTTTAAGAACTTCAACATAAATTCCTCCCATTCCAAGCATGATTACGGGACCAAATCCAGGTTCTAGTTTTGAACCAATGATTAATTCTTTACCACCTTTGACCATCTCAACAATTAGCACTCCTTTGATCTCAGCTTTTTTGTCGTATTTTTTTGCATTTTTAATAATTGTTTTAAATGCAGATTTAATTTCAGAATCATTTGTCAAGTTTACCTTAACACCACCTGCATCAGATTTATGAATAATTTGAGGTGAGGCAATTTTCATCACTACGGGATAACCAATATTCTTTGCAATTTTTATTGCTTCTTCTTCTGTTTTTGCAAGCGCACTTTGTGGTAAAGGTAATCCATAAGCTTTGAGAACTTCTTGTCCTTCTTCTTCAAGGAGATTTGGTCTTTTCTCTTTTTTCACTTTATCAAAAATTTTCTTTGCTTTAGCTTTATTTACTTTAAATTTAGTAATTGTTCCTTCTTTGGTGTTTACCCAAATTGCAAATTTTATCATTGCAGCTAAAGTTCGAATTGCTCCTTCGGCATATGTATAATAGGGAACATCTCCTTCGGCTAAAATTTCTCTATTTGTAACTCCTTCATCTAATCCCATTAAACTTGCTAGCATTGTTTTTTTGTATTTCTTGGACATTGCTACAATTACTTCTGCTAATTTATCATAGTTTAGAGTTCCAGAAGGAGTACACATTGAGATGACAGAGCCTACGTTAGAATGTTTGAGTACTCGATCTAAAACATTATGGAATCTATTAAAATCAGCATCTCCTACAATATCAACTGGATTTCTTGAACTCCCCCAAGGTGGAATTACCTCATCAATTTTTGGACGAATGCTCTCAATTTTTGCCATTCTAATTCCTGATTTAGAACATGCATCAGTGGAAATAATTGCAGGTCCACCTGCGTTTGATACAATAACTAAACCACCTGCTGTTGGAAGTGGTTGTTTTGAAAATGCTGTTGCATAATCAAATAGCTCTTCCATAGTATCAACTCTAATTGCTCCTGATTGTTTTAGTAAAGCATCATAGATTTCATCAGAACCCATTAGGGCACCAGTATGAGACATGGCAGCTTTTGCACCTTCTGGACTACGGCCTGATTTGAGGACTAAAACAGGCTTTTTTAATTTTTTAGTCATATGCTTACAAACTTTGAGAAATTCCTGTCCATCTCCCATATCTTCAAGATACATTACTACAACTTTGGTTTGTTTGTGATTTGCTAACATCTTTAAGACATCAACTTCACTCATTGCAGCTTTGTTTCCAAGACTAACTACAGCTGAAAAACCAATTCCTTGTGCACTTGCATCTTCCACTAATGCTGCACAAATTGCACCACTTTGTGATACAAGTGCAATTTTTCCAGATTTTGGTGTTATTTTGAGAAATGTAGAATTCATCATTGTTTTTGGATCAAGATTCATGACGCCAAGACAATTTGGTCCAATGATTTGTATTTTGTATTTTTTAGCAATATCCTTAATTTGCTGTTCGCGTTTTGCGCCTTCTTCATCAACTTCTTTGAAACCAGCTGTAATGATAATTACGCCTTTGACTTTTTTCTTTCCACATTCCTCTAACACCGGAGCAACTAAGGTATTTTTGATAACAACAACTGCAAGATCAATTGATTTTGGAACATCTAAGACGGTTTTGTATGCTTTTTTATAAAATACAGTATCTCTACTTGGACTAATAGGATAAACAATTCCTTTGAAACCATTCATAATATTGGAAGTAATGGTAGCTCCTACACTTCCTCGTTTATCAGATGCGCCTATTACAGCAATAGATTTTGGTGATAAAAAGACAGATTCTGCCATACTAAATTGGATCTAAAGATTTTGTATAATAAAGTTATTCATAGAAATTTCTGATCTAATGTTTTAGCTTCCAAGCATTTTTCCTGCCATATTTTCATTTCTAGGAATCCAAACTATTGAAAGGTTAGAAAAAGTTCCTATAAGATTCCAAGCCTCTTGGGCTAGATTTCGCAGTTTTTCATTATTTATTGCAAATTCATGATTTAGTTGATTCACAGTATTTTTAGAATCACTATAGATGGTAATTTTTTCATTTGAATTAACATATTTTTTTAATGCAGAAAGTATTGCTAAATATTCAGCCTGATTGTTGGTTATTTCTGGTTTTTTTTCATAAAACGATTCTCCAGTTTCTTTCACAAAATAACCATATCCAGCATTGGATCCTCCAGAGCCATCAACATAAACACTAATTTCCATCTTTATACAACCTCGCTATCTTTACACTAAGATTAACTACTATCATGTAAATGATTGTGGATATGCCTTGCGATACAATAGATGCTAAGTATGGATCATAGTTTATTGTAAGAAGATAATATTGTAATGCCCACCTAACAGCAGTATAAACAATTTCAGCAATTCCAAGAGAAGTTATTAATTTTTTAAGATCATGTTTTAGTTTTACAGTATCTGTATCTCCAGATTTAGTTTGATATTTTTTTCTGTTATCAATATAAAATAACACAGTAAAAACTGAAAAATAAACTACATAATCTGAGATTGTAGTATATGTTGTGTTTAGGTAATCTGTTTGTTCAGACAAAATTTCTGCAATAATTGCTGAAATAATTATTGATGCTGCAAATGCAATTAGAATATTTTTGTTAAGTCTGAGATATTCTTGTAACATACACAAGATAATTTTTTGTTACAATTAAACTAAGTTTAGTCCAGAGTGATCTTTAGGAATATTAACAATCCCACAAGTTCAGCAATTCCTACTCCTAACATATATGGAAATATTTCATGAGAGAAAATTTCTTCCATTGAGAAATAGGCCAATGCACCAATTACATTATGTAAAAATAGCATTCCAGCTACAACAATCATGCCTAATGGAAGCTGTGCACGTGTCTTACCATACATTCTTCCAAACATAGAGATTAAAATTCCAAGTATCCCCATATTGGCAATTGAAACAATGGATAATACCAATGAAGTAGATTCCATTTAGTGGAAGATACCTCGTGAGCTTTTATTTACTTTTATCCAATTTTCTTTCAATTTCTTCAAATGTCTCCATATTAACTTCAAGAAAAGGTGAGATAAAATATGTAACAGCATATTTTTTTCCAATTTTAGTAATCATGTTATTTTTTTCAAGTACTCTAATGTGATGTTGAATAGCTTTGTAATCAAGATTTAATTCATTAGCTAGTTGATTAGTATTAAGTGGAATTTCTTTTAATTTTGAAATAATTTTTAATCTGTTTAATCCACCCCGTGAACCTGCAACACAAACCAAAGTAGTCTTTTTACATCAGGATCATTTGCCATGAGTAATGGGAATTCTTCTAGTTTAATACTAAAAGGTATTTTGAGACTAATTACAATAGAAAGTATAAAAACAGAATCAAGTAAATTTCTTTGAAGTCAAATATGATGTTAAATTATGATTCTCCACTATATAGGCCTCCTTCAGAAGCAAGATCATTAATTTTTCAAGTTACATTAGGCTGTTCATTTAACGAATGTTCTTTTTGTGACATGTATAGATCAAAAGAATATTCTGAAAGAGCTTGGGACGATATAAAAACAGAAATTGATATAATGGCAGGTTATTTGCCAGACACTAAAAGAGTATTTCTTGCAGATGGAGACGCATTAAATCTTGATTCAGAATACATGATAAAAATTGTAAAATACATTAGAGAAAAGTTTACAAATATTGAAAGAATTTCTTGTTATGCAATGCCTATGAATATTCTAAAGAAAACACCTGAAGAATTAAAAAAGATGAATGATGCGGGTCTAGACATGTTCTACTTAGGAATTGAAAGTGGTTCAGATGTTGTCTTAAAAAAAGTAACAAAGGGAGCAGTTGCAAAAACAATTATCAAATCAGTCAACAAGGCAAAAGAAGCAGGTTACATAATGTCATGTATGATAATTTTAGGATTAGGAGGAAGAACATACTCTAAAGAGCACATACGAGGTACAGCAGAAGTAATTAACGCATGCTCACCAAATTATATGGGTGCCTTAACTCTCTATTTAGAAAATGGAATAAAACAAGAATTTCTTGACAAGTTTGGTGAGCCATTCATCAAAATTAATGATGATGAGTCATTAGAAGAACTGCACGATTTGATCAGTCAGATTGAAACCAGAGAAGAAATTGTATTTAGAGCAAATCATGGTTCAAATGCATACACAATCAAAGGTACTTTTCCACAGGACAAGCAAGATATGCTAAATAAAATAGAATGGATGAAACAACATCCAGAGATTATGCGCCCACAAGGACTGAGAGGCTTCTAAACTAAATCGTATTTTGATTTAGATATACAACCTTGAAAATTGTAACTGAATAATTCCCTTCAAAGATTTTGGTATCTATCCCGTTGTTAGAATTTAACACTCTAAACTTGTACGCATAGTCACCATTTTCCCCTATATTTGTTTGTGCAAAATGAATTACATCATTTTTTTGGAAAATTTGAATTATTACTGGATATCCTTCAACAGGATTTATGACATTTCCTTCAACAAATCCCCATGGTAATGTATTTGTCTCTGGAGCGTGAAAAAGGATAGTAGTTTTTTCAATTCCCATAATTCCACTTAGAGGAATAATTTCTGTCTGAGACTCATGTGTATGACTATTAATCAAAACAATACCGGAATGAGGATGTGCAAAAACAAAATCTACAGAAAAAGATAAAAGAATTGTCAAAGTCAAAATACTTGAAAATAAAATGAATTTATTCATATCAAATTGCAGATAGAGAGTAATTTAAGAATTTTTCAAGTTAGAGATTATCGATCAGAGGTTTAAGATTTGAGGGTAATTCTGTCAATTCAGTGTGACTTTCATTGTTTTGGAGAATTTCAGGTCCTATACGTCTAACCCTTTGAGTTCCAATTAGAGTGTCAATATTTCTTTGAATATCTTTTTCGGATAAGATATTCTTTAATTTTTCCACAACAATTTCCTCGTTTTCAAATTTTTTAATTCCATATTGAACGAGAATAATTTTCTCTTCTAAAGAAAATTCTGCCATATAAATCTCAATAAAATTACGGCTAATAATCTTTGTATTATAAAAAATAGTTAAAATATGATGAATTAAGAATTACTTTGTTTGGTAACTAAACTACAATTAATTTCAAATGTATTGACTACGAAAAGATATGCTATGATTGCAATAATTAGCGGTCTAGGATTAGGAATAATCTATTATTTTTTAACAATGTCAATGTTACCTACTCACTTTGATGTTGCAGTAGATCTAGCACCATCATACCTCATTACATCAATCAGTCTAACAGTTGTAATTTCGATGTTGGCTGGAATAAATTTTGCAATGATGGCATTTAAGATAAAGAGAATGAAAATGATGAATTCTGTAAAATCAAACTCATCAGCTTTTCTAGGAGGAGCTTTTGCGGCATTTACTCCAGGATGTCCTGCCTGTACTGCACCTCTAGCAGTGATTTTAGGTGCAATTGGAGGATTATCATTATTCCCAATGCAAGGATTAGAGCTAAAGTTTGTTTCAGTAGGAGTTTTGATTTTTTCTATCTATTGGATAGCAAGAGGACTCCAAAGTAGAAGTTGTTGTAAAATAGGATAGAATTATTTCAATTGAGATTCTTTGTAAGGAATAAAGCAGATTGTTCAAATCCTAAATTTTTATAGAATCGGTGAAATTCTTTACGTTGATTTCCGGATTCTAATCTTACT
>Ga0224513_10000815_pt1 | contig 12422 bp, 11 predicted proteins | sample SF_May12_sed_USG_5_FD_169109 | JGI IMG/M metagenome (GOLD analysis project Ga0224513, IMG submission 169109) | Sediment microbial communities from San Francisco Bay, California, United States - SF_May12_sed_USGS_21 | ecosystem: Environmental > Aquatic > Marine > Sediment | place: USA... | reverse complement strand
AGATGCCGAGGCGAATCGGCTCGTCATCGTGCCACGGGCGCCAGGAGGGCTCAGGAAGGTTTGTCTGATTCATGATGTCATCATCGCACGGTCCGTTCCTGCGTGAGCGTTCGGGTAGCATGGCGGAAGAGGAGGCACATGATGGCGAAGCAGACTCGCAGACAATTCGCGACCCATGCTGTGATGGCGGTCAGCGGCGCAGCGGTGCTGTCCGCATCGGAACTCGACGCGGTGAATACGGGGTTAGCGGATTTCGCCACCGAATCTCTGGTGACCGATATTGGCACGGATTACTGGCGACTCGTCCAACGTCAATTCCGTCTCGAGCCGGGGCTCGTGTACCTCAACAATGCATCCCTGGGTCCGTCGCCGGCCCTTGTCGCCGATGCCACCGAGGCCTTCCGGCGAAAGCTCGACGCCTTTCCGTCGCGCTATATGTGGGGCGGGTGGTCGGAGGAGTTCGAGGCTGTGCGGTCGAAGGCGGCTGCATTGCTCGGCGCCTCGGCTGAGGAGATCGCTCTCATCCACAACACCACCGAGGGCATGAATCTCGTCGCGTCGAGCCTCAACCTCGAGCCGAGCGACGAGGTGATTCTGGGTGATCACGAACACACCTCTGGGACGATTCCCTGGCAGTACTGGCAAGAGCCGAAGGGCGTCAAGCTGGTGCGGGTGACGCTGCCGATCCTGCCCAAGGACCCGGAGGAGGTGGTCGAGGTCTATCGGCAGGCGCTTACCCCGCGGACAAAAGTGATCTCGATGTGCCACGTCATCAACACCAACGGCATGGTCCTGCCGGTCAAAGAGATTTCAGAAATGGCCAGGGCGCGCGGGATTCTGGTCGCGGTCGATGGTGCCCAGGCGCCCGGGATGATCAACGTCGATCTCCATGACCTCGGCTGCGACTACTACGCCGCCTCGGCCCACAAGTGGCTCTTCTCGCCCAAGGGCGTCGGCGTCTTCTATTCGCGCCAGGAGTCGCACGCGCTGCTCAAGCCGCTGATCGTTTGCCGCGGTTGGGATGATCCGTCGATTCGCCGCCTCGAGAACTACAACACCCGCAATCTCCCCGAGGTTCTCGGTCTTGGCGTCGCTTTCGATTTCCAGAATCTGCTCGATCTGGATCGCCGGCAGGCGAGGATCTACGAGCTCAAGAAATATCTCCGCGATCGGATCGGGGATGATCCGGCGTTCGCCATCAAGACCCCGGCGAGCAACGAACTCTCAGCCGGCATCACCACCATCGAGGTCGTGGGACATGACGTCAAAGAAGTGGCGACTGCGTTGGCTGAGCGATATCGCATCGACTGCCGGCCGATTTTCACGCACGGCCTCAACGGCCTCCGCATATCGCTCTCGGTCTTCAACAGCGAAGACCAGGTGGATGTGCTCGTCGGCGGGATGCGAGAGTTCGCTTAGCTCCGCTTGCAGACGACGATCGTAACGTCGTCCATCTGTTTTTCTTCGTGCGCGAAAGCACGTATCGTGGCATAAACGCATTCCACGATCTCTCGTGCGGGGTCCAGGCGATGCTCTTGGAGGACTTCGAGCAGTCGTTGGGAGCCGAACTCTTCCCCATCCGGCGACTCGCTCTCGAGGACGCCGTCGGTCACCAGCACTGCGACGTCCCCTTCACTGAGAACGAATTCATGTTCGGAGCACTGCCATCGATCGTGGAAGAGTCCGAGGGGCAGACAGACCGAATGGAGCTCTTCCGCAACTTCACCGGAACGATCGACGACGAGACCACTGGGATGTCCGGAGTTGACATAAGTGCATCGTCCACTCGCTGGCTCCAGCTTGGCGAGGATCATGGTCACGAACAGGTTGTCGTCAAGGTCAGCGGCGAGAAAACGGTTGATAGTGCTCATGATCGAAACCAGATCATCGGTCGCGTGGAACAGCGAGCGAAGGTATGCCCGCACTTCGGCCATGACCAGGGCCGGGCCGATACCGTGGCCCGTGACGTCCGCGACAACGATCGCCAGAGCGTCGTCTGAAATCCGGATGAAGTCGAAATAATCGCCAGATGTGGCCTGGGCGGGGAAGGCGGCGCCCGCGAGATCGTATCCTGGCAGCAGGGGCGGCGCCGCCGGAAACAGCTCGCGCTGGACCTTGGCCGCGAACTCCATCTCGATCTCCTGCTCCTGGAGCTTACGCCGTTCGGTCATGTCCTTGATCACAGACACGAAATGGGTGATGCCTCCGTTGCGGTCCTTGATCCCCGTGATCGTCTGCTCGGCGTGATAGAACTCGCCGCTCTTCTTGCGGTTGACCGTCTGCCCCCTGAACGGCTCACCACCGAGAATCGTCGACCACAGTTCGCGGTAGTATTCGGGGCTTTGCAGCCCGGACTTGAGGATTTTCGGGTTGCGGCCGAGGACTTCGGTGCTCGAGTAGCCGGTGGTGTCCTCGAAGGCCGGGTTGACGTACTCGATGGTTCCTCGTACGTCAGTAATGAGCACCGAGTCGGCGGTCTGCTCGACCGCACTCGACAGCCGCAGCAGGTGCTCTTCTGTTTTTTTGCGCTCTGTAGTGTCGCGAAACACCACCACCCCGCCTCGCACCTGCCCCCGCCCATTCAACATCGGACCCCCGCGAACGCTGACCTGCATACCATCTGGCACCTGCGGATTGCGAACCTGGAGTTCAACGTCGTCGACTGTTTCACCGCGGATCGCCCGCGCGAGAGGGAGTTCATCCGGCGGAAACGGCTGGTCCGTACCCGGGATGAAGAAGCCGTGCTGCTCAGACCAATTGGACGGCGAGACGTCCGAGCGTGCCGTGCCGGAGACCGCCGCTGCCACCTGGTTGGCGAACAGGATCCTGCCGTTCCGGTCGGCCACGATGACGCCGTCGTTGAGGCTTTCGAGGATGTTGTTCATCAGGCGCGCATGCCGTTGCTCGAGGTGATCGCGGGAGCGTTTTCCGACAACGAAGACGAGTCCGACCAATAGTACCCAAGCGAGGGCGGCAGTCGCGCCCAGCAGCAGCGGTTGCCGGGTCTGCAGCGACTGCATGTACTCCGCCGTCGGAAAGGCCACGAGGTGCCAGCGCTGGCCGCCGACCTCGATCGGCTGCTCGGCCGACATCCCGGAAAGCGGTTGTTCCGGTAGATCGTCAGTCGAACCGCGGACCGCCCAAAAACCACCTTCGCCGTCAATGAGCTCGAACACGATGCTGTTGAGAGCCGCGCTGCCGGGCCCGAGCTGCGCGGGTTCCAACAGCTGGTCGGTACCTAAAACTGCGAGCACAAACCCCCTGAGGTCTGCCTCACCAGCCTCGGCGGACTCCGATGCGTCCTCGAAGACCGCGAGAAGGGCGAGCACACCATTGACGGCAGCGGCTTCGTGGACCAGTTCGACGGGGTCGGTCAGCACGATCTCGCCGGTCGCGGCCGCGCGTTCGAGGGCCTCCCTGCGAAGCGGGTCCGAACCGAGGTCGAATCCGATCACACGCTCGTTGACCGCGTGAGGCGCGACAAAGGCCCCCGGGTAGTACCATTCGCGATCGCCCGCTGCCACCAACTCCCCGTTCTCGGTCCGTTCGGTGATCGTGTAGCCGTGAAGACCGTTTTCGCGCCGGCTCTGCTCGTGGGCACGGCGGGAACCGTGGGCGATCCGGGGGATCCACTCGAGCGCCTGGAGAGACGGGTGACGGGTGAGGATGCGCTCCGCCACCGCCGTGAACCGGTCGTGGGTCACGGGAACACCGGCTTCAAAGAGCGCCTTCACGGCGTGCAGTGTTTCGAGGTCGGCGGCGAGCTCGCGCTCGATGGCGAGGGCAGCCGTCCCGACCCGGCTGCCGAGGTGCGCCTGCGCCCGATCCCGCTCGACCTCTGACGCGAGCCGGAATGCGCCGAAACCGATCGCTGGCCCAACAAGGACCGAGAGGATAAGGAGGCTCCGCAGAAGGCGCGGAATGCGGATCACCATCTGTGTCCGACCGGGATCGCTTGACGAGATATTGTGCTGTTCACTGCGCGTGATATCCGCCGCGGAAGATAGCATGAAATGGTCAAACACGGCTGGAAGTGTGCAATTGGGTCCTCAACGAGCCTCGGGGAAAGGCCCTTTTCAATTTGTCGGCCGCAGTAGATCCTCGGTGAGATAATCGGGCGAGTTGACGTCGCTTCAAAGTCGGTTTTGGCAAGGTGTTACTCTGGACATGTGAAGTCTTCCGAACAAGGCCACCGCGAGGTGGAGCACACCGCCGACTGGGGGCTCGAAGTGTGGGCGCCCGACCTGGCAGCGCTGATGGAAGAGGCGGCGCGCGGGATGTTCGAGCTGATGGGGATCGAGGTCTCCGAGGAATCGCGCTGTCACCGGCAGCTCGAAATCGGTGCCGACGACCGCGAACAACTCCTGGTGTCTTTCCTCGAGGAACTTCTATTTATTGCTGACTCCGAGGAAATAGCCTTTGATGGCTTCCTGCTGAATGTGCAGGACATGAGCTTGCTGGCGCGCCTCGAGGGTGGATTCATCGTTTCACGCACAAAGGAGATCAAAGCGGTGACCTATCACTACCTCGAGATCGAGGAGACCAAACGCAAACTGAAGACGCGCATCATCTTCGACGTGTAGGTCAGGGAAGGCTGATGGTCCAGCTCCGCGACCTCAAACGGCTCGGTCCCTACGAGTGGGAGATCCCGACCTCTGTGCGGTCCGATATGCGGGTGCCGGTACGTCTCTTCGCGAGCGGCAAGCTGCTCGACGCCATCGGTGGCGATGCATCGCTCGAGCAGGCGGTCAACGCCGCCACCCTGCCGGGAGTCGTGGGCGAGGTCCTGGTCATGCCGGATGTCCACCAGGGCTATGGCTTCCCAATCGGCGGGGTTGCCGCCACCGAGTATCCGAAAGGTGTTATCTCGCCGGGCGCGATCGGCTACGACATCAACTGTGGTGTGCGGCTGCTTGCCTCCCGCGTGGAGTTCGATGAGGTCAGGGGCGAGATGGATGACCTCGCCTCGGCCCTCGATGCGGCCTGCCCGAGCGGAGTCGGCAAAGGCGGTCGTCTGCGGCTCGACGAGCACGAGCTCGAACGCGCGTGCCGCGAGGGCGGCGAGTGGGCCCGCAAGGAGGGGTTTGGCACCGAGTCCGACGTCGCGCGTACCGAAGAGGGCGGATACCTCGGCGGCGCCGACTTCTCGAAGGTCTCGCACCGAGCGCGCGAAAGGGGCCGGCCGCAGATGGGAACCCTCGGCGCCGGCAACCACTTCATCGAGGTCGAGGTGGTGGACGAAGTCTTCGACGACGAGGCGGCGCGGGTGATGGGGCTCGCCGAGGGCTGTCTTACGGTGATGATCCATTGCGGCTCACGGGGCTTCGGTCACCAAATCTGCACCGACTACGTCAAAAAGTTCCAGAAGGCCGTCCAGCGATACGGTATCCAGCTGCCCGACCGCGAGCTGGTCTGTGCCCCCCTCGACTCACCCGAAGGGCAGGCATACGAGGGCGCCATGCGGGCCGCCGCCAACTACGCCTTCGCCAACCGCCAGGTCCTCGCTCACCTCGCCCGAGAGGCCTTTGCCAAGACTTTGCGAGGGCGGTCGGCCAACGTCCACCTCCACCAGGTCTACGACATTGCCCACAACATGGGCAAGACCGAAGAGCACGAGATCGACGGCAAACGCCGCCGGGTCTGCGTCCACCGCAAGGGCGCGACTCGCGCCTTTGGCCCCGGCTTCGAGGACCTACCGCCCGAGTATCGGTCGATCGGCCAGCCGGTGCTGGTGCCCGGGTCGATGGGCACCGCCTCGTGGGTGCTGGTCGGCACGGAAAAGAGCATGAGTCGCTCGCTCGGCTCCTGTTGCCACGGCGCCGGCCGCACCATGAGCCGTCGCAAGGCCAAGCGCTCGATCAACGGCGGCGAGCTGCGGCGCGAACTCGAAGGGCAGGGGATCAGAGTCCGAGCGGGATCGATGCCCGGACTCGCCGAGGAAGCGCCGGCCGCTTATAAGGATGTGGATGCCGTGGTCGACGCGGTCGTCGGCGCAGGCATCGCCCGAAAGGTCGCCCGGCTCCGACCTGTTGCAGTTGTGAAGGGATAACTTCCCGCGCATCTAACCGATGCTAGAAACTAGATGCTAGATACTGGATCCGCCCGCCCACCCAAGTTGACATTCCACCAAGGAAAATCATGCATTTGGTGCATCCAGCATCCAGCATCCAGCATCCAGCATCCAGCATCCAGCATCCAGCATCCAGCATCCAGCATTCATCTTCGCCCGCTGGTCAATCAGCCGCATGTTACGTTTTTCTCGAGAAATTTTACGTTTATCAATTTCTTTGTTACGATTACTAAATGGTTGACCGTAAACGTCACATTGTGTCCCTATTCCAGGCTGGGCAGGCCCTGCAGGCGGGTGAGGTTGCCGAGGCACTTGGCGTCACACGTCAAACAGCCCATCGGCATCTTCGCCAGCTCGTCGCTGAAGGACGGTTGATCGTCGAGGGTGCCGGCAGGAGCACTCGCTATCGAAGCGCCATACCCCGCGAGGAGCGACGATACCCGATTGATGGGCTCGAGGAAGATCGCGTTTGGGAGGAAATGTGCGGACCCTCATCGTTCGTGGCTACGGTTTCAGACCGGTCACGAGCGATTCTCCAATACGTCTTCACGGAAATCGTCAACAACGCGATCGACCATTCCGGGGCGACGGAGGTCGAAGTCTTGGTATCGCAGCGCGGCACAGCTGTTGCGGTTGAGGTCATCGATCGAGGAGTGGGGATTTTTCGACACATCCGCGACAAACTCGGCCTCGAAACCGAGCTCGAGGCGCTCCAGGAGCTGTCGAAGGGCAAGACGACGACTATGCCGTCCCGCCACAGCGGAGAGGGCCTGTTTTTCTCTTCGAAGGCCACCGACTGGTTCGAGATCTCAAGCGGCACGCTGCGATGGGTGGTCGACAATCGCCGAGGCGATATGGCCGTCGGTGCTCTGGATCCGCAGGTGCATGGAACTGAAGTTCGTGTCGAGGTTGACTCCGACACGGATCGCGATCTGCACCAGATCTTTGATGAGTACACCGAGGATTTCGAGTTCAACAAAACACGAACCGTCATTCGGCTCTTCGCCATCGGGACCGAATTCGTGAGCCGATCCCAGGCGAAACGGCTCGTCAATGGCCTCGAAGCTTTTCGCGAGGTGGTGCTCGATTTCAAGGGCGTGGACCTCGTAGGACAGGGGTTTGCCGATGAGGTGTTTCGAGTCTGGGCGAGGGAGCATCCCGAAGTCAGACTCGTCCCGACCGACATGAACGACGCCGTAGCCTTCATGGTCGAGAGAGTGATCCGACGCGGATCGACCTTGGGATAACGGCCCACGCTGCTTGGCAAATCATCCAACAATTATGTGATGGTGCCGTCCTCAACGCACGAATTAAACGCAAAGACGCAAAGACGGCGCAACGAAGAACATTCGAGTTTTTCTTGGCGATGCACTCCGCGCTCTTAGCGTCTTGGCGGTTCCAAAGCCAATGAAGGATCGTCACCGCCCCGACGCTGTGGCGACGCACCGATTTCAGATTTTCGTCCGGTCTTTTCAATACGCGAGAATCCACTGCAGCTTGAGGGTGGCGCGGTAGTCGAGCTCGCGGTCGTCTCCGGACGGATCCTGGGGATCGGCGACGTTGAGGGATCGGAGCTCGAACCGGAGGGCGAAGCGGCGGGTGAACTGCTGGCCGAGAACGAGGAGGTTGTCGAACTCGTACTGCTCGGCTTCGAAATCGTAGGACACCGCCGGGGTGTACTGAATCCAGAACTCGCTCTGAAAGACATGGATGAGGTCTGCCGACAGCGACAGAGTTTCAAGTCCCTGGGCAAGCTCGCCCTCCGCAAAGGACTTCATGTACTGCAACTGCGGCAGCAGGGTCGTCCGCTTGGCGATCTTCGCGGCCCACCCGAGTGAGGGTGCGATCACCCATTGATCGCCGCCGGTTCCCTTGGCCGCATCTCCTGTGGGGACCAGCAGGCCAAGCCCGATGCCGAGGCTGTTTGGCACCCAGGGATCGGCTGTCAGGGTCAGCGACGGGACCCAGTTGTAGCGCAGGAGAAGGTCGCCGAGGCCGCTGCCCTCGACATCACTCAACCTGGAATCGATCACGGGCAACGTGGCGGCAAAACTGTGGTCGGCGAGGGGAACCCAGGTGTAGTCGATGCCACCGCGCACGATACTGCCGTCTGGCGCATCGTAGAAGTCGATTCCGAAGTCGAGCCGCTGCGAGGCGCTCGGAGCCGGTTCGTCGGAGACGCTGTTCGTGTCACCATTGTCCTTGGGGTCAGGGTCGTCGACCACATTCTGGGCCGCCTCTGCCGGTGGCAACAGCGTGAACAACAATGCCGTGGCGATGAGCAGCCGAATTCTCGGCACCGTTCCTCGACGGGAGATCATCTCATTCTTATAGCTCGTGAACACCGGGTTGTCGATTGCGGCGCAGGGTCACGGACGGGAACTCTCCGAAGGCGTCACGATACTGGGCGGAGAAACGACCCAGCTGTCGGAATCCAAAATCGACGGCGACATGTCCGACCGTGGTTGTCTGCGGGTCGGCGGACGACAGTGAGCGCCGCACCGCTTGCAGCCGAAGCCGTTTGACGTACTGCATCGGCGATACGCCGTGGTGTGTGTTGAAGGCGCGGAGAAGGGAGCTCGGGCTGGTCCCCACCGCCTCGGTGAGATCGAGCAGTGAGAATGACTCCTTGAGGTGCGCGTGGATGTAGTCTTCGGCGCTCTGCATGAGGGTGTCTGCAACAACACCGGCAACAGCAGACCTCTTCTCCGCTTCCTCAACGGCAAGAGATGATGTCAACTGCACAGTAGTTCCATCCCCAAAGATATGGTCTCGGATTCTGTAAAAGCTATGGCCTTTTTGGCAAGAGTGCAGATTTCGTCAGCGGCCGAGGGTTTCCGATGGCATCTCGCCGAAGGCGCGTCGGTAGTCGGCCGAGAATCGTCCGAGCTGGAAGAAGCCGTGGTCCATCGCAACCGTGGTCACCGTAGTTGTCCCGGCCTTCGCCGCTAACAGTGCGCGCTGGGCTGAATCGAGCCGTATCTGCTTGACGTACTTCATGGGCGTGATGCCGCGGTGAATTTGGAAGGCCCGCAGAAGAGAACTCGCGCTCGTGTCCGATACCGTGACCAGGTCGGCAAGACTGATCTGTTCGCCGAGGTTGGACCGAATATAGGCCTCACAGATTTGCAGGGGTCGGCTCAGATCTTCACCCCTCTGATCTCCGGCGCCGCAGATGGCGCCACTTTCGAACGCCAGCAGCAGGAGGGCGGCGCTGGTTCGTTCGATCTCGCGAGTCGCCGATCTGGATTGCAGAAAGACGGCACCGTTGCAGATCTCGCTCCAGATAAAACTCAGGTGGCGCCAGTAGGCGCGCCCTTGGGGCACTTCGAGCGACAGGCAGTCCGAAGCTACGGGCGTGACCCTGGCATCCAGCGCCGAGCCTTTCCGCCAGCGCTCGCGCAGCCATGAGACCGGGTAGGTCGCGACGAGCAGGGACGAGGCTTCGGGGATTTGGAGATCCATCTTGTCGTGCGGCCAGAGGATGTGTACCCGACCGGGCAGAAAACCGCCGGTCTCGTCGCCGTCGAAAAAGCGCAACTCGAGGTCGAGGGGCACCGTCAGGGCGATGTAGTCGGACGGTGATCGATAAACCCTGGCATCCTCGATGCGAACTGAAAAGAGACCCAGGTTGGATAGCTTGCAGGCCCGGACATCAGCCGAAAACCGATCCTGTCCACCCTGCTCTGCCGTGACGTTGGCGGCCACCGGCTCCAGTCGCCGGCCGAATTCCACGGGATCAGAGACCCTGAAACGGATCGGCCCGATTGGCGATGGATCGGTGTTTCGGCTTTTCATATCCACCCCTGCACGAAACGGGATTCTGGCGCGAAATCACTGACGATTATTGCACATTCAACCGAGTGGCGCATAGCCGATTGCCGTGGTGGGGCGTACTCTATTGAGCATCGCATTAACGTTCGGGTAGGAAAAATGAAACGCATAGCGAAAATGGGTGGAATCGCTCTGATCACGGCTGTTGCCGTGGTCGGCATCTATCAGTGGGGATTGCATGACGGTTTGACTGGAGGAGGCGGCTGGCTGACACGTGTGGCCGAGGCCGCAGGCGGCACGGTCACGAAGCCGAACGAGGCCGCACCGGACCGCTACGTCTACTACCCCGGCACTGAGGAGCTCGGTGCGGACGAGATCCGCCTGATCGCTCTCGGAACGGGCATGCCGGCGGCGCGCCGCAGTCAGGCGGCAACCTGCTGGCTGGTCGAGCTCGGCAACGGCGACAAGTTCCTCTTCGACATCGGCACCGGCGCCAACGCCAACATGTCGGCGCTGATGATCCCCTTCGATTACCTGAACAAGGTCTTTCTCACCCACCTGCACACGGACCACTGGGGCGATCTCCCCGGTCTGTGGGCCGGCGGCTGGACGGCGGGTCGCACCATCCCGCTCGAGATCTGGGGGCCGAGCGGTGCCGTCCCCGAGATGGGGACCAAGTACGCGGTCGAACACTTCCTGCAGGCCTACAACTGGGACAACATGACCCGGCTGGCCAACCTCCCGTCCAAACCGGGCCAGATCAACGCCCATGAGTTCGACTTCAAGGGCGAGAACCAGGTCGTCTACGAGGAGAACGGCGTGACCATCAAATCGTGGCCGGCGATCCACGCCGGTGACGGCTCGGTCAGCTACGCGCTGTACTGGAACAACTTGAAAGTGGTGATCGGCGGCGACTCGATGCCCAACACCTGGTACACCAAGTACGCTCTGGATGCGGATGTGGCCATCCACGAATCCTTCCTGACGCCGCAACAGCTCGTCACGCTCTACAACCAGAACCCCCAAACCGCCATCGGCGTCGGAACCTATGTCCACACTCCGCCGCAGGCATTCGGCAAGATCATGAGCACCATCAAACCGAGGATGGCCATCGCCTACCACTTCTTCTGGGAGCCCGACACCGTCGCAGAGGTCCTGGCCGATGTCAGAGAGACCTACGATGGGCCCCTGACCCTAGCCAAGGACAACCTGGTGTGGAACATCACCGCCGACGACATCACGGTGCGCTCGGTCGTGTCGCCGGACGACGCCTGGAGCGTGCTCGGACCCAACACGCCGCCACCTCCTGACCACACCAAGCCCGACCAGCTCTCCAAGTGGTCGCTCGAGCACCGCTGGGACATCAGCGATGTATCGGCGGAGATGGTCAAGGAGTTCAACGAGAAGTATGGCTTGAAATAGTAGCGCCATCACTTTGATCAAGGAGCTCATACGCTTTTCATGACGGGTCGCAAACAAGAGAGGTAGGAAGAAAATGAAAAACACGACTCTCGTGACGTTGGTCGCCTTGCTGGCGGTTGGAGCAGGCGCGGTCGGCGCCCAGGACATCAAAAAGCCGGAGCCGACTGTGCCCGAGATCTTCACCCTCACCGGTGAGTTTGTGCGCATCGCCTATAACAACGAGGGCTATGTGACCCTCGGCTACCGGGTTGCCAACGACTCGGTTGCAGAGGATTGGATGTTGCTTGAGATCGGTGTGACGCTGCGCGCGCCGACCAAAGCACAGACGATGACGCGGGATTCCCTCTCGCTCATGCTGCCGGACGGGTCGACCATCGGTCTGGCGACCCAGAAGGAGTTTGCCGAGGCGGGTCACCTGCCGGCACTCAATACGAGGGGCAACATGGTGCGCGATTCGATCAATTACTTTCCTGTGAACGTCGACAAGCCCTGCGTGATCGGTTTCTTCTCGGACCCCACGAATCGAGTGCGGTCGCTCTCCTTTGACCAGGTGGAACTGTCCTCGAACCGCGCATGCATGGGGCGGGTCTTTTTCAAGGTCCCCGGCCAGATCCAGACCGGGCAGCACTACCTGCTCGTCAAGTTCGACAACTCCATGATCGAGGTGCCGTTCCGGATCCTGACCAAGGCCGAGGAGAAAGAATTCCGCAAGAACTGGAAATCCCTCAAGAAGGAGCACGACGCCGAGAACAAGCAGTAGAATTCTCCTGGCCAGCGAAAAATAAGTCCCGGCGCGCCGCGCCGGGACTTTTGTCTTTCAGGTTTGCCTTTCTCAGAAGGCCAGCAACAGCCCCATCCCCACGGCCATCGCCATCGAGGATGAGCCTCCCGAACCCTCCTGCTGAGCTTCCCACTCCTCGAGGGTCATGAGTTTCAGCGGTTCGAGGTCGCGTTTGGCAAGTGTTCGGTTGATGCGCTCTATGCTTACCGCCTCGGTTTTGAACTCAGCGTGCTTGGCCTCAAGCTTGGTCTGCAGCCGTGCCATCCGCTCGAGCTGCGAGTCGGTGGGCCGTTCGAAAGCCCCGAAGGGGCGACAGATTCATAGCCTGGGGCGTGAGCCCCAGGTAGAGGAATTCAAAAAGTAAATAAGCCCCTG
>Ga0224513_10000813_pt1 | contig 12437 bp, 13 predicted proteins | sample SF_May12_sed_USG_5_FD_169109 | JGI IMG/M metagenome (GOLD analysis project Ga0224513, IMG submission 169109) | Sediment microbial communities from San Francisco Bay, California, United States - SF_May12_sed_USGS_21 | ecosystem: Environmental > Aquatic > Marine > Sediment | place: USA... | reverse complement strand
CACTGTTAAGAATTTCTTTAATTAGTCTCAAATCAACCGCCTGATCTTCAGATTTTATGGTATTTTGAGATAATCCAAAATCAATGACATAGACAACGTTATGAAATAAAATGAAATTAGAGGTAGTCAAATCACCATGCATTACTCCATTTTTATGTAGTAAACCAACTAGTTTCCCAATTTCTTTTGATAATTCAATAATTTTTAATTCAGGTAAATCATGAATAGGTTTTCCAGGAATTTCTTGCATTGTAATCGACGATTCTTCCAAGTTGACAAAATAAACAAGAGGGGCTGGAATTCCAAAAGACTTTACTTGGGATAGAATTTGTGATTCTTTTATTGTTCTTTGTTTACGAATTTTTGTATCAAGAAAAGGATTACGATAATTTTTTATTTTTCTAATTTTAAGAATTGCATTTGACTTTTGCCATTTAGTTTGATATATGTCAGCCTCTGCTCCTTTTTTTATCAATTTCATTAACATTATAACCAAAAGAATTCAATAAAAGTTAATCATGGAAGAAGGAGAAAAGAGAATAAAACAAGAAGACTGCAGTGAAGATAACATAGGGGCTGGAATTCTAACACTAACAAGTAAAAGATTAGCATTTGACAAAACGAGATCAAGAATGATGGATTTTTCAAAACATATGGGAGATACAATATTAGACATTCCATTAAACGATGTAATAAAAACATGGAAGGAAGGATTACTAATTAAAAAAGTATGTTTTATGGCAAAAACAAATGAAGGTGAACAGACTTACAAGTTTGGGGTTTTCAATACGAAAAACTGGCTCAAGAGTATTGACAAAGCAATAGAAGAAAGTAAAGATCAATAATTTACTTTAACTGAATCTAATCTCCAAGACTGAGTAACAAAAGTATTTTTTAATGAAGAACCCGCTTTGACCTGGGACTCCAAAAGTCCAGTCCAACATATTTGACTACCACAGTCCCCTGCATACCTTAATGGAACTACAAAGAATTTACAATCATGACGTTTGCATACATCTTGAAGCATTTCAGATAATCTTTTGTTAGCTGCAACACCACCTACTATCATCAATTCTTTTTTACGTGTAAATGATAATGCACGTTCTACAGCTTCACTAATCATTGCAAAAGCAGTTTCTTGAAGTGAATAACAAGCATCAATTTTATTTTTTTTTGCCGCAGATTTTGTTGCAGATAATAAACCTGAAAACGAAACATCATTTCCTTTTACTGAGTAGGGTAATGGGATATAATTTGAAGATGTTGATGCCAATTCTTCTATATCTTTACCACATGGGGAACTAAATCCAATTGATCTTCCAAATTGATCTAGCAGTTGACCCAATGTAATATCCAAAGTCTCACCAAAAACTCTCCACTGCTTATTAAGAAATGCTAAAAGCATTGTATGCCCTCCAGATACTAAAAGTACAAGAGGATTCATGGCACCGGTCAATAGTTTTCCTAATTCAATATGACCAATTGCATGATTAACAGGGTAAATTGGGATTTTATAAAAAGATGCTAATGATCTTGCAACTACTGCACCAACACGTAAACAAGGACCCAATCCAGGGCCTGCAGCATAAGAAATAATGTCGATATCTTGAATTGCGAGATTTGCGTTGCTAAGACATTCAGACAGTACACTAGAACTATGTTCAACATGATGACGTGAAGCTTCTCTTGGATGAATTCCTTCTCCATTTTCAGGACGATAAATTTTTTTAATATCAGAAAGTATCTTTCCTTTCTTTCCTTTTTTTTGAATTATAGCACAAGAAAATGTATGAGCAGTACTTTCAATTCCTAAACCTAACATTTCATCCCCTACTTAAAGTAGATACAATCTTGATCACGTCACCATGTTTTAATTTCTGATCACCACTGATTCTTTGTTTAGTTTTACAGTCAATGGCATGTAAAAATCCCTTGGCAATATCGGCATGAATTAAACCCGCCAAATCTTTTGCAGTAGAATCTTGTGGAAGTAATTTTGTGTCAGGTAAAATGACACCATCTTTATTGGTTAGTTTAGTTTCATCTTCTACAGGATATACAACAATTAATTTGAGTGAATCAAAAATTGCTGTGTTTAAAATTTTTTGAATGCCAGTTGATGGAATTTTAGAGAAAACTGATCTTACCAAATTTAATGCATTTTGTTGTGGAGGCAGAATTTCTTTTCCTTCAATGAGTGTAAAATTATCATCACCAGAAGAATAGTTTATGATTCCAGATTTAGATGCTTTTCGTAAAAGTAATTCAGTTTCAGCACTGCAAGGTATTACAGTATCAGGAATTTTTTTTAGGATATTAAAATCTTGACATAGATCTGCTTTATTTGCAGCAATTATCATTGGTTTCGTTTTTCTTCTTAATTCTTTAACAAAAGTTTGAATGTCAAGATCATTCCATTCTTTTGGATTTCTAGAAACAAATCCTAATTTTTGTAGGATCTCATGTACTTGATAATCTTTAATTCCTAATCCAGTAAATCGTTTTGTAATACCATCAGTAAGTTTTGCTCGTTTCTGATCAATCTCACGAGTGATTTTATCCCATTCTCTCTTGAGAATATCTGTAAACCATTGATCAAATTCATCTTGAACGAATTCAATGTCTTCCAAGGGATCATGTGTTCCAACTGGAACAGGTTGGCCTTGAATATCAGTAGTTCCAGCAATGTCAACTACATGAATTAAAACTTCAGCTTGTCTTGCATCATCTAAAAATTGATTTCCCAATCCTTTTCCTTCATGTGCGCCTGGAACAAGTCCTGCAACGTCAATAAGTTTTATGGGAATAAAACGAGTTCCATTTACACATAATTCATTTTCATGTTGAATTTTAAAATGTTTACAGGCACATTCCGCTTTTACATATGCAACACCAACATTTGGCTCAATTGTAGTAAAAGGAAAATTACCTGAGGCTACAGGAGTTTCAGTGGCAGCTGAAAAAAATGTGGATTTCCCAACATTTGCCTTACCCAGTAAACCAATTTGCAATATTATCAAAAAGCTAATTCTACTTATTAGTATTGCAGAAATCGTTTAATGTAGTTTATTTTGATTTCATACCGTGTCAATAGTAATCAGTGGTAACCCGGGAGTTGGAAAACACACAATCACAAAAGAAATATCTAAAATGCTCAGATTGCCCATAATTGACATTAACAACATAGCAAAAGATGCCGGATTATTGGAAAAAAATGAAAATACAAACGATGTAGATACAAAAAAATTGAAAAAAATTCTTGAAGAAAGAATTTCTGAAAAAAATATAATTGTAGGACATTTAGCGCCTTATGTTTTAGCTAAAAATAGAGTAAAAACAATAATTGTGTTAAGAAGAAATCCCTATGATTTGATTGAAGTCTATAAGGAAAGAAAATATTCAGATAAAAAAATTATAGAAAATATCGGTAGTGAAGTATTAGGGATTATTGCACATGATTCAATAAGTAAATTTCATGAAAAAACATTTCAGATAAACAATAGTGGAAAAGATATTCAAGGAACAGTAAAAAAAATCATGACTATAATTTCCGATAATAAAGGTAATGAAATAGTAGATTGGTTAGATCTAGTAACAAAAAATAATGATTTAAAAAAATTTTTTGTTGATTAATTAAATAACACCCTTAAGTTTGGATAGTTAGTTGTTTGAAATTTTTAAAACAGATTTAGCAGGAAGGATTGGAACTATACAGACCAATCATGGGAAAATTGAGACGCCAGCATATGTTCCTGTCATCCATCCTGTTACACAGACTATCCCCTCAAAAAAAATCCTAGAAATTGGTTTTGATCTAGTAATTACAAATGCATACATTACAAAAAATAATTATGGAGATAAAGCTGTGAAAAAAGGAATTCACAAAATAATAAATTTTGATCATGCAATCATGACAGATTCTGGAGGATATCAAGTTCTAGAATATGGAGATGTCAAAGTTTTACCTCCAGAAATGGCAAAATTTGAAAGGAGGATATTAACTGATTTTGCAATTCCACTTGATAAGCCAACTGGTTTTGGATTACCATTGAAAAAAGCAAGATCATATGTTAAACAAACTCTCAAGGTTTCAAAAGAAACACTAGACAACAGTGAAAACAATGGTCAGATTTGGATTGGTCCAATTCAAGGTGGAGAACATTTTGATCTTGTTGCAAAATCAACAAAGAGTTTAGTAGATATTGGATTTAAAATGTTAGCTTTGGGAAGTCCGGTTGAATTTATGGAGTCATATGAATATAGATTATTAGCACAGATGATTGTTGCTGCAAAGAAAAATATGCCACAGTCTATTCCATTACATCTTTTTGGAGCAGGGCATCCTCTAACAATACCATTTGCGATAGCTTTAGGATGTGATACATTTGATTCAGCATCTTACATGCTTTATGCTAAACAACAAAGATACATCACAGAAGACGGCACACGTTATCTATCAGACATCACTGTATTTCCATGTAACTGTGAAGTATGTTCAAAGTACACACCTAATGAATTACGCCAGCTTGAATCAACTGAAAAAATCAATCAAGTAGCAATCCATAATCTTCATGCAATAAAGCTTGAAGTTGACAAAGTAAAACAGGCTATCTATGAAGGAAGATTATGGGAATATGTAATGAAAAAAGCAAGATCACATCCTAAACTTTTTGAAATGATTGAGGTAATGACAAATAATTCTGAATTTCTTAGTGTAAGTACACCAAAATTTAAAGAAAGAGCCATTTTTCTATTCAGTAAAGAAGACCAATTTCGTCCAGAAGTTCAATCATTCCATAACATGGTAAGAAAATTCAAATCAAAGAAGAAAAGAATTGTTATCACCAAAGAATCCAATACAAAACCAGGATATCTGTCTCATCAATATCTAAGGTTAAAAAGAAAATTCAAAGATTTTGATTCAGTTCAGGTATGCCAATATAATCCACAATTAGGATTAATTCCAATTGAGATTTCAGATATTTTTCCTGCTGCACATCATGAAACTTCTAGAGTGGACTTTGAACCAAAAGAATTCCCGATATTTGAGAAAACATGGAAAGATTTCTTTGGCAACAATAGGTTTTCAGAAATACATTATGATAAGAGTGATAGATTCTTGAAACATTTTGTAAAAACATTACCAAAAGAAATCAAGAAAAAATCCTTTGTTTAATTAAAAATAAGAAAAAAGAATGTGCTAAAAGATTCAGCTTATAGTGCTGCGTCTTCTGCCCAACCTTTGATGAAGATACCGTTTTTGTGAAGAGGTACTGGTTGTCCAGCAGTGTAATTCATTGGTCTCATCCAAAAGATTGATTTTGTTGGGCATACACCGATGCATGCACCATCAGAAATACATCTCTCTGGATAAAATACAAATGCTTTACCTCTCTTCCAGCCTTCAACAGGTTTTACTCTAAGGACATCAGGACCAAGAGTTGTACAGATTTCTACACATAGTGCACATCCGATACATCTTTGTTCATCAATGTCTGGAAGTATTGCTATTGGCATTACAAGTTAACACTGCTTGATGACTATTTAAACCATGATTGAAATTCATAACAGAGTTATGAAAATGATCGGATCAAATTATATGCGCAGAATCTAGACTAAAAAAATTTAAAAAACAAAAGATAACGTGGGTTTCACGTTTATTTTCTCATTGCATCAATTTGACCAGAGGTAACCCAGTCAAGTAATTCAGCAGAAGAAGGATTTAGATCAGCTTTCTGATTCATCAGATTGTTAACCCAAAGCCAGTTAAGTTGGTTAAGCAGTGGTTTGTTTGCTTCGTCACCAGCACGTGTTTTAGCGACGACTGCTTGATCTTGTAAGGCTAACCACTCTGCGAAGGTTCTTCCCATGAGAAACGAATCTTAGCTTACACTAATTAAAGCTTTTGTAGATTCTATAGCAATTATAATGATCTGATTGTCCCTAAGAAGGTTTTAAGGTCGATAGAAATTCAGTATAATTCTTGAATGTTAAAGTTTTAGGAGCTGCAAATGAAGTTGGTAGATCGGGTTTTTTAGTTAATTGTAACGGAACAAACCTCTTGCTTGATTATGGAGTATTGTTTGGAAGGAGGGGAACACCTCCACAATACCCGCTTCATGTGAAGCCCAAAGATGTAGATGCAATCATAATTTCTCATGCACATCTTGATCACTCAGGAAATGTTCCATCTCTTTTTGTAAGTGGTAATACAGATGTCTATGCCACACCTCCAACTTTTGATTTATCAAAATTGTTGATTGAAGATATGCTAAAAATTGAAAAAAACTCACATTCATTTGACTTACCAGAAGTAAACAATATGATGAAAAATGCCAAAGAAATTGGGTTTGGACAAAAAATCAAAAAAGATAATGTAACCTTTGAGCTTAGAGAATCAGGACATGTGATTGGTGGAAGTACCGTTTTAGTAGAATCAGAAAAAAAACGACTTTTCTATACAGGAGATATTAAAACTAATGGTTCAAGAATGCTGCGGGAGATGGATTTGGACATAGGCGAAATTGATTTATTGATTACTGAAAGTACCTATGCCAAAACAGAACAAAAACCCAGAAAAGAATCAGAGTCTCAGCTGATAGAATTTGCAAACGAAGTAATGGATAGAAAAGGAATATTATTTATTCCATCATTTTCAGTTGAACGTTCTCAAGAAATTGCTTGTATTTTAAGAAGTGCAAATTTCAAACATAAAATCATAATGGACGGTATGGCATTAAAAGTAAATGAAATAATGTTTAGACATCCAGAATACCTTAGAGACCCTAAAGTATTCTCAGACGCAATTAAAAGTGCAACTGCGATAACTGATCATGGTGAAAGAAAACGTGCAATGAACGAACCATGTGTTGTAATATCACCAGCTGGAATGTTAGTTGGAGGTAACGCAGTGTTTTATTTACAGCAATTATCTTTTGATAGTAAAAATGGAATAGCTTTGGTTTCTTATCAGGGAGAAGGTACACCAGGAAAGAAATTACTAGAGACAGGAAAAGTTTCAACTAGAGGAAAAGATCTTAATGTTATGGCAGAAGTAAAGCAGTTTGAGTTTTCAGGGCATGCAGATAGAAAAGAATTATTCTCTATGATCAAAAAAATCAAGGGAAATCCGAAAGTATGGACGGTTCATGGAGATTCTGAGTCATGCAAAATGTTTGCTCAAGAAATTCATGAAAAATTTGGTTTAGAAACATTTGCGCCTGCAGTTAATGATGAAATAACTGTCTAAAATGCAAGAGAATTTTATAGATGTTGAGAATTCAGTCAATAGCGGACAAGTATTTCTTTGGAAAAGAAATGGAGAATACTGGGATGGAGTTAACGGTCAAGATATTCTCCACATAGATAAAAATGGAATCATTATCTCTTATCAAAATTTAAAAACAGATTTTTTTAGAGAGAACGATAATTTAGACATCATTATCAAATCAATTTCAAAAGATAGAATTGTTAAGAAAGCTGTAGAAAAATATTCAGGGTTAAGAATACTTAAACAGGATCCTTTTCAATGTTTGATTTCATTTATTGTATCATCAAATTCTAATATTCATAAAATTAAAATCTGCTTAGAAAGGATATCAAAAAAATTTGGAATAAGAGTAAGATTTCAAAATCAAGAGTTTTTTTTATTTCCCAAACCAGAAGATCTTGCCAATGCATCAATAGATGAGATAAGGGAGTGCGGTGTAGGATATCGTACCAAATTTATCAAAGAGGCATCAAATATGGTGTTCTTAAAAGAAATTGATTTTGAATACTTAAAGAAATGTAATTATCAGGATGCAAGAAAAAATATTTGTTTAGTTCCAGGAGTAGGAAATAAAGTTGCAGATTGTGTAATGTTATTTTCTTTAGATAAATTAGAGTCATTCCCATTAGACAGATGGATGATCAGAATCTTACAAAAATATTATTCAGAGAAGTTTCAATTTGAAACTAAAACGATTACAGAAAAACAGTACGATATAATTCATAAAAAAGTTATCAAACATTTTGGTCCATATTCAGGATATGCACAACAATTCCTCTTTAAAATGGAAAGAGAGAAATATCAAAGGAAGTGGCTGTAAACCCTTAAAATGGTAATTAATTGCTAGGTTTTTGGGCCCATAGCTCAGCATGGATAGAGTGTTGGACTTCTAATCCAATGGTCAAGGGATCGAAGCCCTTTGGGCCCGCTTAACAAAATTATTTATTCTAATTTGAAATGGGTTTTCTTATGAGAGATATAGAATTTAAACTAAATTCAATGGAAATTAAACCAGATTCTGAGATCAGAGGAACAATTTTAGTTTCATATCCAGGAAGATATGACGGAGTTGTAATAAATACACAGATTTTAGATTCAAATGAACACATAGTTTACAAATCATATAATGGAAAAAACATATCACAGAATGTTTCAAGATTATTTATCAATAGAGATACGATGCCTGAAAATAAGGCAGAGTTTACAGCATTAATTAAATTTGAACCAAAACAAGAACATGAAATAAAGTTTAGAGCATCAATTATAGAACAACATAAAGAAATTGAAAGTCAAATAATTTTTGCAAAATATTCTGTTTAGAATCTACTCTTCTCAACAACAATTGAACCAGTCATCCATGGATGAGGTTGACAGTGATAATGAACTTCCTGCGGTTCGGTAAATATGAATTCATAAGAATCTCCAGGTTTTAATACTCCTGTAGAACCAAAGTCACCACTATATGTATCAGAATGTCTATGGTCAGGAGTTACTGTATGTGCAGTATCATCCAAATTATTCCAGATAACTTTGTTATCAATTGTCAAATATACAGTAGGGTTATTTGGTACATAGTTTTCATTTCCTTCAATAACCGCACCAGGAATTATATCAATAATGAAATCTTTTTCAGGGTGTAATATATGATCAGACACGGAGGGTTTTGCTAAAGATTCTGGAAGATAAAATGATGTATAAAATACTACTGAAACAGACATTCCAATAATTAATGCAATAACTCCAACACCATATGCATGACTTGATGTAGGGGCACTCATAATTTTTTCAATCTTCCAAGTTCTTATAAAGCTTGTTTAGAATTTTTGAAATCATGGTTTGTTAAGATCAGTAGATCCAAGATTGGGGTTATTATCAGCACTAACTCCTAAATCTGCCTGAGTCTTAGGAGTAGGAACTTCAGGGGCCAATTCTTTTTGTTCTGGTTTTACATTAGGTGTAGTTTCACCTTGTGGCGGTTTAGATGTTTCAGTAGTCATGTCAGGTTCTGCTAGTTTTGGTTTTTCATCCTGTATAGGAACTGGTGGTGGAGGTGGTGCATTCTTTTGTTGACTCATTGCATATCGGTAAACATGGAAGAATGCTGCAAACACTAACAAAATAATTCCAATGAAGAACAGCGATACATTCTTCATTCCTGTCAAAGCTGCATTGTACGCTGCAATGTTTAGGAATACTTGGAATGCCAATAATGCAATTAGGACCCAATTAATCCATTTTTCAGAGAGATTAACAGTGGCGACCTTCTGAGGACCGGTACTTTTTGCAAGTTTTGACTTTCTTTCAGCTTCATTTGCAAGTTTAATCATCATATATGTAAATCCAAATCCTAATGGTACCATGAGTATCATGACAGAATAGAAGAAGATCGGATCAATTACCAAACGTTCCACTAAAGGTACCGAGATATCAGGTGAGATATAGAATCCCCAATAGGTAGTAACCATAATTTGAGCAAGACTAGTTATACCAAATGCGGTTATGATTGGTCTGTCTCTCCATGAGAACTTCTTGTATCTATCAATGAAAGGAATCAATAAAATTGATATTATGAATAACAAAGGCCACAACAAACCTGTAACAAACTTGTCATATTGGGTCCTCATGAAAGCATAAATTCCTGTAAGATACCATTCAGGAACAGTTACCCCCGGCGGGACTGTTGGTTCAAATTTGAATCCCATATCAATTGGGAAGACTCCACCAGTAATCAGAATAGCACCACCAATAGCCATAACCATTGGAACGTCAAACACCAAGAACCTGGGGAAATGTACTGCCATCAATCCAAGCATCACTATAGGCAACAAGAATACATGTTGCGCATAGAATCTAAGAACAAAGTCTGAAAATCCACTACCCAACGCCGCATCACGAATAGTCGGCCCTGCAATAGGAATAGAAGTCGTCAGGGATGCAGCAATACTAATTGCAAGTTCTGCTCTTTCACTAAAAATAACATCATATCCAGTAAATGCCTCAAGGATTGTAACAACTCCAAGAATTACACCAGTCATCCACAGTACTTCATTTCTAATTTTGTATCGTCCACTAAAGTATTGATAATACATGTGAAGAACAGCTAGTAATACCATAGCATTGGAGCCATGATAATGAATATTTCTTATATGAAAACCGAATGGAACTTCGTCATTAATGAACTGAACACTATCCCACGCCCTATCCAATATAGGCTGATAGTAAAACATGAGGAGAGCTCCTGAAACTCCCAGAATAATAAATACAATAAATGTAAGCATTCCCAAAAATCCAAAAGGACTTACAAATCTAGCAGGGAATGAAAACTTGATTGCGGTAAAGATGGTTCTATCTATCCCGTCCCAAAGCCAATAAAAGAAGCCAACTGCACCAGTTCGTCTTTCAAGCAAAGCGGCCATATCCAATTACTCCATTATCATTAGCATTAAACTTTGGCGGTAAGATGAAAACAAATCCGTCTGAATCAATCTCTAAAGTTAGTTTAGGTAAAGTGTCAGATGGGGCAGCTTGCACAGATGCAGGACCTACAAAAGCAGTTCCAGTTACTGGATCATACATACTGCCATGACAAGGACATTCGCCTCTTTTTCGTCCGTCATCGGGCCAATATTTCCACAAACACCAAAGATGAAGACATATCATGCTATATGCTCGTAAAGCAGAAGTATCCTTTTTTGCACCACCAAGTTCTTCAGGTAGTCTGATAAACTGCCACTTACGAAATGCTTCTGCATCAAGTGCAGCATCACCAGTTGCAGGGTATGTAATTACTTCTGCATGATTAATAGGATAATTATTGATATTTGCCTGAGTGCCATCAGGTAAGATTACTGGGACTTTTTCAAGAGATGCCTGGTTCGGGTTAGGCATGAAATTACCAAATGGCACAAATGGAGCAAACGCTAGTCCAGTTCCTGCAGCACCAATTAACTTTAGAAAGTCTCTTCTGGATAATCCGCCAGATTTTTTTGTCCCCAGTTCTGACATTCAAGCTCACGTACTCGCCAAATTGCTTATAAACCTTGTTCAATTATTTTGCAGATTTTTGTCTAATGATAAATATAGAAACGATTCCGATCGCAATTCCAACTATTAATCCAACTACAATACCCACACTAAAGGATGAATAAGGTTCAGTATCAGTCATAATAATGTCTTCAGAAGGTTTTGTTTCAATAATAGTGACAATGTCTTCTTTAGAATCAGAGGGCATTGGAGTTGATTCAATATCAATTTGTTTGTTTTGAAGAATTATTTCAGAAGAGATATTTGTAAATTTAGCTGCAAGAGTAAGTGGTTCTGTTGTAGATTCTCCTCCAAACAAAGTTGAATGTGTTAAAAGTGTGTAAGTACCAGTTTGATTAATTGGTACATAAAGAACTGTAGATGTATCATCCTTATTTTTTACTGGGAAAAATCTTCCACCTTGACTAAAAATAGAGTTACCCAACCAATCAAGGGAAGGCCATCCAAGAAAATGACCAAATACTCCAGAAGGAACATTTGTTTGTACTATTTTTCCTGACGGATCAATAACAAATACAGAGAGATTAGTATCATCAGTTATCCATGAAAGTTCAATTGCCGCAGAGTTAATAGATTCATTTTGAACATCAAAATAATATTGTCTCCAATCACCTGTCATATAGCGATTAGCCATATCAAACGCACCTTTGGTATATCCATTTCCATATAGTATATCATCACTTTGCTTTCCTTCAATCAAAATCAAAGAATCATTATCTATTATCGGTTGTTTAATTACAAAAGATACAGGTGCATTTACAGTATGTTTATCACTTTCAAAAGACAGGAATCCTTGATAGACACCAGTCTGCAAATTATTTGGGGCAACCAATGTTACATCAACTGTAGCAATATTTTTTGGAGGCACAGAGATAATTTCAGATTCTGGCCACAGAGCTGACCATTTTTCTTTTTCATAATAACTTGCAGAAAGAGTATAGTCCATAGAAGTTGAATTTTGTTTTGTATCACCTAACCAGTAAGAATATCTTGTTGGTACTGGATAAACTCCAACCAGAGGGACGCCTTCAAATTTTTCTTTAGGTTCTGAAACCCTTAATTCTTGGACAGTCCCCCAAGAACCAGCTCTATTTATCATAGATAATTCATTACTTGCAATTTT
>Ga0224513_10000810_pt1 | contig 12459 bp, 9 predicted proteins | sample SF_May12_sed_USG_5_FD_169109 | JGI IMG/M metagenome (GOLD analysis project Ga0224513, IMG submission 169109) | Sediment microbial communities from San Francisco Bay, California, United States - SF_May12_sed_USGS_21 | ecosystem: Environmental > Aquatic > Marine > Sediment | place: USA: California... | reverse complement strand
CCCGGTCCCGGCCTGAGTGTGGCCGCAGTTGGGACAGAATTTGCCTGCCGCAGGAACGGCCCCGCCGCATTCAGCGCAAAACGAACCGCCAGATGCCTGAGCGGCGCCAGCCGCCGGAGCCGCGGCTGCGGCACCGCCGCCGCCCGCCTGCGCCTGTTGCATGGCGCCCGCGATCATCCCCGGCATCATGGCACCAAAACCGGCGCCGAGCCCGAGTCCCATGCCCGCGCTTGCCGCGCCACCGCCTTCGCCACCGGCACCGCCCTGTGCAGCGTCCTGGATCGCCTGAGCAGCCTTGAACTGCATATAGGTGTTCATGTCGCCAACTGCGCCCATCGCAGCCCGCTCGTCCATCTTTTCCTGCACCTCGTCGGGAGGCGTCACGGAATTGATGTAAAAGTCGGTGAGGTCGACCCCGTATTTGGCGAAGTCCTCGATCACCCTCGCCTTGGCTGCCGCACCCAACTCGTCGTAATACTTCGGCAGGTCGAAAATTGTCTTGAGGGTCTCACCCATCAGGTCGTTGAGGCGCGAGACGATGATGTCGCGGTAGAAATCCTGCAGGCGAATCGTTTCGAAGAGGCCCTGCGAACCGACAACCGTGTTGACGAAGAGTTGGCTGTTTTCGATGCGGTAGGCGTAGGTACCAAATGCGCGCAATCTCACCATGCCGAGCTCGGAGTCACGGAATACCACCGGTTCCCGGGTACCCCATTTTTGGTCGATGAAGGTCCGCTTGTTGACGAACACGACCGAGACGCGGAACGGCGACTCACCGCCGAACGGTGCGCCGATGATTTTCCCGAGCAGAGGGATGTTCTGCGTGCTCAGAGTATGACGCCCCGGCCCAAAGGTATCGAGCGCCTTGCCATCACGGTAGAGCACGGCCTCCTGCGCCTCGTGGACAACGAGTTGTGCCCCGAGTTTGATGTCTGCGCTGCCTTCCGGCGGGAAACGGTAGACGATCTCCTCACCGCTGGGATCGTGGTGTTCGAGGATTTCCAACAATGCCATCACGCACCTCCAGTTCGGGTCACGTCTTCAAAGACTGTCGCCCGTTCATCGAACTGCTTGTCCGCCCCTTCGACCGCGTCCTGGAGGCGGCTCAACATCTGATCGTCCGCGGTTTCTGGAAGCTGCTCCACCTGGAGAGCAAGGTACTCGACAGTATCGGTGAGAGCGAGATCGAACTCGTAAAGTCGATCGAGTTCCGCCTCGCCGATCTTGACCGCGTCGAAGAATCCTGACGAGCCGTAGTCAGCATGGCGGATTCGATTGGCCATTCGATCGAGCGCCTTTTCGACGCTGCTGGCCAGATCGAGATTTTCCAGGCGGCCCTGTCGCGACCACTCCCGGATTTTGCCGTTGATAGCGAATCGCGCACGGTCTACCTGGTCCGCCAACCAGTCGCGCTGGAGCTTGTCCACCTCCCGCCGCAATTCGCGTTCCAAATATCCGCTAAATCCCGGGATTTTCGACCCGAGCCGTTCCAAAATGTTGCGGCGCTCGCGCGCTCTCTCCAATTCGTCGTTCATTTCACGCCTCCCAGTTACCTCAGGCGGACATTGCGATACCGTGGAGTGTCATTTGGACACCCTGTACGCGACAAAACGCTACAAAATTCTGGCACGCAGATTGCGTATGAATATATTGCCATGTCGTTATCAGTCTTAAATCCCTGCTCGTATTTCTACGAGGGAGCCCGGAAAGCTTCAAAGGCTGGCGGCATGCCCACCTTGTATGGGCAGAATTTCTGCCCCCTTCCAGTATCGACCTACCAATAATACTCACCATTATACCTACCTTTAAGAGGCTGTCTCCGGGGTTCAGGGAACCCCGGGCCAGCTCCTCACCATTCAGGCTGGTTGTGGAAATCATCGGTGTGCTCACAATAGTCAGTACGTAGCAACGCGCAGCTGATTCCGACACGCCTCCACGTGATACTCGATACTCGTTACTCGATTCTCGATATCGGCACTGGTTCGGTCATCCTCCAATGAATCACTGCGCCACCTTCAGCGATTGAATTATCTGCCCGCAGATGACGCAGATTGACGCAGATGACATCACAAAACGGACTGGGATCTATCTGCTTTATCTGAGTCATCTGCGGGAAAGTCCTGGGTGGGTGGATCGAGTATCCAGTATCGAGATTCGAGTATCTGCTGAGAGGACCAATCACGCTGGAAGCCTGCGGTCGGGTATCATGGTGATACGATGTCAAAGCAACCACGCAAGAAAAAGAAGAAAGTGCGCCGGCAACCGCCCACCGGGCCGGCAAAGAAAGACACCAAGTACTCTCCTGGTGAAATCGCTATGGCGGTCCTCGGTGCTGCGATCCTGATCATGGTCGCGGGGATTGTCATCACCTCCCTGCTCGGGTGACCGCCCACCCTCGCAACGTGATTCTCGATACTCGTCGCTCGATACTCGATACACACACTCTTCCAATCACCCACAGATCACACAGATGGTCCTTCTGTGTGTAACCTTGTTGATCTGTGTGCATCTGTGGGCAGTCCTGGGAAGATGGAACGAGAATCGAGTATCGAGCATCGAGGATCCAAGAAAAAGGGCGCGCCGAAGCGCGCCCGTGTTCGCTGAGTTGAATCGCGCTAGCGTTTTTTGCCGTTTGGCGCCGCGGCGCCGGCAAACATCGCTCGCCGGTAGTCCTTGTTCATTCTCGCGATACCCGAGATTGAGATCTCCTTCGGACACACCGCCTCACAGGAACGGAAATTCGTGCACGCACCGAATGCTTCCCGCTCCATCGCTGCGACCATCTGCCGGGCGCGCTTCGCCCTTTCAGGCTGCCCCTGCGGGAGCAAACCGAGATGCGAGATCTTGGCGCCGACGAAGAGCATCGCGGCGCCGTTCGGGCATGATGCGACGCAGGCTCCGCAACCGATGCACTCAGCGAAATCCATGGAGTGCTCGAGTGTTTCGGTCGGGATCGCGATCGCATTGGCGTCTGGCGCGCTGCCAGCTCTGACCGTTATGAAGCCACCCGCCTGTTGGATGCGTTCGAAGGCCGATCGATCCACCATGAGGTCCCTGAGGATTGGAAAGGCCTTGGCACGCCACGGTTCAATCGTGATCTCGTCACCGTCATTGAAATGGCGCATATGGAGCTGGCAAACGGTGCTGCCCTTTTGATGGCCGTGAGCGACCCCGTTGACCACAAAGCCGCAGGCGCCACAGATGCCTTCGCGACAATCGTGCTCGAATGCGATCGGATCCTCGTTCTTGTTGATCAGATCCTGATTGAGAACATCGAGCATCTCGAGAAACGACATATGGGTGCTGACATCGTCGAGCTCATAGGTCTCAAAGCCGCCCTTGTCGTCCGTTTTCTTCTGCCTCCAAACATGCAGCGTCAGCTTCATTTGTAACTCCTCTGCGTGGGCTGCACGGTCTCAAACACGAGATCCTCAGTGTGCGCAATGGGCTCGGAATCCTCGCCCGTGTACTCCCAGACCGTGACGTTGGTGAAGTTTTCATCATCGCGGAGGGCCTCGCCCTCCTCGGTCTGAGATTCCGCCCGGAAGTGGCCACCACACGACTCGTTTCGTTCGAGCGCGTCACGACACATGAGCTCAGCGAGCTCGAAGAAGTCGGCGACCCTGCCGGCCTTCTCGAGCTCCTGGTTGAGTTCGAAGCCTTCACCGGTGACCCGAACATCGGACCAGAACTCGGCTTTGAGGGAACGAATCTTTTCGATTGCTTCCTTGAGCCCCTTCTCGTTCCGAGCCATTCCGCATTCGTCCAGCATCAGCATGCCGAGCTCCCGATGGAGCGAATCCACCGAGCGCGAGCCTTTGATCGAGAGCAGCTTCTCAGCCCGACCACTGACTTCATCCACTACAGCACTGCACTCTTCCTGGTCCGCCGTGACGGCGTCAAGCTTGACGTTCGCCAAGTACTCGCCAAGGGTGTAGGGAATGACGAAGTAACCGTCAGCAAGGCCCTGCATGAGTGCCGACGCGCCAAGCCGATTTGCACCGTGGTCGGAGAAGTTGGCCTCGCCAAGCACGAAAAGACCTGGAATGGTGCTCTGCAGGTAGTAGTCCACCCACAGCCCACCCATTGTGTAGTGGGGTGCCGGATAGATCCGCATCGGCACCTCATACGGGTTTTCGCCCGTAATCATCTCGTACATGTCGAAAAGGTTGCCATAGCGTGCGCGGATAACGTCCTCGCCGAGACGTTCGATGGCGTCGGCAAAGTCGAGGTAAACACCACGCTTGCCCGGACCGATCCCGCGTCCCTCATCACACACGTTTTTGGCGTTGCGGGATGCCACGTCGCGGGGAACAAGGTTCCCGAAGGACGGGTAGATCCGCTCGAGGTAGTAGTCGCGCTCGTCCTCGGGGATGTCGCCGGGGGACCGCTCGTCGCCGACCGCCTTCGGCACCCACACCCGGCCGTCGTTTCGGAGCGACTCCGACATCAGCGTCAGCTTGGACTGGTAATCACCCGCCTGAGGAATGCAGGTCGGGTGAATCTGAGTGAAACACGGATTGGCGAAACCGGCGCCGCGCTTGTGAGCACGCCAAACGGCGGTGACGTTGCATCCCTTGGCATTGGTCGAAAGGAAATAGACATTGGAATAGCCGCCGGTGCAAAGAAGCACGGCGTCTGCCACATGGCACTCGACCTCACCACTCACCATGTTACGGGTCACGATGCCTCGAGCTCGGCCGTCGATGACCACCAGATCGAGCATCTCGGAGCGCGTCGAAAGCTCGACCGTCCCGGCAGCGACCTGCGCGTTGAGCGAAGCATAGGCCCCGAGCAGGAGCTGCTGGCCGGTCTGGCCGCGTGCATAAAACGTACGCGAAACCTGGGCGCCGCCGAAGGAACGATTGGCCAGGTAGCCGCCATACTCGCGCGCAAATGGAATTCCCTGCGCCACACACTGGTCGATGATGTTGTTGGAGACCTCGGCAAGCCGGTAGGTATTGGCTTCCCGCCCACGGTAATCCCCGCCCTTGATGGTGTCGTAGAACAGCCGGTAAATGGTGTCGCCGTCATTCTGATAGTTCTTGGCCGCGTTGATACCGCCCTGGGCGGCGATCGAGTGGGCCCGGCGGGCACTGTCCTGGTAGCAGAAGGCCTTGACCTTGTAGCCGAGCTCACCAAGGCTCGCCGCCGCCGCACCACCGGCGAGGCCGGTGCCGACAACAATCACCGTGTGCTTGCGCTTGTTGGCCGGACTGACCAGTTTGAGTTCATCTCTCAGCCGCTGCCATTTTTCGGCCAGCGGCCCCGACGGAATGCGTGCATCCAGTTTCATTCCGTCACCTCCCTATTTCACCACGCCCGTCAGCACAGCCAACGGGATGGAGATGTTGCCGGCGCCGAGAAGCACCGAGAAAAAAACTGCCGGAACCCGCCGCAACCAGCCATATCGGGGGTGGTCCCAGCCAAATGTCTGGAAGAGGCTCCACAGCCCGTGGTAAAGGTGAAAGGCCAGCAGCAGATTGGCGGCGATGTAGACGAGAGCGACCAACGGATTGCTGAAGCTCGCGACGACATTGTGGTAGACCTCACCACGAACGAAATCCGGATTCGCCGTTCCTACTGTGAAATCCAGCAGGTGGTAAAAGATGAAGAGCGCGAGGATCGGACCGCTCCACACCATCGTACGCGCTGCGTAGTCCAAACCCGGCGGGTTGAAACGCCGGTACTTAACCGGTCGAGCAGCACGGTTGCGCAGCCACACCATGACCGCAGCCCAGATGTGTACAGAAACGCAGAACAGCATTACCGACCGGAAGGTCCACAGAAACGGTATGTTTGCCTGCAACAGATGTGCATAGTGATTGAGCCGCTCAGGCCCGAGGTAAATCTGAAGATTGCCGAGCATGTGGCCAACCACAAAACCGAAGAGAATGATGCCTGTCACGGCCATCAAAATCTTCTTCCCCAGCGTCGAGCTGATGAAACCTACGGCTTGACTCATAGGCCCTTTTCTACCCCCTGCTTGGAATATGTCGAGCAAGCGGGCGCGCCCGCTTAAAGCTCCCGCTCCGAGCCTACTCCTGTCGCAGAAAATTCTCAACGGTTCTGTGAAATTTTTCTCAAGCTCCGATGAAATGACCTGTTTTGCCGCCTTTTCGGGCACGGGCAGGGGCAACTGGCACGGGCTCGACGGGAGATCAACGGAGGGGTTTAGCGCGAAACGAGACGGGTTTTACCCCTCCGTGACTGAATTGCGCCGCGTTGTGTCGTAGAATCCTGCCGGGAGGCACTGAATTTGGATCGTATTGGCGTCGTCGGCGCCTCGTATCGTACCGTTCATGTCGACCAGCTCGCGGCGGCCGCTCTGCCGGCCGACTTTCCGCGCGAAAACCTTGTCGAGTTCGCTCGGCTTGCAGGTTTCTCCGAGCTCGTCTACCTCGGGACCTGCAACCGCGTCGAGTTCTACTTTCGCGGAGAAACGCGAATCCATACCAACCCCCTGCTCTTCCATCTTCGCCGCAATCTCGCGGACCTGACCGGCGGCCAGTGTCAGCTGCCGGAAGACGACAACCTCTATGTCCATTTCGGACGGTCTGCGGTTCGCCACCTCTTTCGAGTGACCTCGGCCCTCGATTCGATGATGGTCGGCGAAGCGCAGATCACGGGGCAGGCCAAAGAAGCACACGAGATCGCCCACAACTCAGGTCTCCTCGGCGGCATCCTTGACCAGACATTCCACGAGTCCTTCCACCTCGCCAAGCGTGTTCGCACCGAGACCGAGCTCACGAGGCGACCGGTATCTCTGGTCACCCTGGTCGAGCGCAAGTTGAGCGAGCATCTCGACGGTTCATCGGCGCCGATACTGATTCTCGGCGCCGGCGAGATGGCCCGACAGGCCCTGAAGCTGGTCCGAACCAATGATGATTCGCGTCCCGTGATTGTGGCCAACCGCACCCCCGCCCGTGCTCAGGAAATGGCCGATGGAAACCCTCTTATCTCGACGATTTCCCTTGAGGAAGCGATCGCGGATCCACCAGCGGTTGGCACCATCATTGCTGTGACCTCCTCCCAGGAAGCGTTGCTCGACCGTCAAAAAGTGACCTCCGTCCGCGATCGCCTACCAGATGGTGAAGAACTTCTGGTGATCGATCTCGCGATGCCTCAGAACGTGGCCCCCGAATCGGGCAGTCTGGCCCGCGTGGTTTTGCATGGAATCGAGGAGATGCGCGATGAGGCGGAGATCAATCGCCAACGCCGCCTCGAGGAAATGGACCGTTGCGAGAAGCTGGTCGAACATCAGCTCACGATCCTCAGACGGCACCTTCTCGATCGCGCGCTGTCGCCGGCCGCCCGCAGCATCCAGAAGTCATATGCAGAAATGGCGGAACGTGCTTTGCACCACAGCTTTTCCAAGGAACTCGCGCACCTCGATGATTCGGACCGCGAGGCGGTCGAGCGATTGGCATCCAGTCTCGTGAAACGGTTGGTGCAAGTCCCACTGAAGGGACTCAAGGGCGCAGCGGTCAATCACTCGAGCGCAGTGATCGATGGCTTCCTCAATGGGCTCGAGGACACCAATGGGTCAGGCGAAGGTGGTGATCGGTGACCGGCCAAACCCCTCTGCGGCTCGGTACCCGGGGCTCTGATCTCGCCCTGTGGCAGGCACGCCACGTCGTCGGCCTTCTCTCCGACCGGCTCGGGGTCGAATGCACCATCGAAGTCATCAAGACCCGGGGCGATCGAATTCAGGACGTAGCTTTTCGAAAGATGGAGGGAAAGGGGTTCTTTACCAAAGAGCTGCAGGAAGCCCTCCGTGGAGGTCAGATCGACCTGGTCGTCCACTCGCTCAAGGACCTGCCAACCGATGAACCCGAGGGCCTTGTTATCGCCGCCATTCCGGAACGGGCGGAAGCAGCTGATCTCCTGATCGCAAGGCGAGATCTCCTTGCGAGGGATCACGCTGATCCCCTCGGGCTACCGGCAGGTTCAGTCCTCGGCACCTCGTCTTTGCGCCGCGCCTCTCAAGCCCTGGCCTCGAACCCTGAAATCACGGTGCGTGCGCTGCGCGGCAACGTACCCACGCGAATCCGTAAGCTGCGGGACGGCGACTATGACGCGATTCTGCTCGCGGCGGCGGGCGTCCGGCGTCTCGAACTCGAGATCGACGATCTCGAATGGGTGGAGTTGACGCCCGAGGTGATGCTGCCCGCCCCGGGTCAGGGAGCACTCGCCATCGAAACCCGGGCCGACGATAAAGTCACCCAACCGCTGACGGCATTGCACGACCCCGCCGTGGCGCGCTGTGTCGGGGCAGAACGGCGTTTACTGGGGCTTCTCGGCGGTGGATGTCATCTTCCCCTCGGCTGCCTCGCCAGCGAAGATGAAACCGGTATCCGCCTGCGGGCAGCCCTCGGCGAGATCGACGACGAAGTCACACGAGCGACGGTCTCTCGCGTCGGCAGCCTGGCCCAAGATCCGGAGTCGGCCGCTCGAGTCTGCTTCGAGGCCCTGCGATTGGCAATGCCGGAGGTAGTGGTGGCGTGAGCGGCTTCGTCCTCATTACGCGTCATCCCTCGGAGTGCCGTGGGCTGCAATCATTGCTCGATCCCTGTGGCCTCAAGCTACGACCCTACCCCGTTCTGCGCCTATCCGACGTGCATGATGAAAAGGGCTGGAAGACGGTGATGGAACGCGTGCCGGATTTCGAGCAAGGCGCCTGGCTGGTGATGGCTTCTCCTCGGGCTCCCGAGCGCTTCGTCGCCGAGTGCGATCGGCGTGGTGGCAATACGCTGCTTGAGCTTCCGGTCGCTGCCGTCGGCAACAGCACGGCAGCTAGCGCTCGAAGTGCGAACCTCCGGGTCGAGCTCGTCGGGTCCGGCTCCGGAGCCGGTCTCGCAGAGCAGTTGTGCGAGGCGAACTCCAAGCCGACGACCTTTATTCTAGCCTGCGGCCGAGACCGGAGGCCGGAGTTGCCGCATGCTCTGAGCGAGGCTGGCCACCATGTCCTTCCCGTGGTGGTCTACCAAATGGACCCGACCCCGGCTCGAGAGCTGCCACCACTCGGACCCAGCCTCGACGCGGTCGTTTTGACCTCACCGAGGGCAGCTCAGCTGTACCTCGAAGGTGTCGGCGGTCTGCCGCTGCCGTGCCCGCATTGGGCACTCGGTCCAACCACTTGTGCAGCCGCCTCCGCCGTCGGCATCGACTGCACGATCCCAAATGAACCGACATTCGAATCCCTCGCGGAGGAACTATGCAAGAGCTGATACATCGACCCAGACGTCTCCGGATATCGCCTGCCATGCGCGATCTCGTCGCCGAATCGCGCCTCGATTCACGGATGCTCGTCCAACCCCATTTCGTAGTCCCGGGCAGCGGCATCGCTGAACCCATCGGAGCCATGCCGGGCATCGACCACCAGTCGGTCGACCGGTTGGTCGAAACCGTTGGCCGCGACCTCGAGCTCGGAATCCGCGCGTGCCTACTCTTCGGTGTCCCGGACGAAGGCGTCAAGGCTCCCGACGGCAGTGGTGCGGCTGCCGAGGACAATCTCGTCTCGGAGGCCGTCGCGGCTCTCAAGAAAACCTACGGCGAGCGGCTCCTGGTGATGACCGATGTGTGCCTCTGCGCCTACACCGACCACGGCCATTGCGGCCTGATCGTCGACGGCAAGATCAACAACGACGCCACCCTCCCCCACCTCGCGGCGATGGCGCTGGCCCACGCCCGTGCCGGCGCCGACGTGGTTGCACCCTCGGACATGATGGACGGCCGAGTTGCGGCAATTCGGGAGTCTCTCGATGACAACGGCATGGTCGACGTCGCAATCATGTCCTACTCCGTCAAGTACGCTTCCGCCTACTACGGGCCCTTCCGTGAGGCCGCACACTCGGCGCCCACAGCGGGAGACCGCAAATCGCACCAGATGGACACCCGCAACCGGCGTGAGGCGCTGGTCGAAGCCGAACTCGATGTCGAAGAGGGTGCTGACATCCTGATGGTCAAGCCGGCTTTGGCTTTTCTCGACATCGTCGCAGATCTCCACGAAGCTTTCCCGAATCCGCTCGCGGTATACAACGTGTCGGGCGAGTATTCAATGGTCAAAGCCGCGGCCGAGCGCGGTTGGGTCGATGAGCGCATGGTGGTGCTCGAGAACTGGCACGCCTTCCGTCGCGCCGGCGCCGACATCATCATCACCTACCACGGTCGGCAAGCTCTCACCGAGGGTTGGTTGTGACCGATCGCGCGAAAAGTCGGAAGCTCTACGGGCGAGCATGCGAGCTGATGCCGGCGGGGGTCAACTCACCGGTTCGCGCCTTTCGCTCGGTCGGTGGCGACCCGCTCTTCTACCAGCGGGGGCTCGGTTGCCACATCCTCGACGCCGATGGCAACCGCTATATCGACTACATCTGTTCATGGGGCCCTCTGATTCTTGGCCACGCCTACCCCGACGTCGTCGAGGCGGTGGCGACGACCGCCGCCGCCGGTCTCAGCTTTGGCGCTCCTTGTCGCCAGGAAGTAGAGCTGGCCGATCTCGTAGTGTCGGCAATTCCACACCTGGAAATGGTTCGATTCGTTTCCTCCGGCACCGAGGCGGTGATGTCGGCGATTCGTCTCGCCCGCGGCGTCACCAGACGCGATACGGTCGTCAAGTTCTCGGGCTGCTACCACGGTCACGCCGACCATCTCCTGGTCTCGGCGGGCTCAGGACTCGCGACTTTTGGCACACCCTCTTCGGCCGGGGTGCCCGAGAGCTTCGCCGCACACACCGCTGTTCTACCCCTCGACGACGATGAGGCATTCCTGAACTTGATGGAGGATCGAGGAGACCAGGTCGCAGCAGTCATTATCGAGGGCGTCCCCGCCAACGCCGGTCTCCTCGTCCAACGTCCGGAATTCATGCGTCTCCTTCGCGACAAGTGCACTCACTACGGCGCCCTGTTGATCCTCGACGAGGTCATCACCGGTTTTCGCCTCGGAGCCAACGGAGCGGCTTTTTATTACGGCATCGAGCCCGACCTCGCGACTTACGGCAAGGTCATCGGCGGCGGAATGCCAGTGGGTGCTTACGGAGGTCGTCGCGACCTTATGGAGCAGCTGGCACCACTCGGTCCGGTCTATCAAGCCGGCACCCTCTCGGGCAATCCGGTCGCCATGGCTGCAGGCGCAGTGACTCTCCAAACTCTTTTGGCCGACGCCGGCGCAGCATACGCCGAGCTCGAAAAACTGGGCGCCCAACTCGAATGGGGACTTCGCGAGGTCCTCTCGCGGCTCAGCGTTGAATGGTCGGTAGTGCGGGTCGGATCGATCCTCTGGCTGGCCCTCCAGGGCGGTGATCCGCCACGAAAATATGAGGAGATCCTGCCCGAGTCCGCCGAGACCTACGCCGCACTGCACCGGGCGATGCTCGACCGCGGCATCTTGTTGGCACCTTCAGCCTACGAAGTGATGTTCGTCTCCCTCGCCCACGACCCCGGGGTCATCGAAGAGACTATCGCCGCTTTTGAAGACTCCGTGAAGGCGATCACATGAGTAAATTAGGAATGAGGAATGAGGAATTAGGAATTAGGAATGCCGCCCGCCTGACCGGTACTCCGATTCGATCATGGCGAGGCGGATGGGAATTCCTACTTCCTACTTCCTACTTCCTAATTCGGTCCTCCACGCCAATTGATGGGCGATATCGATGAACCGGTTCCTTCGCGCGTGTCGAAAGGAAGAGGTGGACCGTCCGCCGGTATGGGTCATGCGGCAAGCCGGCCGCTATCTGCCGGAGTACCGGAAGCTGCGACGCGAGGCGGGCGACTTCCTGACTATGTGCCACACGCCAGCAATCGCAACCGAGGTGACCTTGCAGCCCATCCGACGATTCGGACTCGATGCGGCGATCGTTTTTTCGGACATTCTCACCCCGCTCGTTCCGATGGGAGCCGACCTCACCTTCAGTCCAGCACCCCACATCAGCAACCCGGTGCGTTCCCCAGAGGATCTCGACAGGCTGCGGGTTCCTGAACCCTGGAGCGGGACAGAGTACCTGTCGGAGACCCTTCAGCGGGTGCGTGCCGATCTCCAGGACGAAACCGCATTGATCGGTTTCTGCGGCGCCCCATGGACCCTGGCCTGCTATCTCGTTGAAGGAAATTCCTCGAAATCGTTCACCAAGGTGAAGTCCTTCGCACACCACCACCCCGAAGATTTCGACCGACTGGTAGACCTCCTCGCGGATGCGATGGCCGCCTACCTGAAGACTCAAGTCGAGCACGGCGCCCAGGCGGTCCAGATTTTTGACTCCTGGGTCGGTGCCCTCTCCGCCGATGATGCCCGTCGCTGGGCCCTGCGTCCGGCCAATCGACTGCTGGAGGCAACAAAAAATCTGGGTGTGCCCCGGATCTACTTTGCCAACGGGGGCGCTCACCTTCTCCACAATCTTCCGGATCTTCCGTGCGAAGTCCTCGGGCTCGACTGGAGGGTCGATTTGCAGCGAGCGGCCAGGGC
>Ga0224513_10000809_pt1 | contig 12470 bp, 16 predicted proteins | sample SF_May12_sed_USG_5_FD_169109 | JGI IMG/M metagenome (GOLD analysis project Ga0224513, IMG submission 169109) | Sediment microbial communities from San Francisco Bay, California, United States - SF_May12_sed_USGS_21 | ecosystem: Environmental > Aquatic > Marine > Sediment | place: USA... | reverse complement strand
ATATGTATATGATAAAAAGGGAATAAATCATTCCTATGCAATGCATTTTGCGACAAATATTCTAGTCGTGTTTTCTTTTTTTCTTTCTTTTATCAGGTGAGTTAGGGGATTGAGTCAAATAGATAAATGCAAAAAATGTTCCCAATGCAATATTAAGTACTCCCATAAAAGTAATAATCATAGTTACAGATGGAGAAGCTATTGTCAATCCAATAATTATCCCAAGTGCACCTGTTGCAAAAAACATTATCATCAAAACTTTAACTCTAGTTGGTTCGATGTATCGCATAAGAGATATCAAAATAGGTCAGTATTATAAACTGCGTTTAGTGTGAGAGGGTAAAATTTTCAAGGTTAATCACAGGTAACACTTTAAACCTTCAAAAATTTTATTTTATTTCGTGCCAATGTAGCTCAGCCTGGCTAGAGCATTCGCCTTGTAAGCGAAAGGTCGTGGGTTCAGATCCCGCCATTGGCTGCCTTAAATTATATCAATTCTACACGAATACCCACAATAAATGAATTCAAAAATTAGAATAATTTCAGAGATATGAAACAAAGTACCAGTTAAGCTTGATTGGTGTACTATATGATTAACAACATGTCTTCATATCACCAGATGAGAAATAGAATGAAGTGATGCTTGAAATTTGAGGCTAAAACATATTACTTTCATACCAGATGCAGATTGATTATCATTAATGTTTACAATTCTTTGTTTTTTGTTAACTTTCCTATACGTAATCAAAAATTCTATGAAAAAGGAAATTTATTTTAATTAAGTACTTACAAACAACTATTTTTTGTTTAACATCAAATTAAAATGTCTGTTCATCACTCCTGATGAATATGCAAATTCTAGGATATTGAAACCTGCATTTTCTAAAATCTTCAATAATTCTTCTTTGCTGAATTGAAAAATATGATCATCTATAATTTCTACATTTTTTTTTGGGTTTGGCATGTCTTCAAATTTTTTATAATATTTTGTTATCCTACCCCACTCATGTGAATCAGGGGTACTAAGATACAATTTACCAGTAGGTTTTAGTAAACTGTGTATTTTTTTTAATGTTATAACAGGATGAAAATTAAAATGCTCGAGTACTTCAGTAAAAATTATAATATCAAATTTTTCACCCCATGGGAAATCATCGGTTTCTATATTGTTAATTTTAAAATGAATTTTCTTTTCTTTTATTAATGCTTTATTCAAATTTGATGCGTTGGAATCTATACAATAAATATCCGATTCAAATATTTTTTGACAAAAAAATGACAAAGTACCATATCCACAACCAATATCTAAAATTTTCTTTTGGAGCATGTTTGATCTTTAAAAAGCCATAGAGGAATATTTGACCAATAACACTTCTCAGAATCCTTATAGTGTTTTATGTAGTATTGACTCGGATTATTTGCTGTTATTTCATTTTGACATTCAAGAAGAATTTGAAACCATTTCTCATTTTTAAAAATTTTTTCTAGTTGCTTGTTTTGATTTAGTATTTTTTTTATTTTTCTTGGTATTGCCGTTATTTTCATATTTAATCTAGTTAACATCAAAATATGAATAATATGTATTGAACATCATTTAACGCAAAAGTATCAGTACACTGAAGTATGATGTGAAATCCAATGTGTAAATCCAATTAACCGTAGACTTGAATCGCTCACTTAGCATAGTTAAGATGATAATTTGAACATATTTGAAAGCCAATAGATAACTTTGTCAAATAACAGCAGAGTGTAACATATTTTTCAAGCAATATAGAAGTCTACCACATTTTGTAGAAGCCCCCATGACTTTCAAATTTTCTTAACAGTAAAACATCATCACAATTGGCAATACGAATAAGTATACTGATTTTTAGAACAAATTCAAATGAGTGCAGATGATTCAGAACAACCCAATAGTGAAAAGATATCAGTAAAAAAATCAACATTTAATGGTCTAGTCATAGGATTAATCATAATAGTAGGAGTTGCTGCATTTTTTGCAGGATCATACACATCAAATTTAAATTCCAATCAAATATCTGAAAAAGATTTAGAGGACGCACTTGCAAAATTGGAACTCAAGATATTACAAAATAGATTGCCCACAGAACAACCCAAGCAAGCAGTAAAAATTTCAATGGATGATGATCCAATTATCGGAAATGCAGATGCCCCAATTACAATAATTGAATTTTCAGATTTTCAATGCCCATTTTGTGCTAGATTTCATATGCAAACACTCCCATTGCTGCTAGAGGAGTATATTGAAGAAGGGAAAGTAAAACTAGTTTTCAGAGATTTCCCAATTCAAAGCATTCACCCAAATGCATTACCTGCATCAGTTGCAGCAGAATGTGCAAATGAACAAGGTAAATTTAGAGAGATGCATGATATATTATTTGAAAACCAAAACGAATGGAACAAAAAGGATACCACTCAAGTAATGACTTTGTTTAGTCAATATGCTGCAGGAATACAACTAGAACAAGAAAGATTTGATTCATGTCTTATTGGTGCAAAGTATATCGAGGAGATTAGAAATGATTTAGAGGATGGGAGAGACTATGGAGTATCTGGAACTCCCGGATTTTTTGTAGGAAATGACGAAATAGGATATGTGGAATTAAAAGGAGCACAGCCATTTGATAGTTTTAAAAAAATCATTGATGCTCAGCTAGATGCTTAAATAATAACAAGCGTTTATTAGACCTCAATCGAGTTTCTAAATATAGGAATAATGACGAGTAAGCAATGAGCTTTTTCGTCATTGCTTAAGAGAAGAAAAATAAAATGACAAAATTTGAGGAATTAGGATTAAAAGAAGAAGTACTGAAAGGGATTAGGGATCTTGGGTTTACTGAAGCATTTGCAATTCAAGAAGCGGTAATACCAGTTTTGCTTACGGGAAGAGATGTTGTAGGGCAAGCACATACGGGATCTGGCAAAACTGCAGCTTTTGCATTATCAATGCTTCAAGAAATACAACCAAAGAAAGGAATTCAGGGATTGATTATGGCACCTACAAGAGAGCTTGCAATGCAGATCAGCGATGAAATCAAAAAGTTTGGAAAATACACAGGAATCAAAGTAGCAACAGTTTATGGAGGACAAGGTATGGGACTCCAACTAGATGCGCTAGATAGAGGAGTTGAAATCGTAGTTGCAACACCAGGTAGATTAATAGATCATCTCAAAAGAGGCTCAATAGAACTAAGAGATATCACCCATATTGTTCTAGACGAGGCAGATACCATGTTAGATATGGGTTTCATTGATGATATTCAGTTTATTTTAGATCTTGCACCAGAAGACAGAGTGATGTCATTATTTTCTGCAACAATGCCAACTGAAATTCTCAGACTTTCCGAAGAATATCTTAATAATCCAAAACAATTTTTGTTAGACGCCGACGATCTTAGTGGAGAAGGAATAGATCAAGCATATTTAGTAATTAAAGACAGAGACAAATTCAAGTACCTAATAGATTTCATCAAACCAACAAAAGGTCAATGTATTGTGTTTTGTTCAACAAAATATAGAACTAGAGATGTAGCAAAATTTTTACATCAAGAGAAATTTGATGCAGTAGCAATAGAAGGGGATATGTCTCAACACAGAAGAGAGCAATCAATGTCAAAATTCCGAAGTGGGAAAGCAGACATTCTTGTTGCAACAGATGTAGCATCAAGAGGCATAGATGTTCCAAGAGTAGAACTAGTAGTAAATTATGATGTTCCAAATCAGGAAATGGCTTATTTTCATAGAATTGGAAGAACAGCTAGAGCAGGAGCTAAAGGCAAGGCAATTACATTTGTATCATATTCATCAGTAGGGGATTGGAATATTATCAAACGCCAGATCAAAGTCCCACTCAAAGATTTGAATCAGGAGATGGGAATTGAAATTTCAATCCCAGATCCTCTAAAAAGACAGATGCCATCAAGAAGATATGGTGGACAGTCTAGGGGAGGATATTCAAGAGGAGGAGGACGTTCTGGAGGTTACGGAAGATCAGACAGAAGTAGAAACCCAAGAGATGACAGAGGAAGTAGAAAAAGATACAATGACAAAGACAACCGAAATAGTTACGGCGGACGTAGTAGATGGTAATAACTGTAAAACTTAAAGACTTTAACTTTGTAATTACTTTAAGGTAAGGTATGCATAAGGGATTCATTTTACTAAACTGTGACCTAGGTTCTGAAGAATATATTGTAGATGAATTAAAACAAATGCAGAATGTCAGTAATGCATATCTAACTTTTGGAGCATATGACGTAATTGCAGAGATCCAAACTGAAGATCAGGAAGGATTTGAAAAGGTAATAGCAACAATTAGAAGATTATCCAGAGTAGTAAGTACAATGACACTAAATGTAATAATCCCCGAATAATTGTTATATGAGTTAATTAGGATTATTTCAAAATGCAGAAAATTGATTATGAAGGAACAGTATGGGTTCTAAATTACAATAATCCTAAACCACTATTGGATCATGCCATTCACATGCTAGAAAGACACGGAATCAAACGAGAAGACATGACAATAACTGAAACACCAAATGCAAAAGTTGGTGCAATAGTAGTAGAGATTTGGCCATACGAACTAGTAGTAGCAAGGGTCAGAACAACACGTAATGACTCATTTATCAGTGGAACTGAACTTACAATTGAATTAAAATTGGATGAAAATGGAAATTACATAGATTATCTTTGAAGAAGAAAGTTCAGAACATCATTATTGTCATAATAGCCATTCTCATCATTGGATCAATAATAGCATACAACTATTCAGTAGACCAAACAAAACAAAAAGGTTTTCAATTTGGAGTAGAATTAGAACAGATTCAAAAAGAAATCAAAGAATTACAAACAAAATTTTATTCTGAAAAAACTAGATGGGAAGAAGGAGATATCTCAAAAGAAGAATTATTAGAATTCTACGAAGAGCATTTGAAAGATTTTCAGGAGATTATTTCCAAATACGATAAAGTATCACCTCCAGAATTATTCAAGAGTTCAGTAGAATTGTTAAAGATATCATCGGAAACTCAATTGGAAAGTGATTTGCAATTTATAGAATGGATAAAAACAGGAGACGAGTCAGCAAAGATAAGATCAGATACACAATTTCAAGATGCTCTAGAATACGAAATGCAAGGATTAGTAGAATTTTACTCTGCCAAAACAGGCGTAAAAAATTTTGATGAGCAAGAAAAATTTGAAGCCCCACAAACTGGTTTAACACAAAAGGTTATCCAAATATCAGAAGACATGAAAAGTAAATGTGATAAAGAGTTCAGAAATGAATTAGGAGGATTTGATTCAGATAAAATAGAAATAGAATGGTTTAACTGTACGAATGAGGCTCAAAAGTGGAAGATTGATCACTTGCCGTAGATGCAAGTCCATATTCAAGACTCTAAACAACATAAACTTCTTTAGATAAAAGAAAAAAAAGAAAATTGTGGAAAAAATTCACATGATTGCGGTTATTTTTATCGGTGCAACCCCACTAGCATTTGGAGAGCCATACATCCAAAATGATCAACAATACATCGGGGATGATGGTGCACTTCATATTGTTGGGGAGGTTAAAAACAACCTAGAATCTCCACTAAACCAGATTAATGTACAAATAACACTACTTGACAGAGACAAACATCCAATCACAACAAAAGAGACAAATTCACTAGTAAATACAATCATGCCAGGAATGAAAGGCCCATTTGACTTGATTTTAACAAACTATGAATCAAAAAAAGTAGAATCATATTTGTTGGATTTAGATTATAAAATCAGTTACCCAAAAAATCAGGTAATTGATATTTCTGAATCAGAGATGTCAAGGGATAGTCACAATAACATGATGATCACAGGGATTGTTTCTAACAGAGGAGACATTACGGCTAATACAATAGCAGTCATTGCAACACTCTATGACAAGGAAGGGAATGTTGCAGTAGTATCGAGAGTTCATCCAGAACCAGACTATCTAAGAGCAGAAGATAATGCATTTTTTCTAGTAACAATACCAGACAAAATACAGGCAAACAGCATTAATGACTACACACTAATTGCAGAATCAGAAGAATATGCAACAGTGCCGGAATTTCCCATAGGAACACTTGTTTTGTTGGGAGGAACATTATCAGCATATATCGGGATTACAAGATATTCAAGTAAAATTACAGCAAATCTGATTTTTGCAACAAATCCAAAGTAGTAAAAATTTCATCCATCAGTTTTGTTTTTTCAAGAGGAGTATGTTTTGAGAATTTTATTTGAAAGGTAATTGTCAACATGTCTTGATCGGTGTTAGATATTCTGACAAAGTGGACGTGACGATTAGCATGAGACAAAAAAATTTCCATTTTTGCAGATGAGTGTTTACTCTAATTACATTTTCTTGAACTTCAGAAAGACTGGAATTCAAGTCAGTATCAAACAGACCAAATTTAACAAGAGGGATCATAATCATCCCACCTAGAATTTTATCATGATTTTTTAGCATGGATGAAATGATTCCCTCAGAATTTTTTTGGGAAAAATATCCCCATAGTCAGGATCAAAATATCCCGCAATTAGTTTTTTTGAATCATATATACGAAAAAAATCCTCATCAGATTCTAATTTCCACAACAAATAGGAAATAATTTGTCAATAAATAAACAATTAATCAGTAATTAAATAAACTAGAGAATATGGAACCAATTATGGTGATTTCAAAAGAAAATAAAGATTTTATCAATAGTTTAATTGATTATTACATTAGCGAATCAGGATCATACAAACAGATCGCAGAAAATTTTGTCCCAGAGATAAAATCGGTTCCAGACACAGCGTTTGGGATAATTACAGGTTGTGTGTATTCAGGATTTTTACAGGCATATCAGAACCAGCAGCAAACACCAAGTCTAGAAGATATGAAAGAATTTAACCAGATAATAAAAGAACGTGCCCCGCTAATTAAAAAATCAATTCTGGAACCATCAAGTTTGCAAACTGATAGGGAAAAATTAGGAGAAATTACTCAAAAAGATGCAAAAAAATCCACAATTGAAGATCAGGGAAAATACATCAAAGAACAATCAAACATTCATCCTCAAGAGGAGTCATAAAATTAGAGAGAAGGATATGCAGTTATCAAATATTTGAAAAAATAAAAAATATTTACAAAAATAATTTTAGAAAAAGAAAATAGACAACAAATTAATGTCATTCCCAAGTACAAGCTAGTATGAGTGTAGATGGAAGTAAAATTATTTTCGGATTAGGAGTAGCTGCAGCTGTAGTTACGGCAGGAGTTGCATTATATTTTTCAATTCGTTAAAGATAAATCATCAAGAAACTTCAACATAGCATTGTCAGCAACAAATGAGTTTAAAATTACACAAATAGTAGATAACGGTCAAATGATCCAACTGACATTAATTGAAAATGTTTCAACAGAGCCAATTTCACAAAAACAAATGATTATTGAGAATGTTTCAAAAAGACTTGACTCAGAAACTAAAGAACAAGTCATGCCTTTGTTAGAAGCAATATTACAATCTCAGCCAACAGTCAATATCAAAACATACCAACAAACACAAATCACAATGGCAATGCCAAAAGCAAGATATGACAACATGGGAAGGCCTCAAGTGGGAAATACCATAGAAATAAATTTGAGAAAAACCTAGAGATGAGAATTTATCTCATCAATTGTGTGTAACGGCAAAGAACAAGTAAAATTTTTGCATACAAAAACACTAGTCTTAGATTCAAATGTTTTACCTGTAAAGAAAGGATATTCAGACAGATGCTTCAATTGTTCTGGTTTTTGAATAGTAACAATAAACGAATTGGGCAAATAATTTGTAAGGAGAAAATCACATAAATCAGTATTCTCTGAATTGATAACAGTGATTTCTACAGGTTTTTGGAAATAAGTGTAAATGGTATTAAGCAAATATCCAAACCCAAAGGGGTTTTCTGCAGCCATTTGTGCTTGAGATTCCATTATTTTTGTGGCAATTTCAAGAAAGACTTGTTCTTGAGACATATGGTATAGTCGAAGCATTACAAAAGCAGATACTGAATTTCCTGAGGGTAAAGATAAGTCGTAATTGCTTTTGGGTCTAATGATTAGTTTTTCATGATCATCAGAAGTCATAAAGAAACTTGAATTCTGAGAATCCCAAAAATGATCCACTAAATGATGCCCAAGTTTCAGAGACAAATTTAGATATTTTGACTCAGGCTCAATCTCAAAAATATCAAGTAGTGCATTTACAAAATATGAGTAATCCTCAAGATATCCATCAATTTTTACAGTTCCATTTTTGTAAGTTCGTAATAATTTACCATCTGTAAAAAGATTATTTTTGATAAAGGAGATACAGGTTTTTGCAGCGTTTAGATATTTTACATCATTTGTTACACGGTATCCTTTTGCAAATGCCGTAATCATCAAAGAATTCCATGAGACCAAAATCTTATCATCTAAACCAGGATGAATCCGCATTGAACGAACTTTTAATAATTTTTCAGAGCATGACTTTAGAATTTCACGTACTTTTTGCTCATTAATTCCAAAATTAAAAGCAACAGTAGAGATGTTAAGATTGTTACATAAGATATTATTTCCTTCCCAATTACCCCCATCAGTAACATCAAAGTAAAGACAAAAGAGATCAGCATCATCTTCAAGAATTTCTTTAATTTCTTTTTTTGTCCAGACATAGAATTTCCCTTCCACACCTTCAGAGTCTGCATCATAAGCAGAATAGAACCCGCCTTCTGGAGAGGTCATTTCGCGCAGAACAAAATCAAGGGTTTGTTCCAAGACATCACGGTAGAAAGGATCTTTTGTAATTTGATATGCCTCAGCGTAGTTTATTGGCATTAAGGCATTATCATACAGCATCTTTTCAAAATGCGGCACAAGCCACTTGGTATCGGTTGAATATCTATGGAACCCGCCTCCGATTTGATCAAAAATTCCTCCCTTTGCCATTTTATTGAGGGTTTTGAGTGCAAATTCATTAAATTTTGAAAGACCTGACAGTTTAGCATAACGAAATAGGAAGGAGATGTTTGCGGCATTTGGGAACTTGGGAGCAGAGCCAAATCCACCATACGTAGGATCACCTAATTGAAACAAGTTCATGGCAGCCTCATCCAGAATTGTGCGTTCTAATTTTGAAGGGATTCGGGCAGTTTCTGTTTTGTGTAACGCATCAAGAAAATTCTCAGCTGATTTTTCAATATCTTTGGGTTTTTCTTTCCAGGCCTGAGATAACTGTCTACAAATACTTCCAAAACCAGGACGTCCATAGGAATCCAGTACTGGAAAATAAGTTCCCACATAGAATGGTTTTTGATCAGGAGTAAGAAATATGCTTAAAGGCCATCCGCCTTGTCCTGTTGCAATCTGGCAAACTTTTTGATAGATATCATCAATGTCGGGACGTTCTTCTCTATCAACTTTGATATTCACAAAATTTTCATTCATAAATTTTGCAACATCTTCGTTTTCAAATGATTCATGAGCCATCACATGGCACCAATGGCATGAGCTGTACCCCACACTTAGAAAAATGGGTTTGTTTTCATCTTTGGCTTTTTTTAATGCCTCATCATTCCATCCATACCAGTCAACAGGATTTTGTGCATGTTGAAGTAAGTATGGACTTGTTTCATGAATTAGGTTGTTGTCCGCCACAATCACTTAAATCCATTAGAATATTAGTACTTAATTGAGTCAGGTTAGATTTTTTATTTTACAATCATTTTCCATTCTCAACAACATCATAATTTATTCAGTCATCACATATGTTAAGCAATCAATCCGAATTTGAAAAATTACCTTTTATCTATCCACATATCAAGTTTTAAGATTGCTTATCCCCAGATTCCTCGCCCTTCTTCCAGCTCATATATTCTGACATTGATTTTTCCAAGTAGCTTGACTTTGGATTTGTGAGCCTTTTTGTCATGACTATAATCTTTCTTTTCAATCAGCTCTTGCAACCTCCTTAGTTGCTCCACTGAGAGCTTCTTGAATTCGTTTTTGGAGCTTGTCACGAGTTGCAGGAGTTTTACCCTTTCCCTGTCCTCATCTGTAATTCCAGTCACATTATTACTCAGTGCCAGTCCCTTATTTTTCTAATGAGCGAATCTTAAAATTCCATGCCCCACTCTTAAAATCGTGGAAAAAATGCGTGCAATGGTGCTTTCTGAATGCGCCTCAATAGAGGAAAAACCGTTAAAGCTAACTGAGATTGAAAAGCATGAGATCCAGAGACCAAACGAGGTTCTACTGAAAATTGAGGCCTGCGGCGTTTGTCATTCGCAGCTTCACGGAATCGAGGGGGATTGGAAGGACATAGGAATTCCGCCAACGCTCCCGACAGTGCCAGGTCACGAGTTGGTTGGAAAAGTGGTTCAGATTGGAAAAAGCGTAACGAAATTCAAAGTCGGAGACAGGGCGGGAATTACTCCATTGCTTGAGGCATGCAAAGAATGCCAATACTGCAAAGAGGGAAAAGAGTATCTTTGCGAATCATCAACAATAACAGGAGAATCTTTCAAAGGAGGATATACAGAATACATAACAGTTATAGAAGATTTTGCAACCAAAGTTCCAGAAAATATGAAACCAGAGTATGCTGCACCATTATTTTGTGCAGGAATTACAGCATACAAAGCAGTAAAGGCAGCAGAACCAAGTGTGCATAAAAAAATTGGAGTTTTTGGAATAGGTGGAGTAGGTCACATGGCAATTCAATTTGCTAGAGTGGAGAATTGTGATGTAGTTGCATTCTCCAGAACTCAAAATCATTTGAATGTAGCAAAAAGATTAGGAGCAGTAGATGCAATGACTTTTTCTGAAGATCAGAAGAGATTTCTTACCAAACTAAAAGAGAGCCATGGAATGTTAGATGCAGCAATAGTTTTTGCACCAGCAGACATAGTCACAGATACTGCAATAAAATCAGTAAAGAAAGGAGGATTAATTGTGATTGCAACAGTCGGAAAAAATCCAGAATTCATGGCATTTGAGGAGAAGACAATCAGGGGAACTCTAATAGGTTCAACAAAAGATATGGAGCAAGTCATCAAGATATGTGATGAGAAAAATCTTGAAGTGATTTCTCAAAAATTCCCATTAGAGAGTGCAAATGAGGTACTTAAGAAATTAAAAGATTCAGAAATTGAAGCTAGAGCAGTTTTAATCCCTTGACTTTTGGCTTAAATTATGGAGAGAATGATTTTTTCTTATGAATTGTTACAGATGCCACCATACAGATGAAGTACATATTCAAAATGTAGAAAGTAATTCCATCATCAAAGCAGGCAAATGCCAAATACCACATTGTACATGTCAACAGTATTTAGATCCAATTTTAAAAATTGATGAAGAACTTTTGTAATAATTCATATATCAAAATATTTCCAAACAGATATGGATAAACACAAACCATCAGATGAAATGATTAGGGAGTTAGATAATTTATTATCAAAAATTAACGGAATGGAGATTGTTGCATCAGATGATTATCAAAAAAATTCAATTAAGATCATGAGGGCACTGGTGGAAGGTCAAATGCATTCAATTAAAGAGTTTCAGCATTTGAAAAAAGCAATAGACCTACTAACTTTGCAGCTATTTGATGTTCAAAACAAAATCAAGAGTTAAGTTTGGTATCACTTATCCCACACCCAGCACATCGGAACAGGGTAGACTTCTCAAGAATTTGCTCAGCTTTCATCTCAGAGCCACAGCAAGGGCAAACCAGTTTCTCTGAATCAGGAATCGGTTCTTCTGATTTTCTTGTAACATAATCAGGTTTTGTTTCAGAGATATCATCAGAATTACAAGGGGGTTTGTAACGAGTCATTATTTTATTGAGCACGTTTTTTCTACGAATATCACTTGATTCAAACATCGGCAATATTGCAACATATAGTGATTTTTCTGAGCCTGACTGTTGCACCCAGCATTTGAAATGAGAGTGTTGAACAAAAAAAGACTTGTCATCAGTCTTTTCACAATCACCAACATATACTATATTGAATCGATCCTTGTCTCTGGACATAATCAGATATACTAATTTCTCCATAGGGGGACCCCATTCATCAAGAGGAATAGGTCCAAGAAACTCATACTGAAGGATTTGAATACTCAATGAATGTATTTTTCACTACTCTCTTTTCTTTTTTTCCCCAAACAAACACTCCAGTATCATCAATTTGATCGCAAAATCTAAACTTGAAAAGATTAAATTCAAGAGTTTTAGATTTCTCTTAAATGAAAGAGCCTCACAATCATGCAAAAGTAGGATATTCCATGATTATAGTATCAGCAAGTCTGGCTGTAATTGCACTTTTAGCATTAGCAATTGGGGATGACGTACTTTTTGCAGACAATATGTCAAGAGATAGCACCATCCATTTCAATGAATGTAAGGAAAATGATTTCA
>Ga0224513_10000808_pt1 | contig 12475 bp, 12 predicted proteins | sample SF_May12_sed_USG_5_FD_169109 | JGI IMG/M metagenome (GOLD analysis project Ga0224513, IMG submission 169109) | Sediment microbial communities from San Francisco Bay, California, United States - SF_May12_sed_USGS_21 | ecosystem: Environmental > Aquatic > Marine > Sediment | place: USA... | reverse complement strand
GGATAAGATCCAACGCGAGACGAAAAACGCAAAAGCTGGAAAAGACGCCCGCATTATCGCCAAGATAAATTCGCTCAACGAACCTCAGCTGATAGACGCGCTTTACGAAGCTTCACAGGCGGGAGTGAAGATCGACCTGATCATTCGCGGCATCTGTTCATTACGACCAGGCGTCAAAGACCTCTCGGAAAACATCCATGTTCGTTCGATCGTCGGCCGTTTCCTGGAGCACTCACGCGTGTACTACTTCTACAATGATGGCAATGAAGAATTTTACTGCTCCAGCGCGGACTGGATGGAACGCAACATGTTCCGTCGCAATGAGTCCTGTTTCGAAATTCGCCAGAAAGCCATGAAAGAGAAGATTCGCCAACATCTCGAATTATTCTTGTCCGACAATTGCCAGGCGTGGGTAATGAAAGAGGATGGCAGCTACGAACGACTGCATCCCGGTAAGGAAGAGAGAATATCCGCCCAGGATACATTCCTGGAACACCTCACCACATTGGTCTAGACGTAAAGCTCGACACCTGAAGCCCGCCGGCTATTGCTGGATTTGACTGTCGTTCAGGCTCTCGTTTGGAAAACTAAGGTAGCTCCAGCTTGTAGCCAACACTGTCGAGATATCCCTGCTCGCGTTCAAGATCTGCGATCGTCAATGGATTTCTGGCCAGCCACTCGGCATCGAAACTGATCCGGATGCTGTTTTTGCTAACCTGAATCGTGACAGGAGCATGATTCGACTCCTTGCGACTGCGATTGAGCAGTACTGCCAGACGCAGCAGAATCGCGAGGCGCAGTGCCGCATCACGCCAGGTACGGGGCAATGCCTTAAGCCGGGCTGTATCGATGACATTGCGCTGGCTGCCAATCAGAAATGCCATCATGCGCTGCTCGGCGCGCGGAAATCCCGGCATGTCCGCAAACTCGGCAACATACGCTCCATGCCGGTGAAATCCGTCATGTGAGATATCGAGCCCGATTTCGTGCAGGCGCGCTGCCCAGCCGAGCGCGAGCCCGGCCAGATCCGATTCGAGCTGCCATATCTCCACGCACTGCGTGCGCAGCTCGGCCGCCATGTCCGCTACCCTTTGCGCCTGGTCAGGATCGACGTGGTAGCGTGCCTCCATGGCGCGCACAGTCCGCTCACGCGCATCCTCATGCTGTAAGCGCCCTAGCAAGTCATACAAGAGTCCCTCGCGCATCGCTCCGTCGGAAATCTTCAGGTGCTCAATCTTCAGCACATGAACCAGCTCCGCGAGAATCGACAAGCCGCCCGGCCAGACCTGGGCACGCCTTTCCGACAAACCGTTCAGGGAGATGTCGGAAACCGATTCAAACTCCAGTACCTTTTCGATGAGTTGCTCAACGATGTCGAGCGTCAGCCCCTCATCGGAAAGACCAAGCTCGCGAGCCACTGCTTCTGTCGCGCGTATCGTGCCCGACGTGCCAATCACCTCGACATCCGTCGCGTCGCGAAAGAAGGCCTTCACGGGCCTCAGTTTAAGTTGGGCGGCCATGCGAGCCTTGTTGAACCCTGCGCGCGTAATCTGACCTTCCGGAAAAAAGCGCTCAGTCATCGAGACACAACCCATGTGCAGACTTTCGAGCGCTTTTGGCTGCGCGGCCTTACCGAGAATCAGTTCGGTGCTACCGCCACCGATATCCATGACCAGGCGAAAACCATCCGTCGGCGGCAAGCTGTGCGTGACGCCGTTGTATATCAGGCGCGCTTCTTCGATCCCGGAAATGATTTCGATTGGGTGGCCAAGCGCCTCTTCGGCCTCAGCCATAAACGACGAGTCCTCACGCGCCCTTCGAATCGTGCTCGTGCCGGCAGCACGCACACTGCCCGCCTTGATCTCTCGCAGGCGCTCGCCGAACCGGGAAAGACAATCGAGCGCTCGCTTACGGGCATCGGGGGAGATATCGCCGCTAGTGGACAAACCTTCGGCCAGTCGCACTGTTTCGCGAATGCGATCGAGAACCGCGAGCTGGCCGTGGCGCAGCTCGCCGACGATCATGTGAAAGCTGTTAGAGCCGAGATCCACGGCCGCGATGATCTCGGGCTGAGCTATCTCAGGCGGTAAACGATTGTCCGCATCCGCAGGTGGTTTGTGCATTCGGGTTCCGTATGACGAACTGCGCTCCCTGCAGATCTTCCTTGTAATCGATCTCCGCACCAATGAGGTACTGCACACTCATCGGGTCTACCAGAAGCGTCACGCCCGCATTCTCAACCTGGCTGTCGCCGTCTTCGATATCCTCATCGAATGTGAACCCGTACTGGAAACCCGAGCACCCACCGCCCGAGATAAACACACGAAGCTTGAGATTCGGATTGTCCTCTTCCGCGATGAGTTCGCCCACTTTGCTTGCCGCCGCGTCCGTGAATACGATGCCGTTTGGTGCTTGTGGTGCGCTTTCTGTTGCTGTTGCCATAATGATCCGTAATTAGTCGTTCGCAGCCGCTGCTGCCTCGTCAATGCGATGGGTCTGTTCTAGCAATGGTACCTGCCCTTCGGGCTGATGCACGAGTTTTCCATTGATTTCAGCGCCGATCGCCATTTCGATAAGATTGTAATACACATTGCCAATGACCCGCGCTGTCGGCCCAAGTTCCACGCGCTGGCTGGCAAATACATCGCCACGGACAATACCATTGAGCACCACATAAGGCACGGTAACCCCACCATCGATCGTGCCAATATCACTGATACTCAGCGCGGACTCGGTATCCGGGTCTGCCGTGACACTACCATTAACCGTGCCGTCGATGTGGCAAGCACCCTGAAAATGCAGATCACCGTTGACCTTGCTGTTGGATCCTATGAGCGTCTCAACCACCGCGTGTCTGCGTTGTTTCTTACCGAACATCAGTGTTCTCCAATCAACCCTGGCTCATTGCCCAGGCAAAGCTCTCTTCTATGCTCGAGATCGAGCGGGTCTTGGAGCGTACTTCGACGTGAACACGCTCCGGTGTAAATCCGTCCGGTAATACCAGTTGCCGGTCGAAATCCTGAAAATAGCGGAATGAAAACGGCCAGGCCTTGTCGGCGTCCGCAGGTAGCAGGTCCGTCAATGCATAGGTCCTGCCTGCACCGTCCTCACTGCCTTCGATGCTCACCGCAACATCGCCCGAGACCTTGCGATCGTGCTTCATTGCCTGTACGAGCACCAGGCGCATGTTGAATTCGCGCTCCTTGGCGCCGCGCGTCAGCTTGAGATCCTGCACGCGTAGCCCGGAGTTACCATCAGCCGGCGATACGATACCGCGGTAAAAGGCGATGGCATCCCGCTGCTCCTGAATCTTGGCCTGGAGGGTAATCAGGCTGCCCTCTACTTCCCTGTAAGCCTCACGGTCAATTTCGCGATGCGTCTCGAGCAGTGCGACCTCCTGCTTGAGCGCCTCGATCTCATCGTCGAGGCTTTTGATGTGTGCTTCCAGCTCACCACGTTCGCTTGCAGCGTCGACGACATCATAGCCGGCACTGATGCGCCCGTATTCGAATACCAGGTATCCCGTGAACACGACGAGCAGCGCGAGAAACGACCGAACCATCCAGGTCCGTCCCGTGCCGTGCATTTGCGGATTAGATCTGCCTGCCACTCGTCAACTTCGCTATTAAGTAAAAACGTTATGTTACGCGGTGCCCAAGACCAACAGAAGTGCGCCAGGTCACGGATTTGTGCTTTCAGAAGCCACTCTTGCGGCCTGGGCAAGGTCTTTTTCGAAAACCGCCCGCCATCGCTTGGGCCACCAGCGCGGTTGTCTCGGGAGTCCGTCAGGGTGCACATGCGGGCCAAGTTCGTGCAGCGCACGTGCATATACGCGCCGTTTGAAATAGATAACTTCATTAACCGGACGCCAGAAAGGCACCCAGCGGATGCGGTCAAATTCAGGCTTGTCGCCGCAATCGAAGCGCACCCGGCCTTCATCAGACACAAGCCTGAGAATGTACCAGCGCTGTTTTTGCCCGATACATAGCGGCTTACTGTGCCTGCGAACGAACTTGTCCGGAAGGCGGTACCTCAACCAGTCTCTGGTCGCGCCGAGCAGGCGCACGTCGTCAGGCTCGAGCCCGATTTCCTCGTGTAGCTCACGAAACATGGCTTGTTCGGGCTCTTCGCCTTCCAGCACTCCGCCTTGCGGAAATTGCCAGCCTTTGGCACCCGCGCGACCGCCAAGCATCAGCTTGTCATCATCGTTCGCGAGGATAATGCCGACATTTGCCCGAAAGCCCTCGGCGTCAATCCAATCGTTGCCCATTGCAACCGCACTAAAACTCTAACTGCCGATTACTTTACACTATCCGTCGCCGCTCGCCCCAGGAGATTAACCTTGCTCGCAGGCCGTAACGGAGCCTTGTTCGCCGTGCTGCTGCTGATCGTAGTTGCCGCTTTTGTGCTGGCGGTGGCCTCTGGCAGCGCGGACATCAGTTTGGCAGATGCTGTAAAGGCGTTGCGGGGCACCGCTCCGGAAAAAGTACAGTCACTTGTCAATGACCTCCGACTCCCACGCGCATTGACGGCATTTGCCGTTGGCGGCCTGCTGGCGGTGGCCGGGGTCCTTATGCAGGTATTGCTGCGCAATCCGCTTGCGGAACCTTACATACTCGGCAGCTCCGGTGGCGCCGCTGTAGCCGCGCTGCTTGCCATGAGCCTGGGCATGGGCAGCGTCGTGGTCGATGTCTCGGCATTCGGCGGTGCGATGGCCGCAACATTACTGGTCTTTGCGATCGCCCAAGGAACAGGGAGCTGGACGCCAACCCGTTTGCTCCTTACCGGTGTGGTCCTGGCAGCCGGCTTCAGCGCCGCAACGACACTGCTGCTCGCGCTGAGCCCCGACCAAAATCTGCGCGGCATGCTGTTTTGGCTAATGGGGGATCTGAGTTTCGCCTACGACCCAAACCGCAGCCTCGTTCTGCTGGCTATCCTGGTCGTCGCGGGCACGCTTGGCGCCCGGCACCTGAATGTCCTCTCGCGCGGCGAATTACAGGCCGCAATCGTCGGTCTGCCAGTGCGGTCGTTTCGCTACCTGATCTTTATCGCGGCTGCGCTGGCTACAGCGCTGTCGGTTACTACCGTGGGCGTGATCGGGTTTATCGGCCTTGTCGTTCCGCACCTGGTGCGGCTCGTTGCCGGCAGTGATCACCGCGTGGTTTTGCCAGCGTCTGCGCTGGCCGGAGGAGCGCTGCTTGTTATAGCAGACACGCTCGCACGCACGATCATGGCGCCTCGACAATTACCGGTGGGCGCCCTCACTGCCGCCATTGGCGTGCCGCTGTTCCTGATCCTGATGAGCCGAATTCGGGCCGAGCGCTACCGGTAGCCGGCGCGTTCTGCGAGCAGCCTGGCTTCCTCATCACGCCACCCGGCGACACCGGCGTGAATGTAGTCGATGTCCTCGTAGACGCGCGCACCCTGCTTATCCGCGATCCACGCAACCAGTTGGTGCGCAGCATCAGCATCCGACGCATGGCGAGCGACGCCAATACCATCAATGTGAAATGACCTGGGCTCCGTCGAAGGCCAGAAGCGGGCCAGGGAATCGTGCCGGGCGTTCCCGGTCAGGACACCAAGGCCACAGGCACCGGAGCGCACCGCATCGACGAGCTGCGCCTCGGATTCAAACGGCGGCAGCGCAAGGTTGTGAACCCATCTGCGAACCATCCGCTCGACGTTCCTGTTGTCATTCGATTCCATGAGGGCTGCGACCAGCGCACGACTGCCAGGCAGCGCCGACGACAACAAGCACAAGCGTCCCTTGAATTCCGTTCCGCCGAGATCGCCGAGCCCGTCGAGCACAAACGTCGAGGCTTCATCGGCGACCACGATCACGGGGGAAGTGGCTGTCGCCGCAATCCAGTAGCCATCGGGGTCCCGAAGGGGAGACGGAACGCGCTGCAGCGTCTCGTCAGACAATGGCCTGAGCGCGCCATTATCGGCCGCCCGCCAGATATCCGCCGCACCAGCCGTAAGCAGGATGTCAGCCCGCGGCGCATCCTGCTTGCCGATGACGGCATCGGTCAGCTCGGAGCTGGCGCCGAATTTCATTGTCACGATAATGCCGGTCTCTGCCGTAAACTCGGCCAGCATTTCCTCGATGCGCTGCGCTTGTGTACCTTCGTGCGCATAGATCACGACGTGTCCGGGCGGCGGTTTTTCGCCGCAGGCAACGAGCAACGCAACAGACACGAGCGCCGTCAGCGCCCTCATGCCGTCTCGACAACGACACGATCACGACCGGCCGATTTAGCCGCATACAGGGCAACGTCGGCTCGAGCGATCAGCGAATCGCCCAGCGTCTTCAGATCTTTGTCGGCCGGTCCCGGACTAACCTCGGCGATGCCGATAGACGCCGTTATTCTCACCGAGTCGCCACTCGGCAACGCAATCGGTGATGCCGCGATTTCCTTGCGAATGCGCTCGGCCAACCTGGATGCCGAAGTCACGTCGGTATTGGGCAGCAGCACGACAAATTCCTCACCCCCGTAGCGGGCGGCAACGTCGCTGGCCCGCACCTGCATTTCAATGCGTTGCGCAAGCTCACGCAGCACCGCGTCCCCGGCCGCATGGCCCCAGGTATCGTTGACCTGCTTGAAATGATCGATGTCGAGCATGAGGCAGACCAGTTTCGATCCATCGCGGCGCGCACGCGCCAGCTCTTCGTTGGTTCTGACCGTCAGGTAGCGGCGGTTGTGCCAGCCCGTCAGCACATCGGTGAAGCCGCTGCGCAGCAAGCGGGCCCGGTTGATCGTATTTTCAATGCAAAACGAAGCAATGACGCCGAGATGCGCCAGGAAATCGCTCGCGTGCTCGTGCGTGAAGCGCAGCGGGTCGGAGCTGCACAGGTTTATACTGCCTAACAACTTGCCGCGGTGTGACAGCGGGATCATGGCTATGCTTCTGGCGTCAACCGCATGCGGACAAATGAGCTGGTGGTCACATGCCGCAAAGACGCCCAGCCATGGTTGTTCCAGCGCAATATACTGCGGCGCCAGTCCCGACATCGACTCAACAACCAGCAGGTGCGCAAAATCCTCGGCTGGCGTACCGTTGGCGAGCAACAAGTGTCGAATATCGTGATCGGGATCGCACAGAACGAGACTTACGTAGTCGACACCGTAGCTGATGCGCAAACCATCAATCAGACCCAGGATGAGCGCTTCGAAACTTTCGGCCTGCAACAATCGTAGTTCACGGCGTTGCGCACGCTCCATAATCTCGTCATTTCGTGCGACCTCGACCGTCAGCTCCTCCAGGCGCCGCCGAGTTGCGCCGAGTTGAGCCTCTAATTCTTCCCTGGACGTCATGTCCTCAACCTCTTAAAGCAAAATAGTCACGCCCTCTTTCCATGAGTTCGACAAAAGCACTTTCGTCACCGTCCGCGACTGTCTCCCGGATTCGCCGCGCAGCGTCACAAAGTGCATCCAGCGGCCCGAGTCCAAACTTGTTGAGATTCTGAATCTCAAAATACAGATGCGGATTGTCTTTCGCCACTGCAGCTGAGACGAGCAGCTGCGAATCAAACGTCGTCGACGACAATTTCGCGAGTTTCGGCGCCGCCTCACCACTCTCAGCGAGTGCGGTGAAGAACGCTATATTTAGCGCATGCGACAGTCCGAGCACGTACGCAATAAGGCGATCGTGATCGTCCAACCCCATGTCCAGTTGTTCAACCATGGTGGCAGCAAACAGCTCTTTCGCGTCGGTCGTTGCCTGCGGGTCGCCTGCATCGCAGAAGATCAGGTGGCGGCCGGAGAGAAGGCGCGTGTCAGGCCCATACATCGGATGCAATGAAGTTACACGACACCCGGCTGAACGAAGCTCTTTCAGGCCGTCAATGAGCGGCGACTTTAGCGAGCCGATGTCGAAAATGAGGCCCTTGGGCTTCAGAACGGCAAGCTGCGCCAGAATGCGGCCGGATACGGCCAGCGGCGCCGCAACAACGATAACGTCATAGTCGACACCTGCATCAGTCCAGTTCTTGTACTGGTCAGGTCCGTCTTCGATCGTTACATCGGCAACCGTCGTCGCGAATCCCTGGGAATCAAAAAAGTCGACAAACCAGCGCCCCATCTTCCCGGCACCGCCGATAACCAGGGCCGTGCGGCCGTCGCCCTTACCCTCGGCTACGACCCGATCCCGTTCCTGGCTTTCCAGCGAAGTACGAATAAGAAGTTGCAACAGATTTTCGACGAGATCGGGATCGACACCCAGGTTTTTCGCCTGCGCGCGTCCCGCGTCAAGTACGTCTTTTTCCCGGGCATAGTCGCGAGTACCCGTGCCGGTCGTACGTTTGCTCTTGCCGATATCCGCAACTATCTGCTGTCTCGCGGCGATCAATTCCACGAGCTGCCGATCGATGGCAGACAAGTTGGTTCGCAGTTCCTGGAGATTCATAAAAATGTCTTTTACAGGAGTCGCGAGCACAACGAAAGCCGGCCCGAATATTTTCGGGCCGGCATTCCTGCTCTAGCGGTTTCTGCGGCTTCAGTGCCTGTGACGGCGCTCGTCGCGACGGCTGCGATCCCGGTCGTAATGTCGCTCGCCGTAACGGTAGGCATAGTATTTATCCCAGTAGTTGCCATTGCGGCGATTAGACGATCTCCAGCTGCGCTCCCAACGATATATGTTGAAGAGCTCATGCCAGTCCAGGCGTCTATTGTGCTTGAGCGATGTGCGGTTGTACCAATGGCGGAACGATTTATCGCGTTTCATCCAACTCGGCATGTGGTCAGGTCGACGTTCGTCGATTCGCCCGTACGACTGATAGTACGTCGGCGGCTGGTATACGTTGTGCACCGTCTGGTGTGCTGTGGCCTCGGGCGAGTTCATAAGCATGAGGCCACCGGCGATTACCACAACTGTCATTACTTTGTTCATAACGTCCTCCGGTTTGTCCCAGTGCAGCTTCAGACTATTAGGGGGCACATGAACCAGGCGTGAATTCGTGAGAACATGCGGCACCTGGTTTTCGAAAAACATGAACGTGGAGTGAACGACCAATGAAGACACGCGCTGCAGTCGCCTGGGAAGCAGGCAAACCACTGGAAATCGAGTTGCTTGACCTCGAGGGCCCGAAGGCGGGCGAAGTGCTCGTTCGAAATATTGCAACCGGTGTTTGCCACACTGACGCGTTTACATTGTCCGGCGAAGACCCGGAAGGCATTTTCCCTGCTGTGCTTGGTCATGAAGGCGGGGCAATCGTTGAGGAAGTCGGTGCCGGTGTGACATCTGTCGCTGTCGGCGACCATGTCATTCCTCTCTACACACCGGAATGTGGCAAATGCAATTTTTGTACGTCGGGCAAGACTAATCTCTGCCAAGCCATTCGTGCCACTCAGGGCCAGGGCCTGATGCCCGACGGCACATCGCGCTTTTCTCTTAACGGGAAGACGATATTCCACTATATGGGCACATCCACGTTCAGCGAATACACAGTTCTGCCGGAGATTGCCGTCGCCAAAGTCAGCAAGGAAGCCCCGCTGGAAAAGGTCTGCCTGTTGGGTTGTGGCATCACGACCGGCATTGGCGCGGTAATCAATACAGCCAGGGTGCAGCCGGGCGATTCGGTGGCCGTTTTTGGCCTCGGCGGCGTCGGCCTTAGCGCTATCCAGGGCGCAACGATGGCCAAGGCAGGTCGTATCGTGGCAATCGATATCAACGAGGACAAATTTGCACTGGCGAAACAAATGGGCGCGACCGATACCGTCAACCCGAAGGATCACGATGCGCCGATTCAGGACGTTATCGTCGAACTGACCGGTGGTGGCGTAGATTTTTCATTCGAGTGTGTCGGCAACACAGATCTAATGCGGTCGGCGCTCGAATGCTGCCACAAGGGCTGGGGTGAATCGGTCATCGTCGGTGTCGCAGGCGCAGGCCAGGAGATTTCGACACGACCGTTCCAGCTCGTAACAGGGCGCGTCTGGCGCGGCACCGCCTTCGGCGGCTGCAAAGGTCGGTCGCAGTTGCCCGGCATGGTCGACCAGTACATGGACGGTGATATCAAGATTGATGAGTTTATTACCTTCACGATGCCGCTCGAGGACATTAACCGTGCGTTCGATCTCATGCATGAGGGCAAGAGCATCCGCTCGGTGATTCACTTCTAGGCCATGTCAAGAGTCGCTGTTGCAACCACGTCGCAGCTTGCGGCTGACGCGGCCTGTGAAGTCGCTGACGCCGGGGGAAACGCCGTCGACTGTGCGCTGGCCGCCGCACTGCTGACAATAAACACCGAGCCCGGCGTGTGCGCGCTGGGTGGCAGCGCGTTTATCACTATCTGGAAAGATGGCGAGGACCCCGTAACTGTCGATGGAAACGTTGCGATACCGGGCAAAGGGCTGGCCGAAGATGAGCGTGGCCAGGGGGCAGTCGAGATCTCTCTGGACTACGGCGGCGGGATCGAAACGCTGGTTGGCACCGGCTCGGTGTCTGTCCCGGGGACGCTGGCGGCGATTGAAGATGCCTGGGAAAATTACGGCAGCGTGCCATGGCGTACGATATTCGAACCGACAATACGTGCTTGCAAAAACGGGTTCCAACTGTCTGCAGCCTGCCGTTACTACCTCGGTTACTCGGGAGACGTTATTTTTGGTCGTAGTCAGGATGGCTACAACGCGGTGCATCGCGATGATGGTTCATTGCTGGATACAGGGGACATCGTCATCGTGCCGCATCTCGCGGACTCGCTGGACGCGATCGCAAACGAAGGCTCGCGCATTTTTTACGAAGGCGAAATCGCACATGCGATCGCCAACCACTGCCGCGGCGGGGGCGGCATGCTGAACTTGGAAGACCTCAGCAGCTATCGTGCGATTGAGCGAGCGCCTCTTATCACCGACATCGGCGGGTGGCAACTGGCAAGTACTCCTCCGCCTGCCGTTGGCGGCTCGATGCTCGCCGCAATGCTGCTCGCCTGTGCCGACCTCGATATTGAGCGTTGGGACTCGGAGGCCCTGCTACGCCTGATCCACTCACAACAAGCTTGCCTCGATTTTCGGCAACGTCATCTTGATCTTGCCGAGAACGTCGGCGCCGAGGCGGCACGCCTGGTGGATGCGGCGCGCAGCGGCCGCCTGCTCTCCCGATGGACGTCAGCGTCAACAGTGCACACCTCAGTGGTCGACGACAACAGCAACGGCTGCGCCATAACGGCATCGTCAGGTTACGGGGCGGGTGAGATGCCGGCCGGCACCGGGATCTGGCTCAATAACTGCCTCGGCGAGATAGAGCTGAACCGCAGGGGGCTGGATGCCGGGCCGCCTGGGGCCAGGCTGCCTTCCAACATGGCACCAAGTGTCGCGCGCAGAGGCAACGATGTGCTAGCTGTAGGGTCTCCAGGAGCTGATCGTATTACGACGGCAATGCAGCAGTTCCTGATCAACTTCCTGCAGATAGGCATGTCGCTCGCCGATGCGGTCGCGCATCCTCGAGTGCACGTCGATACGAGCGGAAAGGTAGTCAACCTGAAAGCCGAGGCCGGGCTCGACCTGCCTCATGTTGATCTGCCGCTAATGGTATTTCCCGATATCGTGATGTATTTCGGTGGCGTCGGGGCGGCTGTTTACGGCAAGGAAAACGGCTTCGGCGTTGCGGCTGACCCGCGACGCGAAGGTGGCGTGTTCAACCCCGACGCATGACGAGCCGCGCCTTCTTAATTGTAACCCTGTTGCTGGCCTTGCCGACCCTTGGCATGGCGGATGAGACACTCACGCGCGGCAATAATCTTGCCGTGGACGTTTCCTCGGACGGGCGGCTGGCGATGGACCTCGCGGGCGAGCTCTGGATCGTGCCGCTCGGTGGCGGCGAGGCGCAACGAATCTCTCAAGATGTCGCGCCGGTACAGCGACCTCGCTGGTCTCCGGACGCCTCGCGCATTGTCTACAGCTCGCTGGCCAGCGGCAAACTGGCGATCTGGTTGCACGACCTCGTAACTGGCAAAACGCAGCGCATCAGCCAGGGACCCTATCTCGATCTCGACCCGTCCTGGCATCCGGATGGCGAGCGTATCGTGTATTCATCCGAGCGTCGGGGCACTGGCCTGGATCTGTGGGAAACCGATGTGCCTACCGGATTGCATTGGCGCCTGAGCAATCGCCTCGGCGATGAAACAGACGCCTCGTGGTCGGCGGACGGCAAGCACCTCGTGTATGTGTACCGGGAAAATGATCACTGGTCGCTCGTCCTGCGCCGTCACGGGCAGCCGGAGGAAACTTTGTTATCGGGTACGGAGCGCCTCTCAGCACCGTCATGGCGGCCCGATGGCAGTCTCATCATGTTTTGGCGAGAAAGCGATACCGAAATATCGCTCGACATGGTCATCCTCTCGCAGCCGCGTCTGATTCGCTCCTATACAGACGGTGAGCTGTTCATTACGGCACCGGTCAGCTGGCTCGACAAGCATCGCCTGTACTACACCGCGAGCGGCGTCATTCGGCAGCGACTTTTCAATTCCTGGTCGTCG
>Ga0224513_10000806_pt1 | contig 12482 bp, 13 predicted proteins | sample SF_May12_sed_USG_5_FD_169109 | JGI IMG/M metagenome (GOLD analysis project Ga0224513, IMG submission 169109) | Sediment microbial communities from San Francisco Bay, California, United States - SF_May12_sed_USGS_21 | ecosystem: Environmental > Aquatic > Marine > Sediment | place: USA... | reverse complement strand
CTACGCTCCTCTAAGGAGACTAATTCCATATTATTCATAATACAAAGAACTTTTTTTATTTACATAAAACCCCCGGGATTGTTCCCGGGGGCGTTGAAAAGATATTTTAGGCTGTTATGGGAGCCTCCAAGATACCCTGGGTCTTAACCCTACGAGTAGCAAAGAAGGTTTCCTTCAGCATATGATAGGACCTTGCATCCACAGTGGATTCGGGTTTACCTTGACCGGTCATACCTTCTTCCCACTTATAAACCATGTTCCTGTTCACACCGGCACGGCCACGAGCACGAATTTCAATGTTCTTCAGGCTATTGTTCATAGTGCTGAAGTCCATGAAATAATATACGGTCGATTGGCGCAGGGTTCCGTCAGTCAGACGCATTGGGAACTTCTGGGCATCATCGAACATTGGATGCTCAACAAAAAGGATCTGGTGGCTGGCAATATTCAGGCGGCTGAAGTCATACCCGTAAACTACATCTTGTCCACCTATTTGACTATTCTTGTCATTCAGGTTTTGAATCAGGTTCACGTTGTTGTACTTCTGCATTGCAGCTTCCTGAGCCCTTTGACGACCAACTGATCCGGTTACACAGATCCACTGCGTTCCGTTTACATCATCACGGCCCATCTTCAGCTCGTTGATCATGTCAGAGAAGTCATCATAAGTAGGTGCACCAGCGAGTCCGGAAGTTTCCATATCGTTCGCGCCCTTAACTTGCTCATACCATCCGTCTCCAGCAACAACGTCGTCGCCTTTCTCGTCCTGCATGGAAGCCCTGGTCAGAAGGTTGCCATAAGCATCCCTCATGGTGGACTTACCAAACCAGTAGCGATACTCATCTTCCATCAGGAATTGAGCCCTTGACTGGTATTCAGCTTCGTAAACGAAACCTTTGGAGTCACCCATGTTGTACCAGATAACCTCTTCAGCATTGGCATCACCGGAAATGTCGATTGATTTCCTTTGGATGGTGGAATGCTGCAGGTAGCGATCAGGATAGTGGAAGTTTCCGAAACCGCGAACGGAACGCTCACCGAAGGATGTATATCCACCAAAGAGAGTCCTTGTTCCAGACTGAACGGCAACCCATGTAGCGAAAGCGAAAGTCTCCCCAGGGAAAGTCTCGAATTCATAAACATAATTGTCTTCATATCCAGTAGGCAGGTTTTTAACCCTGGCCAACTTACCATTCGCAAAAACGGCATTCATACCCATGGTCAGGTAATTGTCCTTCAGCTTGAGCTTAAAGGATCCACCTCTCGTCTGAGTGGCGGCAACTACTGTACCAATGGCAGCGTCTCCAAGGATCTCACACGCCTTCTGGATACGTCCCATCACTTTATATGACCAGGACTTCGAAGACATCAGTTCACCTTTGGGAACCATAGGGATATCGGTCTTTACTGCATTTGTACCTTTTGGGGTATAACCAGGCAGTGCGGCGCCAGTTTCACGGGCTCCGGAGACCAGCAGGGTCATCAAGTGACGCTGCTCAGCATACGCTACGAACTTATCAATGTTCGCAGTTGGATCGATAAGGTGGTTTGCGATAAGGTGATGCTCATTGATCGAACCTTCGCTGACGCCACCCCTTGTAATTTTAATTTGCGGCATTTTTATGGATTTTGAGTTAATACTAATAACCCGTAACCCATTCCCTTACTCCATGTCTTGAAGATCCGCGTATTTCTCTCTCGGCTGGCCACTGCCCTTGGCTCCGCCAGCTTTCGTAGAACCTTGGTTAAACGCTGTGCCCTTCCCTTTTTTCAGGCCCCGGCGATAACCTTCATCTCCAGACTTCTTTGATGCCTCTGTAATCTGCTCCATAAATTTGTCACCGAACCGGCTTAACATAAAAGCATTAAACTTGCTTGCTGCCGGGCTCTTCTCAACGGCGAGATCAAAAGAACCATTTCTAATCGCATTTACTATTCCCTTCCTGTTCGCTTCTGAGAGTGGGATTCCCATAAAGTCCTCCTGCTTCTCAACATATTGTACAAGCTGATTCTGTTCTTCTTTAACAGTAGCCTCAGCTTTTGTTTTTGCCTCACTAAAACGAGTTTCTTCGTTGCCTACAATGGTTTCAATTTCACTGTTCCGGGCGGTTATAATGTTTTGGTCAAATTTGTCAACCTGATCTTTCAATTCCCGGGTGGACATATTTTCCAATTCCTCGTCAATTTTTGCCTCAATCTCGTCATGTTCCAGACCATCCTTGGAAAGCTGACTTGCCCTTACCTGGGCAAATTTATCCTCGGGTGTTTGGGTCAGGAAATGATTGAATTGAGTAATCTTCGGATTGTTAAAGAACGTGGCCAGGTCTGCATTTCCTGATTCCAGATGTGAGATCAACTTTTTTGTTGGTTCTCCATATCCAGACAAATCTACTTTTTTCTGAGCTTCTTTTACCTGGTTGTTTACTTTTTCTACAAATTCCGTTCTGCTTTTCGGATCCTCAAGTTCAATACCGAGATCTGAAGCCAACGGGGTAAAATCCTCAATCGTTTCTTGTTCAGGCGCTGCATTAATGTCACCAAAGAAATCTTCTCCTTCTTCACCTTCGCCGCCTTTACCGTCACCGGCTTTACCTTCAGCAGCTCCGCCCTCGCCCTCTCCAGAGCCTTTTCCGGAACCATCTCCTTCCTTTCCAGTATCGTCACCTGATTCGGATCCAGCAGCACCTTCGCCTTCGCCGCCATCCCCGGACCCAGTATCATCACCTTCTTTGGCTTTGCCTCCTTCTCCGTCGCCAGAATCTCCATCAGGCTTTTTCCCAGAACCTTCTTCGCCCCCACCGGATTCACCTGCTCCATCGCCTTCTGATCCCCCTCCAGAACCGCCCTGATCACCTTCTTTTCCCGTATCGTCAGCCGCGGCTCCATCGCCGGCCTCGTTACCTTCGCCTTCTTTTGGGAGTCCTGAGAGATCGAAGTCATCGTCCCCGTCCCCCTCGTTTACCATGTAAACTTTTGGGTCGGCCAATTCGTATGGCCTTACATTTTTCTTTTTCATAACACATAGAAATTAAATTGGTTGATTCAAACCTTCTTGTTCGGCTTTTTGCGCCTCTATACCAGAGTCCAGCCCCTTCTGGAGCAGGATTTGTTCTTTCTTATTTTCACCACGAAGGATCTCCATATCCTCATCATGCTTCTGATCGTCCTCCCGGGCCTCAGTCATCATCTGACGTTGCTGTTCACCAGCTTGCTGCTGCTGTTCTCCTGCAGTCTGCTGTTCCTGAGTCCTGACATAAGCCATTTCAGTATAAGCATCATCCAGTACCTTCAGAGCCTCAGCAAAGGAGCTCTTAGTGTAGAAGCGGATAACATCCTTAGAACGAAGTAGGCCAGCATTGATTTCCTGTGGGAAAAACAATTCAGCCTTAGCGAGGATCGCACGTTCTTTTTGACCATCGGTAATCGTAACCCCATAGTGATCCAGGGAGAAATCTTCGGTGATCTTGAAGTAATTTTTGGTTTTATCATCATAGATAAACTCACGATAATCCATATCGTAGTTCATGTTCAACTTCGTTTTCTGAACGAGCTTCATCAATACACGGCTGGTGTATCGACCCATGAAGAAGAACATATCGTAAGTCATTGACCGGGATGCTTCGATATTATTGACATTTGTTGTAGCCGTCGTTGTAGCCTTGGTTAATCCTTGACGGTTATCATTCATCCCGGTCACTTTGTCAACAATACGCTCAATATCCAGAGCTTGAGCAAGCAGGACATTGAGAGCCTGGCTGGATCCCAAGTCGAACTCATTAATACCGGCAGCTTGTCGCGGGTCAATACCTTGCTCCATAGCATATGAGGAATTGATCGTAATGATCCCATCCTCGGTGATATCCTCGATCAGATTGCTAAGCTTGGATTCCTCGACAAAGGCTTTATCGAAAACCAGGACTTTACCCTTGATCCGCTTCAGTTCTCTATTGATTCGGAACCGGATATCATCATAGATCCTTTCGAAATCGGTCAGTACATCCTGCAGGGATATACGAACTCCATCAGTAGTATTAAAAAGAAATCCGGTATAAGAATACTCTGCTGAGAGTTTTCCGTTCCGGACATATACGATAGTATCTTCAATTTTTACTGGATCCAGGTAAACATCTTCAGCGACCCTGACAATTTCCCACACAACCTGACGATCATATGTTTCGACCTTATAACGACCGGCCTTAACATCAGCCTGGATCTTCTCACGATCACGTTTATAAGTTTCCTTGGGAATTTCTACTTCATAAGGAACCTCATGGGGCCCATTGGGGATAGATACCTTGAAATGAACCGGATCATAGGTCTTGACTTCGATAATGTACACATTGACCGAGCGATGATCTCCTACGTGCTGATACTGGTCGGTAGCATGGTTATTATGACTCAGGTTCAGATCTCTGATTTTCTTCTTATCCTCTTTTTTGATTCGCTTGGACCAACTACGTTTGGATAGGATTTCATGAGGGTACATTGGGCGGATCTCTCCGAGGTAAGGACTACGCTCCAAGAATGGATCAAACAGATCTTCCTCGAACAGGGCATGCTTGGGATGGACATACCGGAGATATTCCTGGCCGTCATTATCCCTTTCTATTTTAGAAAAAATCTCACTTGCTATAGTGAGATCCTTCCAATTTTCAAATAATGTTTCAATGACATTCCCGTTTACCATTTTATCATTAAGAACCGATTGCATGGCCAACTCATTTTCGAGCTTCATATTACTGGCCAACATAATCTGATCTTTTGATTCGGGCATTTTCATCCCCTTGAACACCTGATGGCCCATATTTCTCTGTTGTTCAATATGAGGGGAAGCATTTAAAAGGCCCAGCTGCTCGATGTATTTCTTCATCTTGCGATTGTGGGCCTCGGGATTTACCGTAAATACGGATGGATCAAATGGAATCTCCAGGAATTCACCATGGACCTGCTTCATCTTGGAACGACCCAGGCGGTACTTCTTATATGGCGTTTTTGAGTCATTGCCTGACTTATAGACATTTAGTAGCTTTTTGTCTTTAACAGTTGCAATCCCATTAAAGGAATCGTAGCTTTCTTGCATATCGCTAACTCTGACTCTGCGTGTAGCAAACTGATTTGCAGCATAGTCAATTGCTTCTTTCGCTTTTCCTTTTCCCTCTTCGGTACTCAGATCTTCGTCATATATATCAGGCCACGGCATAAGACTTTTTTTTCAAAATTACAATAAAAGAGCCATTTTTTCAATTTTACTTAAAATCATCATGGTCAAGCTCCTCCCTTTCACGCCTCACATTACCACCTGAAACCATTGAGGACCAGTTATCTGTACCCTCTAAAATTTCTTTTTGACCAGACGATCTTTCTATGTATGGAACCATGGTATTTCCATCGAGCATATACCGGACAGTGGGAAGCTTCTCATTACCAGTTTCTAAGCGTTCTGACGGCATCATTCTCATATCGGTATCCCGCATATTAGCCAACCCTACCGCATCTATTGAATCCCAGTCAGTTCCAATGTTTTCTTCATCATAAGCGATACCATCTTTTAAGATCTCTTGGAAAACAATATATTCTCCATAATCCTCGATATTCGTTTGTACCAGGGCAAGCATTCTCGGCTTTGAACTGACAGTCATCTTCGCTCCAAATTCATAATGGTATTGAGTCTTTGGAACATCAAAGGTTCGGGGCCTGGGAGAGAGGTATCGTAACCCTCCATGCCTTTTCCAGAAATCAATGATCAAATCATATTCAGCTGAGATCATTGCATTCTGTATCAGGTTATAGTAAACAGCAATTTTCAGGGAGATCTCAAAAAATATTTCTTTCCTTGGGGGCCTTTCATAATATAAAGCAATCGGGTAAAAAGCATGAATGATCTCTTCATCGGATCCAAAGAACTTATGGCCTCTACGCATAACAGCCATCGCTCCAAGTGAATGTGAACTGGCGACATTGACCTGATCCATATTGTAAGAGTCAATACCCGCCACATCCAGATTCTTAATCTGAGGTTTAGGGTGCTGGTAGATTTTCACCCGGGACCAGGCAGGATCTTCATCTTTGGCAGGCCTTATCTCTACCCTTGGCGGGAACACCATTTTTTCCCGACCATCTTTATCTTTTTCCATGACCCAATCCAGGACGTATTCCTTGTAGTAATCCTCATGTGCCTGAACCTCGAAAAGTTGAGAGTAAAGTAGATCTGAATTGAAGTTATTGGATCCGGAAGAGGTAAAAGCTTCTTCCACATCCAAAGGATAAGCCTGGTTGAGTTTTACGAGTTTCACCTTCTGGCCCATCTCGATATACCGCTTCCGCTTATCCATTACATATTCGGTAGCAGCTTCCACATCCTCCATACCTATTCTTTGGTAAGGCTCATATATCCGGAGATTCTTAATAGGATCTATTTTCTCACCGGTAATTTCATGAGTTAGCTTGTTATCGGTATTGCGAAGCCCGATGAACGGATGATAAATTCGTGCGCCTGACACCCAGAACCTCTCCAGGCCGTAATTTTCAGCATTGTCCCAGAAATCCTTGAAATCTTTAGATGCTGACAGGATGTTCCCACCGGTTCCGTAGATATAGAAGGTTCCTCCCATTTCTGCACCAAATTCGAGTGCTGGTTTGATTGATTCATAAGCGGCATAACAAAATTTGAATTGTCCTGATTCTTCAAAAACAACGTCGTGGAAGTATTCTCCTTCCATCTTAGTAGGATCATCGAACATAGTCCGGAACCAGGCAAGAGCCAGATAACCCATATCCTTGAAACCCATCACCTCATCTTTAACCTGGAAGCCATACTGCATTTCCCGATCGTTATTGGTGATCGTGTTTAGGGCCATCTCATTACAATAGCGGTAATGCGAGCTCTCTAACTTGGTTTTGAATCCATTAGTATATGTCTCTTTACCGGCGGCAATACCAGCCCTGTAGCCATCAATGAACCGAACCCCATGGTTAATAACACCTCCCTGCATCTTTTCTGATAGTCCTTTTCTTCGGGCCTTAATGGAAACGATACCGGTTTTTTTATTGATTTTGACATATTCTACCAGTTTAAAGAATTCCAGATCCAGGTCGACATAGAAGGGATACTGAGGCCCCTTCAGTCCTTTGATTACCGTGAAATTCAGGTAAAAATAATACCGGCCAGGGATGAATACCCCGCCGGTAGTGTAACCATTGATGCAACGGTCTATCTGTTCATTCCAAAATTCCGAATGGCGACTGGTCCCAATCACTTTTGGATTGGCCATGCCATCAGCCCATATTGGTATATTCCCCGCTACGGGGTTGGGCATAAAGTTCAGATCTTTGACGACCGGCACATATGGTTGTTTATAACTCACTTTTGTATTCCTCGTATTTCTTCTGATTAATTTGCCATTTCTCCAGGAAGCTCATTTGCTTCCCACCCTTCAATTCATATGCCATCTCATCAGAATCAATATCTTGCTGTAGAGTTTCGATCCGCTTGGCAATAAGCTCCTGCATCCGGATATTCTCGGAGAGCTTTGAAGCGGTCATTGTCATATTCGTTTCTATCTCCCTATCAATCATATTGTAGCGATAGTTCAAAGTATCTATAGTCTTTCGCCTCCTATCAAAAATTAAGCCACGGTAGGATTCCATGGCTTGCTTCATTTTTGTTGATTCAGGATTGACTGCGGGATATCGCTTCTTGGCCATCAGCAAACGTTCATCCACTGGTTTTTTCCGGAAAGGGCCATCTACATCATCCACGGCCAGTATGGAAAAAATAAGCTCGTCCTGGCTCAATAATTTGAGTTCAGGAACGAGCTTAGCTGCATCAGAGTTGACAACCACTTTAAAATCACTATCGACCTTAAATACTGACATAAGCTATAGGGGTAAACTTTTTACTTGTTTCGAAAAATTGAATAACTCCTTGGCCTCATACTTAAGATACGGGATCGCATGGTGAGTAACCTTCATATCCTTATCAACAAATAATATACCTAATCGACCAATCTGCACACCAAACAATAGCTGGGCCATGTATGCGTAGAGCGATAGTTGAAGTGCATAGATGTTAAAGTTACATGCTTCCAAATGGTCGAGGGGGGAGAGCAAATACTTACCTCCGGGCTTCCATTCTCCATGTTTATCCTTATACGAAGAGTCGAATTCAATGCCTTTTCTTTCATTTGTTTTGTAATCATAGATATCCATGATAGAGGTTGCTGGAGTCCTGCCGATCTTTCGCATAACAGGTAAGTCAGCAGTACCGGCATAAAGGTAATCATACAAATGCATTACCAGTTCAGGAAACAAGTGCCTCGCATAATTCACATATCGAGCTATTGAGACAGCTGCAGGGCCTACCCGGGAATCACAAGTACCTGTCAAAAAGAACTTCTCCAACTCATTGTGGACATAAGTTCCCCAGTCGGTACTACTATCCCGCATTTGGTCCCAAGAGGTCAGGATCCTGGCTTGTTCGGCCTTTACCTGTGCAGGGGTCGCCCCCTTGCCAAGGTTGCCCTTTGCGCTCCGTAACGACTGGCCTTGCCGGTCAAACGGAACTTTGACTTTACCCAGTAGGGAAGATACACTCCCATACTCCTGCCCATTGGCATCGAAATATTGGTGAGTATCTTCCTTTAGGGTAACGAACGACGACTTTTTACCAATTTCCTGAACCAGCCCCATCGCTCTCCTTTATGTCCTGACCGCCCATATTTTCGGAATATTCCTGATCTGAAATGGCATTTCCTTCAACACCTCCAGGCATCGCTCCTGGAATCGAATTACTCACTTCAGGCTCATATTCTGGCACTGGCTCTGGTACAGGTTCAGGATCCTCTGTGGGGATCTCCATGCTTGCGCCTGCAGGAACTTGGGCCTCTGCTTGGGCCTCTACTTGGGCCTCTGCCGGAAGCGGCTCAGGTTCAGGGACAGGATCATTATCCTCAGCATCCTTGGCCATCTCTTCCTTTACAGCCTCCGGAAGCTCCGTTTTGGGAGTATCCGTATGCTTCAGGATAATTGCACCCTTGGATTCCAGGATCTCAATCAACTGCTCCTCGATCTCCTCATCAGTAAGCTCATTGATCTGCTCCTCTTCATAACCCGCAAGTTCCTTCAGGGTATTACGTGGCTGCTCGAGGATGTGACCAACAGTGAAATACTCAATGATTCCTTTTGATATGCTGTTCAGCATATTGATAGTATCATCGAAAAACGAAAAATCATCAGTCATATTAATCTGAGGAGTGGTGATATTCACCGGCTTTTTGTCAATGATCTCCAGGTAGCCCTTAATCAGAAATTCCCGATCCGGAGTAATCTTGGCGCCAGTGATGACGGTTTTTTGCCAGAGGTCGATCAGGACTTGCCAGGGGCCATCATAACTCTCATCCTCACGGGGAACTCTCGGCTCCATCTTCTCGGTATCAAACCGATCATTGAATGGCTGAATCCAATGGCCGGTAAGGACCAGGTAGGAGTATTTCAGCTTATTGATTTCCTTCCGTAACATCTCGCCAATGGGCAGACTCCGCGAACGGGATCCACCCTCAACGATTGTACGGCCATCTTCAGGCGACTCATAAAACGCCTTGATCTGGGCCTCAACGCCCATATAGCCCTTCTTAAAGAGCTTGAATTCAGTAATTTCAAACATAACTTTTACAAATATTTAGTTATACAATGAGGCTATTAATCTTCTACCTCTTTTTCAATTTCCACATAAAACTGATGCTCCGCTAAGGTACGGGCAATATTGAAGAAGAGGAAATCTTTCACCTTCTCATCCTCTGGAAGTTCTTTAAACTTAACCATATTGGGATGCTCCTTTTTCTTCTCATCCTTCTTTGGTCCACGCTTCCATCCATTGACCTCTTTCCAGCGTAACCATGCAGCATGAGAATCCTGTGGCCGCTTGGTTTCACCATTGAGGATCTTCCGGACACCGGTCATGACAGAATCTTTCTGCCCCTTGGTTGTCTGATTCCAGGGTTTCTGACTGGGATCCCCAAGCTGCCGGCAATAAGCCCGGTTCGCTTCGTGACAGATCTCTGCAATCTTTTCGACCTTACCTTCTGGCAGATCGGCAACTTTGATTTTTTTCTTTGCCATACTTTTCAGTTTTTAAAGTTTGAATAAATCATCGGGATCATCACAAACGAAACCGGCAGCACCAGCATGGCCACCGCCACCCATCAGCTTCGCGATCTCACTCACATCGAATTTCCCATTCTCGTTATACAGGCTCACTGTCCAGCGTCCATCCTTCATGCGATGATAACACATGAATATATCATAGCCGTCACGGTGATAATCAATACCGTAGCTGACAGGGTTAAATCGCGAACGATTCAGGGTAGCAACATCCAATACCTTACGGGTAGTGGGAAAACTTTTTGCCTTGGAAGCAACCCCGGCATAAATACTCTGAGCCTCGGCCCTGAGATACAACAGGATCGCTTTTCCATGCTCCTCCCAGTCAGATACAAAAGCATCTTCCCAACTGACAAGCATGCTGTAACAGTCCTCCGGATTCTCCATATAGGCCCTGGCCGCATACTGAATATTGAATACCAGATCAGAATAGACTTTCTCCTTGGTCTTATGGCGAAAGCTGTCATATGCGCCCAGAAACTCTACGAGTGGGTGCATCGGCTCATGACTGAAGAAATATTCCCATGTGATCTCACAAGCACCCACCAGATCGAATTCTGCAGGGGATATCTCCGCAGCAGTAACGGCCGTGAAGTTTGTCTCATTCCCCTCAGCGATCCACCTCTGATAAGCCAGAATAGCCGACTTGTGGTGATCGATCCAGGTCAGCTTACATTGCTCACCCAGCTTACTCATTACCTCCGGCGGAAAAGAGATATCCACCATGACAACCCGTTCATCCATTTTTACGTGGGATAATCCCGGGTAAGGATCCCCATAGTCCCAGCCAATCGCCTGAAAGCGATCATTAAACTTCTGCTCCTTGTGCCATTTCTGGACAATAGCAGCGCTCATCCACCCGTCTAAATCACGGGAATGATAAATACAAATCATAATTTATTCCTCCATTTTTATTTGTTATACACTGCACTACATTTTTTCTTCCCCCAGGGACGCCCAGCAGCTGTGAGCTCACGCGACTCACCATCACGCTTACTGATCATGCTCCCTTCAGCAATCTCAATACGGTCAGTATCGCCCATAGCCATCACATCCACAGCAACGCTCTCGTCCCTGCAGTAAGCAACAACCCCTGGAAATGAGAAATGGAATCCATGATCTTTTACATGAACCCATACGTAATCCCCCGGCATATACATCTCGAACCATTCCATTATTTCATTAATTACCACCTCTACTTGTCGCAAACCAAGCGACCCACCAGATCAGAGCCATCACGCGAAGTACCCAGATCAAAAATCCGGGCTCCTTGACCCATAAGGTGAACCGCCGTAAAAATCGATCATACAAAGAACTGTTCCCTATATGCTTTAACGGTAAACCGCCTACAAGATTGAAGGTCGGATCGAAAAAAGCAATCCGGCCTAAAAAGTACATGAACCCATACAACGCCACGTCCTTGAACGCCTCTATAAGGCCTATAGCCAAATAGATCGGAGCATTGTAAGCGTAAACGGCAATAACAACAAACCATAAGACCTCACGCAAAGCCTCTACAATATGATGCCATATCTGCCACTTACGAAACCGAAAAGCATCCCCCACAGCATCCAATAACATAATGCCCAGTAACATCAATACAATTCCCTGAAAACTCGTCATAATCAATCAGCTAATTTACGTAAAACATCTCCATACCGGCTTTTAGCTAACCGGTAATTACTATCCAAAAAAGCGGCATCAACATCCCTGATAACAGGCTTCTTACCATCCACCAGTACATACTTCCGATAATACTCCAATCGCGAAATTCGCTCCTGATTGCTCAGGTAAACCCGAACCCCCGGCTTAATATCTACCGAACTGACAACAAACTCTAACTCAGCTTTTCGAGGCAACCTTTTCCTATTTCCCCCCATCAGTTGATCCTCCCCCTTAACATCAAACCAGCATCCAAGACACTATCACCATACAACCGGTAACGAATAATAAACATCTCCCTACTCTCAATATCCCTGAACCGCACAACACTGAACTTCCGCACTCCACCATCAACAACAGCATCCACAAACATTAACCTCCTGTCAGATAAACCACGGCCCCATATATAATCCATACGCTCACCCTCCTTCTCAACACCATTCATTATGCTCTCAACCCCCTGCTGAAGAACATCCTCAATTACTATACCCCGACTCAAAAGATAACCATCTCCTTCCTTTAAATCCGGGCGAAACATCTTACCAAGTACACTCATAATCCTAATCCTCCATTCGTTTAGTTAATAATCAGATAACTGAATAACTACCTGATCCCTTTATTTTACCACCCCTCATGGATGTTCACCATCCTTTCTTTGAATC
>Ga0224513_10000803_pt1 | contig 12506 bp, 12 predicted proteins | sample SF_May12_sed_USG_5_FD_169109 | JGI IMG/M metagenome (GOLD analysis project Ga0224513, IMG submission 169109) | Sediment microbial communities from San Francisco Bay, California, United States - SF_May12_sed_USGS_21 | ecosystem: Environmental > Aquatic > Marine > Sediment | place: USA... | reverse complement strand
GGAAGTCATAAATCGCGGCGTCGAGACCCTGCTTGCGGATCAATCCAAAGGCCGTTACTGGGTGGCACAGGCAGATAGCAGGGTCGTCGGCCAGATCATGGTGACCTACGAGTGGAGCGACTGGCGAAACGGCATGATCTGGTGGATACAGAGTGTTTATGTGCATGGCGATTACCGCCGGAGCGGCGTATTCTCGTTGCTGTACCGGCATGTCGAGTCGCTGGCGCGGCGGGATCCGCAAGTGAGTGGAATTCGTCTGTATGTGGAGCGCGATAATGCCCGTGCGCGGCGGACTTACGAGTCGCTGGGAATGGACATGACCGACTACCGGGTCATGCAATCGATGTTTACAGGGGACGAGTAATGCTGAAAGCGGGCGAGAAAGCGCCGGAGTTCGTACTGGAGAATGACAAGGGCGAAGAAACATCGCTCACCGATCTATTGAAGGACGGCCCGCTGATCCTGTATTTCTACCCTGCCGACTTTACGCCGGGCTGCACGGCGGAAGCCTGCACCATCCGCGACATTCACTCGGAAATTCAGTCGGTGGGACTACAGGTCGCGGGTGTGAGCCCCCAGGATGCGGACAGCCACGTGCGCTTCCGCGAGAAACACGATTTGCCGTTCGAATTGCTCTGTGACCCGGACAAGGTCGCGGCGAAGATGTACGACGTCGACGGCCCGTTCGGCGTCGGCGTGCGGCGCACCACCTATCTCATTGGGCAGGACCGCACGATCCATGACGCCGTCCAGGCCGACCTGCGCATCGGCCGCCACGAGGAATTCATCAAGAAGGCGATCATGCTGCGGCAGACCGCAGGCATGCACGGAAAAGGCGACGAAGGCTGACTACTCGCCCTGTACGGTGACAATCACGGTGCGCCGGTGACCGCGGTGCCTGTGCTCCCAGAGATAGATGCCCTGCCATGTGCCCAGCGCGCAGCGGCCGTCGATCACGGGAATATTCAGGTCTGACTGCGTCAGTACACTGCGCACGTGGGCGGGCATGTCGTCGGGTCCTTCGGCGGTATGGGTGAACATCGGGTCTCCGTCGGGCACCTGTCGCGACATGAAGGTCTCCAGGTCCCTCAACACGGCTGGGTCTGCGTTCTCGCAGAGCATCAGCGAGGCGCTCGTGTGGCGTATGAACACGTGGCAGATGCCGGATCGAAATCCCGCCTGCCGCACGACGGACTGCACGTCCGCGCCCAGGTCGTAGGTTCCGCGGCCGCGCGTGTCGACGTGTATTTCCTGCTGATGCAGCATCGCGCCTCGGGACTCAGGGGGCCTGCGACGCCGGGTTGTCGTCGGGAACGTAAGGCTCACCATACCGGAGCCGGATCGTCTTGGTCTTGCCGAACCAGGGTATGGAGACGACGTAAATGTTGTCGTATTCATCCTCCGCGATCGGCGGCACTCGCTTGCTGGCGCCGAGATTCGCCATCAGCACGGGCAGCGTGTTGCTATGCGCGACGACGAGAATGATCTTGCCCTTGTGCTTCTTGAGGATGCTCTCGAGAATCGGTTCCGTATCACCCACGTCGTAGGTGTTGACCGGCTGGTCGAGAGCATCAGCGACTGCCTGTGCGGTTTCCTTGCTGCGCCGCAAAGGTGTGGAGTAAACAACATCGACGCCGCGGATCACATCGGCATCCACGAGTTGACGCGCGAGTTCGGCGGCGCGCCGCTGGCCGGCCAGGCTCAGACCGGGATCGTCGGCCGGGGTAGCGGCTTTTTCGGCGTGACGGACGAAAATGATCGTCGTCGTCGCCTGAGACTCGAAAAACCACGCGAGGCCGATCGCGATCGCCGTGTAGATGATGATGACCTGGATTCTACGGCGCCGGCGCCGGCGCCGGCGATCCTGGTCAGACATGTCGTTGCCCATGGAACGCGACTTTACGAGGTTTTTCCCGGTTTGACTACGCCGGATCAGCCCTGACGGTCTTGCCGCTCATCGATGACGACGTGGTATTCGCCTTCGATCGTCTGCTGCGTCCCGGTTGGGCCAACACCTCGAGACGCCCGAAACGCCGGATCACCCGCCATCTTGCGGCGGAACCACCACAGGCGGATGCTCACGACCGCCGCGAGAAGCAGCAGCAATGAGCCCAGGATCACGAACGCGAAGAATCCGACAACGATCGATGCCGCGATTACGAGCGAGCCGACGATGATCACCAGGGCACTGGCAAGCGGACTGCCTGCCGGGAATCCTCTCTGCAGCGACGAATATCTCACTCTTTATCCTTGCTCCTGCGTCAGTCCGCCGACTTCCTGCTGTAAAAACCCTCGAACCACGGCTCCAGGTCGCTCCGTCATCGTTCGACTGCTCAAAGTACTGCCTGACACGCCCGTCGGGCATCGGCGTCCACAGACCGCGAAATGGCGCGGTCTTCGCGGAACCTATGTAGTGAATTGTACCCGTAAGTAGCATGCCCTCGCCGGTCAATCCACCGCGGATATCAATCTGGTAGCCGCCCGCAGCATGCCAGATCTGAACCCATTCATCCGTGATCTTGTCCAGGTAGTTGATGCTCATGCCCGTGCTGCCCTTGGCACCGCTCCAGTTTTCTATCAGCACGCAGCCGCTCTCCTCACGTCTGATGCTGTTTTCGCCCACGAAAGTACCCTTCGCGTCGTGAACGTCCCACTGGCCAACCCAGAAGTCGAATTCCTGGAATCGGGCATCCTGCTCGCAGGGAGTTGCTTTCGGCGCAGCCGCCTCGGAAGCATCAGGATCGGTTTGAGACATCGCCGCCAGCGGCAACGTCGAAAGAGTAAAAATAATTAATTTATTCAATGGGTTCATGGTTATTCTTCGAGTATTTTATCCGGCTAATTCGTGGCTTGTCGGATAGATCAGACCGCGGCAGCGTCGCGGGGTTCGGCATTTGCGCCCGATCTTCACTGGGTGATGGCCTCGATTCCTCGCAATTCAACGCCCGCGAGTTGAATCAAGCCTCTCCTGCAAGCACAATGCGCGGCGCATGGACGCGACACAGCACTGGAGAGGTGGCAGAGCGGTTGAATGCACTGGTCTTGAAAACCAGCAAAGGTTTGTAGCCTTTCGTGGGTTCGAATCCCACCCTCTCCGCCAGAAAATGAAATGGCCCCCTTGTGGGGCCATTTTGTTTTCTTGCCGAGTGTGGTTGAGGATGAGAATCCTGTTCGACGAGCGCAGCGGCGTAGCCGTCAGCGAGGGCGCGCAGCGCCCATCCCAGCCCCGGCACTAAAGGTCAGTCCGCGATCACCGGGACCGCACGCCCGGCCGATGCGTGCGGACTGCCCTCTCCGCCAGAAAATGAAATGGCCCCCTTGTGGGGCCATTTTGTTTTCTTGCCGAGTGTGGTTGAGGATGAGAATCCTGTTCGACGAGCGCAGCGGCGTAGCCGTCAGCGAGGGCGCGTAGCGCCCATCCCAGCCCCGGCACTAAAGGTCAGTCCGCGATCACCGGGACCGCACGCCCGGCCGATGCGTGCGGACTGCCCTCTCCGCCAGAAAATGAAATGGCCCCCTTGTGGGGCCATTTTGTTTTCTTGCCGAGTGTGGTTGAGGATGAGGATCCTGTTCGACGAGCGCAGCGGCGTAGCCGTCAGCGAGGGCGCGTAGCGCCCATCCCAGCCCCGGCACTAAAGGTCAGTCCGCGATCACCGGGACCACATCTTCGGGCGATGCATGCGGACTGCCCAGCCCCGCGACGCCGCCATCTTGATCCGGGCCGCGTTATCCGGCGCGGGCTTCGGTAACATGGCAGCTCAACGGACACGCCAAGGGAGATCACTGTGGCAACCGTATTGGTAACAGGCGCAAACCGCGGCATTGGCCTGCAACTCTGCAAGCAGTTTGCCGAACGTGGCGATAACGTGATCGCCGTCTGTCGCGAGATGAGTGACGAACTCTCGGCGCTGGATGTACGCGTGATCGATGGTATCGACGTGAGCAGCGGCACGGCGGTCGAAGCGCTGCGCCAGGAACTCGACGCGCAGCCGATCGACGTGCTCGTCAACAACGCGGGCATCCTGCTTCGTGACACATTTGGTGACATCGATTACGAGCTCATGGCCGAACAGTACCGTATTAATACGCTCGGGCCATTGCGCGTCACCGAGGCGCTCGTGGACAACCTGCACGAAGGGTCCAAAGTCGCAATCGTCTCCAGCCGGGTGGGCTCGATCGAGGACAACGGCTCGGGCGGCAACTATGGCTACAGGGCGTCGAAAGCGGCCGTCAATATGGTCGGCACCAACCTGAAGCACGAACTGCTGCCCCGCGGCATCGCGGTCGGGCTACTGCACCCGGGTCTGGTCGCCACGGACATGACGGGCGGCAGCGGCGTCGCCCCCGCCGATTCCGCGCGAGGGCTGATAGAGCGCATCGACGAACTGTCGCTCGAGAATACGGGAGGATTCTGGCATGCCGAAGGCTATGTACTGCCGTGGTAGTGATAGAATCCGGGCTATCGATTAACAGGGAGATTCGCTAATGCAGGACAATTTGAGCTATCAGGCTCCGGTAGCGGGGCTGTCAGCAGAAGATCGCTCGCAGTTCATCTGGAAATGTTACGCGCATGTGATCGGAGCAATCCTGGCATTCGCCGCGATTTCCGCCTACCTCTATTCGACGGGCATCTCGGAACGCATCGCGGCGCCGATGCTCGGCAACTGGTTCCTGGTTCTCGGCGCCTTCATCCTGGTCGGCTGGGGCGCATCGCACACCGCTCACCGGGTTCAGTCAACCGGCGCACAATATGCCGCACTGGCGGTTTTCGTGTTCGCCGAAGCGATCATTTTTGCGCCTCTGCTCTACATCGCCGAACTGAAGGCACCGGGCACGATCGACAGCGCCGCCGGCGTTACCGCGCTGGGCTCTATCGGACTGATCGCCACGGCGATGATTACCGGCAAGGATTTCTCCTTCCTGCGTGGCCTGCTCGTATGGGGCTTTTTCATAGCTATCGCGATAATCATCGCCGGTGCCCTGTTCGGCTTCGCCCTGGGTACCTGGTTCTCGGTGGCAATGATCGGCTTTGCAGGCGCGGCGGTGCTGTACGACACCTCCAACATCCTGCATCACTACCCGCAGGACAAATACGTTGCAGCGTCCCTGCAGCTGTTCGCGTCCATCGCGCTCATGTTCTGGTACGTGCTACAGCTCTTCATGAGCCGCGACTGAAGACTGGTAACGCGTGTTCCCGAAGCGATCGGCGTCAGGCGCCGATCGCTTCCAGTCCGCCCATGTAGGGCTGCAGAACCTCCGGCACACGGATGCTGCCGTCTTCCTGCTGGTAATTTTCCATGACGGCGATCAGCGCCCTGCCGGCTGCGACACCCGAGCCGTTGAGCGTGTGAATGAGCTCGGGTTTGCCCGTCTCGGCATTCCTTACACGCGCCTTCATGCGACGCGCCTGGAAGTCGTTGTAGTTGCTGCAGGATGAAATTTCGCGGTAACGATTCTGACCCGGCAGCCAGACCTCGATGTCGTAAGTCTTGGTCGACCCGAAGCCGATATCACCCGTGCACAGGATAACGACGCGATACGGAAGCCCCAGTTTCTGCAGGATGACCTCGGCGTGCCCGGTGAGCTCCTCGAGTGCGTCCATCGAGGCATCGGCTGCCACGAACTGTACCAGCTCGACCTTTTCGAACTGGTGCTGACGAATCATGCCGCGCGTGTCCTGACCGTGGGAGCCCGCCTCCGAACGGAAGCACGGCGTGTGCGCGACATAGCGAATCGGTAACGCGTCGGCGTCGAATATCACGTCCGACGCGAGGTTGGTCACCGGTACCTCCGCCGTCGGGATCAGGTAGAACGGCGACTCGTCCGTCGTCTTGAACTGGTCTTCTTCGAACTTGGGTAACTGGCCCGTACCGATCAGCGCCGGAGACTTCACGAGATACGGCACGTAGGTCTCCGTGTAGCCGTGCTCGCTCGTATGCGTATCGAGCATGAACTGGATCAGTGCGCGCTGCAGCCGCGCCAGTTGTCCCTTCATGACGACGAAGCGGGCGCCCGATATCTTGCTGGCAGATTCGAAATCGAGCTGCCCGAGACTTTCACCGAGTTCGATGTGGTCGCGTGCCGCGAAATCGAGCTGTGGCGGTTCGCCCCATTCGCGCACCTCGGTGTTGTCGTCTTCACTGTCCCCGGTCGGGACCTCCTCAGACAGCAGGTTGGGCAGCCCCAGCTCGATGTCCCGCAGCTGGCCCTGCACTTGCTGCAATGCCTTCTCACCGGCCTCGAGCCGGTCTCCGAGATCTTTCACGGCCGCAAGCAACGGCTCGATGTCCGCGCCCTGCGCTTTGGCCTTGCCGATGCGCCTGGCGCTCGCGTTGCGCTCGCTCTGCAGCTGCTCGGTTTCCACCTGTAGCGTCTTGCGGCGCTCCTCGAGCGCGAGGTAGGCGTCGGCGTCGAACTCGAAACCGCGGCGCGCAAGATTCGCGGCCACGTCGGCCGCTGAATGACGGAGAAGTTTGGGATCGATCATTTTACTTCCTGTTCTTTGCGCTCGCGTGCGCGGCGCTCGATGTCCTCGAGCTTTTCCTTGATGCGTATTTCGAGGCCGCGCGCGACAGGATGATAATACTTCACCGCCGGCATGTCCTCGGGAAAGTAAGACTCGCCCACCGCGAGGGCATCGGTCTCGTCGTGCGCGTACCGGTAGCCGTCACCGTAGCCGAGTTCTTTCATGAGCCGCGTCGGCGCATTGCGCAGATGCATCGGCACCTCGAGCGAGCCGTACTCTATGGCATCACGTGCGGCGGCTTTCGCGGCCACGTACACCGCGTTGCTCTTCGCCGCGCAGGCAAGGTAGACGACCGCTTGCGCAAGGGTGAGTTCGCCTTCCGGGCTGCCGAGCCGCTCGAGCACTTCCCATGCATTCAGCGTCAGCTGCAGCGCCCTCGGATCAGCATTGCCGATATCCTCGGAGGCGACGCGTATCATCCGTCGCGCGACGTAGAGCGGATCACAGCCGCCGTCCAGCATCCGCATCAGCCAGTACAATGCGGCATCCGGATCCGAACCGCGCACCGACTTGTGCAGCGCTGAAATCTGGTCGTAAAAGTATTCTCCCTGTTTGTCGAAGCGCCGCCGCCCGCCGCTAACCACTTCCTTTGCCACGGCTTCGTCGATGCGCCCATTGGTCGCGAGATCTGCCGCCAGCTCGAGGAAATTGAGCGCACGGCGGGCATCGCCATCCGCCGCTGTCACAATCAACTCGAGCGCGCCCTCGTCAGCTTGTATGCCGGTGCCCGGTCCGCGATCCGGATCGGCCAGCGCGCGATCTAGCACCTGGCGCAGGTCGGCGGGCTCGAGCATCCTGAGCACGTAAACACGCGCACGTGAAAGGAGCGCATTGTTCAGTTCAAAAGACGGGTTCTCGGTCGTAGCACCGATAAAAGTCAGCGTCCCGTCCTCGACGAACGGCAGAAATGCGTCCTGCTGCGACTTGTTGAAGCGGTGCACTTCGTCGAGAAACAAAACGGTGCCTCGCTGATGCATGTCCCGGTACTGGCGTGCCTCGGCGACAGCCGCGCGAATATCCTTGACACCGGCCATCACGGCAGACAACGCAACGAAATGTGAATCGGTGGATGCCGCGATGAGCCGTGCCAGTGTCGTCTTGCCGGTACCGGGCGGCCCCCAAAAAATCATCGAGTGCGCGCGACCGCTCTCGATTGCGCGCCGCAGGGGTTTACCTTCCTGAAGCAGGTGGCACTGGCCCGCGAACTCCTCGAGTGACGCCGGACGCATGCGGTCGGCCAGCGGCCGATCGGCCGCCCCGGAGTCGTTGCTCGAAAACAGGTCAGTCAACGCTTCCGCCCGCTCCGCGCAGGATGTACCAGTTTTCGAACCGCTGGCTCCAGCCGCCGGCGCCAGCCAGCCCGATCAGGAGGCCGATGGCGACGCCGATCACGTCAGCACCGATATCCAGCCACTCGGCCGACCGGTAGCCAACGAGCCGCTGACAGAGTTCGATGAGGATGCCGAAGCCGACGAGCCCCGCTGCAATGCGCCAGTAAGAGCGGCGCCGGTACTGGCCTGCGAACCACACAGCGAGAAACGCAAACGTCAGCAGGTGGGCCCATTTGTCGATGTGGTCGAGCCAACTCACGATGCGCACGCGATCAGGCCATAGCCATATTGCGGGCATCACGGCGCTGGCAAGCACGACCAGTAGCAGCATCGCGCTCACGACCTGCCAGCGAAGCGCGTAGCGCAGCGGCAGCATCAATCAGCCGACAGCTTTGCCGCGGCCGGCTTACCAACGACGTCCACGTCGTCCGGAACCACAAACTCGAAGCGTCCGGCATCGATCGGTTCGTTCACGGCGACGTTTTTCAGCACGACGACGGTCGTTTGCTCGAGGTTGTCGAGGAACACCATCCGGCCCAGCTGTCGATTGTAGAAACCCAGCTCTACTCGCCGGAAGCCGCTGTCGGTGTCCACCGGCAGCAGCCTGACCCAGGTAAGCCCGCTCTCTACGAAACTGCCGTCGTACTCGAACTGCTCCATCGCCTCGCCCGAGCCGCCGAGCAACAGTGCCGGCGTATTCGCAAGCGCATCGGCTTGCGCCTTGACGGTGACCTGTTCGAGATCGACGTCATAGCTCCAGATGTTGGTGCCGTCGGCAATCAGCCATTGCTCGTAAGGTTCAGAATAGACCCAGCGAAACTGGCCCGGTCGCTGAATCTCCAGGGTGCCGGTGGTGGTCTCGAGCAAGCGCCCGTCGGGATCAATGAGGGATTGTTCGAAATCTCCCGCAAAGGTTACGACGTCCGTAACGAACTCGTTGACGAGCGCCTCGCCGTCATCGACGGCGGTCTCCGCGGCATGAACCGCCGTGGCAAACAGCAGTCCGGCAATCGATAGGCCAAGTTGTCTCAATTTACGTCAATCCTCGGCAGCAGCAGCCGGCACCAGGATCTCGCGCGTGCCGTTCGGTTGCAGCGGCCCGACCAGGCCTGCTGCCTCCATTGACTCAACCATGCGCGCCGCGCGGTTGTAGCCGATCTTCAATCGTCTTTGCACGCCCGAGATCGACGCCTTGCGCGTCTCCATGACGACCTGCACGGCCTGGTCGTACAGCGGGTCCTGTTCCGCGTCCGCGCTGTCGGCCGACCCCGCGTCGATACCGGCCAGTCCTGGTGTTGGACCTACGGGACCCTCGAGAATTTCATCGATATAGCGCGGCAATTCGCCCTTCTTGAGGTGTCGGACCACCGAATGCACTTCGTGATCGGCAACGAAAGCACCGTGCACGCGAACGGGCATCGACGTGCCCGGCGGCAGGTACAGCATATCGCCGTGTCCTAGCAGGTTCTCGGCACCCTGCTGGTCGAGGATGGTGCGGGAATCGACCTTGGCCGACACCTGGAACGCAATGCGCGTGGGCACGTTCGCCTTGATCAGGCCCGTGATAACGTCGACGGAAGGCCTTTGTGTTGCCAGGAGCATGTGAATGCCGGACGCCCGCGCTTTCTGAGCGAGCCTTGCAATCAACTCCTCGACCTTCTTGCCGACGATCATCATCATGTCCGCCAGCTCGTCGATGATGACGACGATGAACGGCAAAGGCGTGAGCGTCGGATGCTCGACGGGCTTTTCCTCGTCCTCGAACGGCGGTGGCGTGAACGTCGGATCCTTGATGGGCTCACCGGCGGCAATCGCTTCGTTGACCTTGCGGTTGTAGCCACCGATATTGCGCACACCGAGTGCGGCCATCAGCCGGTAGCGCCGGTCCATCTCTGCGACGCACCAGCGCAGCGCATTGGCCGCTTCCTTCATGTCCGTTACGACCGGGGTCAGCAGATGCGGGATGCCCTCGTAAACCGACAATTCGAGCATCTTCGGGTCGATCATGATCAGGCGCACCTGCTCCGGGTGCGTCTTGTAGAGGATGGAAAGCACCATCGCATTGATCGCGACGGACTTGCCGGAGCCGGTCGTGCCCGCAATCAGCAGGTGCGGCATGCGCGCGAGGTCGGCCACGACCGAGTTACCGCCGATGTCCTTGCCCAGTGCGAGTGTCAGCGGCGACACGACCTTGTCGTACGCCTTGGACTTCAGGATTTCACCGAGCGTTACGAGCTGCCGGTTTTCGTTGGGGATCTCCAGCCCAACGAATGACTTGCCGGGTATCACCTCGACAATGCGCACGCTGACGACAGACAGCGACCGAGCGAGGTCCTTGGCGAGGTTAACGATCTGGCTAACCTTCACACCGGGTGCCGGGTCGAGCTCGAAGCGCGTAATCACCGGGCCCGGCGACACCGATCTGACTTCGACTTCGATGCCGAAATCGCGCAGTTTGAGTTCGACGAGGCGTGACATTGCCTCGAGTGACTCTTCCGAGTATCCCTGCTTCTGCGCCGGCGGGTCGTCGAGCAGGGACAATGGCGGCAGCTCGCCCGCTGCGGGCGGATCGAACAGCGGCACCTGGCGCTCGCGCTCCGCCCTGGCACTGGTTTCGAGCGACGGCATAACGGGCTCGATGCGGGGCGGCGGGCGGCCCGCCGTGCGTTTCTTCTCGACTTCGATGATGTCCTGCCGCGCGGCCTGCTGGCGGCGGCCTTCGGCCCGGTCCTGAAGTTCGGCAAATTTAACCTGCGCCTTTTCATAAGCGACCAGGCACCAGTGGCCGACACGGTCCATCACGCTGAACCAGGAAATGCCGAGAAACAAGGAGATCGATGCAATCCAGAGCATGAACAACAGCGTGCTGGCGCCCAGCAGTTTCATGACGGACTCGAGACTGTTTCCGACGACCTGGCCGACGATCCCGCCGGCGGTCTCATTGAATTCGACCGGCGAAAAATGCAGCGTCGACAGCGCACAACTCGTGATCAGCGTCGCGAGAAAACCGCCGAAGCGCAGCGCGAAGTCCATCCGCGTCAACGCCTGCTGCGTCTTCTGCTCGCGGTAAAGCATCCAGCCCAGGTAGAACACCATGACCGTGAACAGGTAAGCGGGACGTCCGAAGAAGTTGAACAGCAAGTCGGCAACCAGCGCCCCGACGCGGCCCACGCCGTTCTGGACGTCGGTCCCCACGGTCGCCTGGCTGAAACCGGGATCCGCCGGATCGTAGGTGAACAACGCGAACCAGAGAATGAATGCCAGCGCGCCGAAAACGTACAGGGCTCCTTCGCGAAGTGCCCGGTGTACTTGTGCGGACAAACCGGCTGCGGATTGGGTGGATTTTCGGGCTTTTGCCATATTTAATGTAAAGTGTAACGAATAGTTCTTAATATTATGATTTTAAAGAACTATAACAGAATAAAAAACCAGTATTGATGCGACGGGAGCGGCGCCCGCCATCGATAGCGACGCCGCGAACCTCCGCATTCGGCACCTATTATGGATGCTCACCCGTTTCGTTTTCCCTACACTAGCCCAAGAACACTATGACGTCCGCGGACGACCTTGAAAACCTGGTGGCTCAGCCGCAGGTCTGGTTGTCCTCGGTCGCCTGACAAACGATTTTCGCCAGGGGCAAATTATACATGAGTGACTTGAAGCATTGCCGCGTTCTGATCCTGGGCTCGGGCCCCGCCGGCTATTCCGCGGCGGTCTATGCGGCGCGAGCGAACCTCGATCCCGTCATCGTCACCGGTGTCGAGCAGGGTGGCCAGCTCATGACCACGACCGATGTCGACAACTGGCCCGGCGACGTCGAAGGGCTGCAGGGACCCGAACTCATGGACCGCATGCTGCGACATGCGCAGCGCTACGACACCGAGATCATCAACGATCATATCCATACCGCGGATCTGTCGGGCCGGCCGTTCAGGCTCGACGGCGATTACGGCAGCTACACCTGCGACGCGCTCATTATCGCCACTGGTGCCACGGCAAAATACCTGGGATTGCCCTCGGAGGAAGCATTCAAGGGCCGCGGCGTTTCGGCCTGCGCAACCTGCGACGGCTTTTTCTACAAGGGCAGGGATGTCGCCGTCATCGGCGGCGGTAATACGGCCGTGGAAGAAGCGCTTTACCTCAGCAACCTGGCCTCGAAGGTCACGGTAGTGCACCGCCGCGACGCGCTGCGCGCCGAGAAGATCCTCCAGGATCGACTGTTCGAGCGCGCGACGGAAGGCAAGGTCGACATCCAGTGGGACCACGTGCTCGACGAGGTGCTGGGTGACGAATCGGGCGTAACCGGTATGCGCATTCGCAGCACGGCTGACGAATCGCAAACAAAGGACGTCGATCTTGCAGGCGTATTCATCGCGATCGGGCACAGTCCGAATACGGGCCTGTTCGATGGTCAACTCGACATGCGAGACGGCTACATCGTCGTGAGGTCCGGGATCGATGGCGATGCGACGGCAACCAGCGTGCCGGGCGTTTTCGCGGCCGGCGATGTTGCCGATCATGTGTACCGGCAGGCAATCACGTCGGCTGGCGCAGGCTGCATGGCAGCGCTCGACGCAGAGAAATACCTCGATGCAATGGAGACCGGGGAAAGTCTGAAGAGCGGCGACGCGGCCGCCTGATCCGCCGAC
>Ga0224513_10000802_pt1 | contig 12510 bp, 8 predicted proteins | sample SF_May12_sed_USG_5_FD_169109 | JGI IMG/M metagenome (GOLD analysis project Ga0224513, IMG submission 169109) | Sediment microbial communities from San Francisco Bay, California, United States - SF_May12_sed_USGS_21 | ecosystem: Environmental > Aquatic > Marine > Sediment | place: USA: California... | reverse complement strand
CCCGAACACTGAACCCCTGGGCCTCGCGCCCGAGGAACTCAATATCTGTCGCCCCCTTCGGGGGCTAGACATTTTTTGTCTCTCAACCTGGGGCTCACGCCCCAGGCTATGCATATGCCGCCGCTCTGCGGCTCATGATTTTATTGGCCTCATGGATCCTGCGGTTGACGCCCCAGGCTATGTATCTGTCGACCCCCCGGGGCCCCAGAGGTTCATCGCACGCCAGTCCACCGGCGTCCTCCCGAGCGCGGGCGAGACGGGCCCCCACCCTGTCATCCCGACCGAGCGAGCAACGCGAGCGAGCGGAGGGATCCATGGGTTGGGCGTTGGTCTGCTGAATTTCCCACAGGCTTGTCCTGAGCGAGGCCGAAGGCCGAGTCGAATGGATCCCTCGACTCGCTTTGCTCCCTCGGGATAACAACGAGAAAGATCCATGTCATCGTCAGGAGTTAAGCCGCGGAGCGGCGAAAGATGATTAGCCTGGGGCCGTGAGCCCCAGGGAACAAGCGCACAAAAAATCTAACAGCCGCGGAACGGCGGCAGATACCAGGCGTGGTCGGAATCCCACGGATCTTCCGAGAACGTCTTAACTCTTTACTCTTGACTCTTAACTTACTGCGCTAGTTCACGAGTTCCGCAGAATCGTTGGTCGACGCTGCTGCTGGCGGGCGAACGGTCTTGCCATTGCCGTTGCGGGCCTTGCTGTCGAACTCGTACTCGCACCAACCACTGTTCAGGAGCTTTTTGAGTCCGTCCCTGGTAGCGGCGCGCGGGTTCACGGTGAGCGCTGGTGGTGGCACCAGGCGGGCCCTGAACTTACCTCGCCGCAAGAGCTCGAATCGCACCGGCATTTCGCCTGGATGCTCGAGAAGGTACTCGCGAATAGCCTCGAGCCGCTCTTCATCCAATTGATCGAGGTCGAGTACAACTCTGAGGGCCGCGGCGCGGCGCGAGTCGATGCCATCGAGCGAGACAATCTCGTCCGCCATCAACTCAACGTGATCGCCTTCGCCCTTGACCGTCGCCACAACGAGCACCGGCTTGCCGTCGGCCAGCAGCCGTTCGTGGGCCTCGAAGACATCCGGAAACGCCACAACCCGAACCACTCCCGCCGCGTCTTCGAGCTGAAAAACAGCCAGTCGGCGGCCGTGGTTGCGGCCCTCCTTGCGGATCGGCATCGCCTTGAGGCCCGTGACCAGACCACCGACAGTCACGTGCTCAGCGCCTCCAGAAAATCTCTCCGAAAGCTCAGCCACCCGACAGTCTGCATAGCGTTCAATCTGTTCGTCGAATTCCTCCAGCGGATGGCCGGTGAGATAGAAGCCGAGCACCTCTCGCTCCCACGACAGTCGCTCGGACTGCTCCGCCTGGCCCGCCTTGCGCAGCTCATCTTCAAGGGCCTCGGAGGGCAAATCGTCGAAAAGAAAACCCTGGCCGAGCTCTCTTTGCTCCCTTTCGCGGCTGGTCATATCGAGCAGGCGCTCGAGGTTATCGACAATGCCTTTGCGGGTAATGTCGAAAGCGTCAAAGCAGCCCGCCTTGGCGAGGCACTCCAGGACCTTTTGATTCATCGAGCGCGCCGGCAGTGAACGCAGACATTCAGATAGTGCGGAAAACCCACCCTCGCGCTCACGGGACTCGAGTAACGGCTCCACAGCCGAATGCCCCACCCCCTTGATAGCCGCGAGTCCGAAACGAATTCCTTTGCCTTCGACCGTAAAGAAGGGCATCGATGTGTTGATGTCAGGTGGCAGGATTTCGAGGTCCATTTGTTTGCACCGCACAAGGTACTGTCCGAGCTTGTCGGTGTTGTTGACCTCGGAAGTCAACATCGCGGCCATGAAATGAGCCAGGTGATGGGTCTTGAGGTAGGCGGTAACATAAGCGACGTGCGCGTAAGCCACGGAATGTGATTTGTTGAAACCGTACTTCGCAAACGGCACGATCTGGTTCCACAGCTGGCGCGCCTTGTCCCTGGGGTGACCGTTGGAAACAGCGCCCTCGATGAAATTCTCGCCCTCCCGGTCGATGATCTCCTGCTTCTTTTTTCCCATCGCCTTCCGCAGGGTGTCCGCCTTGGCGAGGGAGAAGCCCGCAATCTCGACCGCGATCCGCATCACCTGCTCCTGGTAGACGATGATTCCGTACGTCTCACCGAGGATTTCCTCGAGTTCGGGGAAAATATAGGTAATCGCCTTGCGGCCGTGCCTGCGGTCCGCGTAATTATCGATGAACTGCATCGGACCCGGTCGGTAGAGGGCATTGAGGGCCGCGATGTCGAGGAAGCTCTGCGGCTGCACCTTGCGCAGCACCTCCTTCATGCCCGAGGATTCGAACTGGAATACGCCATCGGTATCGCCGGCCGAAAACAGCGCGTAGACATCAGGGTCGTCAAACGGGATGTTCGCCAGGTCGAGGTCCGGGTTCTCTGATCGGCGGATGGACTTCACCGCATCGTCGATAACCGTCAACGTCCTCAGCCCGAGAAAATCCATTTTGAGAAGACCGAGGGCCTCGACGTCGTCCTTGTCGAACTGGGTCGTTACCTCTTCGTGTGCAGAACGGTTCAAGGGGATCAGATTGACGAGCGGCTCCGGCGCAATCACGACGCCGGCAGCGTGCACTCCGCAATGGCGGGCGAGCCCTTCGAGGCGAGAGGCAGTCTCGATCAGCAATTTCACATCTTCATCGCCCTCCACGAGCTCGAGCAGCTGTGGGGCGTCCTTGAGCGCCTTTTCAATCGTGATGTTGAGTTCGTCCGGGATCAGCTTGGCAATCCGGTCCACGTCGCCGAAAGGCATCCCCATCACCCGACCCACATCACGCACCGCAGATTTTGCCTTGAGGATGTTGAACGTCGCGATCTGGGACACCGAATCTTCGCCATAAAGATTCCGGACGTAGTCGATCACCTCATCTCGCCGTCGCTGGCAGAAATCAATGTCGATATCTGGCATCGATATTCGATCCGGGTTGAGGAATCGCTCGAAAAGTAAATCGAACTCCATTGGATCAATATCTGTGATACCGAGGGCGTAGGAAACGAGGGAGCCGGCGGCTGACCCCCGACCCGGACCAACCGGTATATCTTGCTCCCGTGCATGGCGGATAAAATCCCAGACGACCAGGAAATATCCCGGGAAACCCATTTTCCGGATGATATCCAGCTCCTGCTCGAGTCGCTCCGCATATGCATCGTCACTCTGCCGTCTGGAAGCGTTTTTTCCCATCCTCCTCGCCAGACCCTCTTGCGATTTCTCGGCAAGAAAGACCTCGAGGTTAGATCCCTCAGGAACTTTGAATTTCGGGAGGTGAAGAGAGTCGGTGTCGAATCGGACGTGACACCGGGAAGCAATCTCGCTGGTACGCTCACAGGCTCCAGGATAATCGGCAAAGAGCTCGTACATCTCGGCCGGTGATTTGACGTAAAACTCGGCGTTATAAGCGTAGCTTCGTTGGAGATCTTCGAGGTCGCGGTTGAGCCCTATTCCGATCAGCACCTTGTGGGCGAAGGTGTCCTCACGCTCGTGGAAGTGGCAGTCATTGGTCGCCACCATCGGGATTCCGGTGTTTTCCGAGATCTCCACCATCCCCTCGCGAACAAACTCCTCGTCGGCCATACCGTGATCCTGGATCTCGAGGAAAAAATCGTCCTGGCCAAAGATCTCGCGGTAGGTCTCTGCAACCTCACGGGCCTTTTGAAGCTCCCGAGACAACAGGAGGCGTGACACTTCACCGGAAAGACATGCGGACAAAGCGATCAGGCCATCACTATGCGCAGCAAGCAGTTCTTTTGAAACGCGGGGCTTGTGATAAAAGCCCTCCAAGTACCCCGCACTCACAAGATTGACGAGGTTCGAATAGCCCCGATTATTCTCCGCCAGGAGTACGAGATGGTCGTATGGCCTCCGCCGGCCGGGAACCGGCGATCGATCGCGGTGGTCGCCCGAAGCCACGTACACTTCACACCCTATGACAGGTCGGACACCGGCTTCGATCGCGGCTTTGTGGAACTGAAACGCACCAAAGAGGTTGCCGTGATCTGTCACCGCCACGGCGGACATTCCGAGGCGGGAAACCTGAGCTCCGAGGTCCGGAATCCGGATCGCGGAATCGAGTAGCGAGTAGTGGGTGTGAAGGTGCAGGTGGACGAAGGGTGGCACTTCGGATCGTCGGCTCATGGCGCCATCATAGCGCGACCCGGCGGCCGCTGCTCACCGGAGAAGAGGCAAGGCACAGAGTGATCTCAGATGGCACATTTTGACTCCTTTCGATTCGCAAAAATTCCAGAATATTGAAAATTCCAGCTGAAAGAAAAGGACCCTCAACCTTCGTGGTCTTTCCGAAATAATAATATTCAAAAAATCTTGTGGTCACAAATATCAGATTTTTAAAATTCAAATCAGGACAATCTTTCGGCCAGAATTCAACCAATTCTCTTGACAACATCAATCTATTGGGACATTCTTGATTCGAATAGATGAAATCCTTTTCGATTTTTCGACGTGAATCCGAGTCAAACAACGGCGATCAAGATTCACAGATCCGCGTCTATAGGTCGCATGCTGCACGTGCGATTTCAGAAGAACGGTGGGAAGTTGCCGAAATATTTATCGACCGAATTTTGAAGGTCGATCCACATCATACCGAGGCATGGCTGATGAAGGGTCACCTCCGACATCATTGTCGTGAAGATGAACGAACTGCAGTTGACTGTTACCGCAAAGTAATCAATCTTTGCGGGCCAGATTCTGTTCATCCGCATGCACAAAGGGCTCGCACTTCCCTCGGCAGATTGCTCACTGGCTGGAGCTAATCCCTCGGTACATCTCTGTGATCCGAAGGCCAGTCTTCCCCATTCCCCAACTCGAATCAACGAATCGAGGGTGTACGGAAATCCGAAATCCGAAATCCGAAATTGTGAGGAAAGGGTGAGTACCATTCCCAATTCCTCATTCCTAATTTCTCATTCCGAATTCACTCGCCGTGCTATTCTCCGCGGATGAAGGCGACGGTCAGCTCGCTCAAGCAAGCACGACAGATCCGACAGGTGTTTGGCCCTGTGCTCGACAGATTGGACGAGGTCGAGAAGTTCTTTGACCGGGAGTTCAAGGCCGCCCAGCCCATGGTCCGCGATGTTGCGACGTATGTTCTCGGAAGCGGGGGCAAACGGCTGCGACCGGCTCTCGTGCTGCTGGTCAGCAGAATGCTCGGTTACAAGGGTGAGCGGGACGTTCGCTATGCCGCAGTGATCGAGATGATCCATACCGCCACTTTGATCCACGACGACATCATTGACGAGTCCGATCTTCGGCGGGGACATCCAACCGCGAACAACACCTGGGGTAATCAAACGACCGTGCTGGTGGGTGACTGGCTCTACACCCGGACCATGGATCTGTGTCTCGAACTCGGCGACGTCGATGTCATGCGACTTCTGACCTCGGCCACACTGAGGATGACCGAGGGCGAGATCCTGGCCGATCGGGTTCGGGGGCGTCTCGATGTCGATGAGAACACCTACATGGACATCACGCAGCGCAAAACTGCAGAGCTTTTCGCGGCCGCGTGTGCGCTGCCGGCGCTCTTCCAACCGGCAACTTTGCACCTCACCGAAGGACTCCTCGATTTCGGTCGCAGCGTCGGCATCTCCTTCCAACTGGTGGATGATCTGCTCGACTTCACTGCCGTGCGATCGGACCTCGGCAAACCCGTGATGGCCGATCTGCTCGAGGGTCGCGTCACCTTGCCGATCATTCTCCTCCTTCGGAGAGTCGATGGCCGGACCCGCGACAGGCTCGCAGAGGCGGTATCGAGCGGCTCATTCGACGCCATCTCTGAAGAAGAAGTGCTGCAGATGGTGCGCACCTCGGGTGTACTCGACGAGGTCCGTCAGCGAGCCTATGCATATGCTGCTGACGCTGCAGAACGGGCGCAGGCCTTTCCGCCAGGGAGCGAGCGCGATGCGCTGATCCACGCCAGCCAGTTGCTGCTGGATAGGGGCGTGTAACGCGCCAGCCGCCCGCCCTCCCCGTTTTGCCCGCAGATGACGCAGATAACGCAGATAAAAACCCAGACCTTTTGGGATGGTATCTGCGTCAATCAGCGTGATCTGCGGGAAATCTATCGGACCTTTCCGTCAGCAAGGTGATCACGAGCCGTCAAGTCCTGACGAAAAGTTATCCTGCGATCCCGAGCCGCGGAGCGGCGAAAGATACATAGCCTGGGGCGTGAGCCCCAGGATAAGGGCAAGAATAAAAGAAAAAGCCGCGGAGCGGCGACAGAAATATCGCGGTGATACCTGCGGCTCATGGCACAACAGATGTCTGTCGTCCCCTCCGGGGGCTTCGCGTCTATTTGTCGTCCTTACCCTGGGGTTACGGACGGCCTTCGGCCGTCGTGACGCACCGTCGCCAGCGAGTGGCCGATGGCCGGCGATCCCCGACCTCGGCCACGTTTCGCTGCCGCCGGCGGGTTCACGCCCCAGGCTAAGAATATGCCGCTCCTCCGGAGCTCCTCCTCAGGTGTCAACTTACTTCAGGACGAGACACTTACCGGTTACCTGCTTCCGGGATCTGGTATCTGATCATTCGGGCACGGGTAAGAACGGTTAGAAATCTGCCGGATTGTCGCCGACGCACTCGAGGCCGGGAGGCGGTTCAGGGAGCCACTGACCGTCTGGAGGCCCATCTACAGCGTGCCAGGTGGAAAATCTGAGGCGATTTGTCGCACCCTGAGGATCGACCACTACCACTTCGTCGGGCAAATTGTCCTCTCCGAGGACCACACTGACGCGGTCGACACCGCCCGGCTCGCGCGGCACCAGAGTGAAACCTCTTTCGCCGTGATCGAGGACCGTAAACCGATCCACCGCGCCCTGCGGATCAAGCACCGCCGCCAGCGGCACTCTCGCCCACTCGTCAACATCGAGATGGTGATCGTCGCAGCTCGGAACTTCGAGGTCGAGAAGTCGCACCAGTCGCCCCTCGAGACCCATCATCTGGCCTGCTGGTTCGACGGAGCGGAAGAGCGCGCGATCGGGGAATGCCACCACCACGACTCCGGAGATCTCATCTCCTGCCCCCATCCCGGCGGCGACGTACTCCTGAGCGTATTCTGCCTGCCACGCGGGCGCAGCGCGCAGAGCAGAGTTGAGGGCCTCGAGCCCAGGCATCCCGGCCTCCTGCGCTCCAATGGCGGAGGCAACGGCGATAGCTATAACCGCGATCGACAAGGCTTTCGTCTTCATGGGTGTTTATTCAGCCGTCGAGGCTGAGGGTATTGATCGATCGCGCCACAACAAAGATCTTCTGATTGTTGCTTTCCGGCGATGTTGGATAGAGGAAAAAGCCACTGTTCTCCATCCGATATTCCTGCACGTGGCCGTGAATGATTTCGCCGTCGAAGAACTCGACCCGCGAAGGTGCGCCCGGTGGGGGATCACCGATAACAGCACCGATCTGTAACTCGGCCTCCCGCCGGCCCGGATCCTTGAGAAAGAAGACCGCTTTGAGATCTGAGATATTGACCTGTAGTTTTTCGCCGTCTTCGGATTCAGCCTCGACCGCAAAATCCAGGGGGGTGAAATCCCTCGTCAAAACTGCACGAGTGAGGTGGCCGTCTCGAAACCTCAGCACTACCTCGACGCTGGACGACTCCTCCATCTGCACCCCCGGCACGTCGTGACTTCTTCATTCATGCTAGCCCGGATCGGCGGGTAGGTCCAGAAGAGCAGAGCACCCGGTCAGTGTTGAGTTTTGAGTTATGAGTTTTGAGTTCCTACCAACCCACACCCTCTCGAGCGCGAAAAGTAGACAACTCAAACCTCAAAACTAAGAACTCAAAACTGGTTGTGGTGGGGTTTAGTGCCTGAAATGCCTTCTTCGCGTCAAGACCATCGCAACTCCCAGCTGATTGCAGGCCTCGATGACCTCGTTGTCACGAATCGACCCGCCCGGCTGAATGACGGCGCGCACACCCGCCGCATGCAACGCTTCAACCCCGTCCGGGAACGGAAAAAAGGCGTCCGAGGCGGCGACACTATTGGTGAGATCGTGGTCCATCTCTGTCGCCTTGGCAACCGAGATCTTGGCCGCGTCGACCCGGCTCATCTGGCCGGCGCCAATGCCGATGATGCGATCCTCCACACCGACCACGATGGCGTTGGAGCCAACGTGCTTGACGACTCGCCATGCCAACTCGAGAGCACGCAACTCGTCTTCGTTCGGTGTCCGTTCGGTCACGATCTCCCGTTCCTCGCCCTCCCAACCTGTGTCCAACCCCTGAATCAAGAAACCGCCGTCGACATCGCGCACCACCAGGCCGCCGCCGGCTGCGGGTTGCGCCTCGAGCACCCGCAGGTTCTTTTTTCGCGCAAAGACGTCGCGCGCGGCATCGTCGTAGCCAGGAGCGATCACCACCTCGGCAAACTGCTCCACGACCATCTCAGCGAACGCACCATCCACCTCTTGATTTGCTGCTATGACACCACCGAACGCCGACACCGGGTCGGTCGCGCGCGCCTTGCGAAATGCCACAGCCATATTGTCGTCGAGACCCACTCCGCAGGGGTTGGCGTGCTTGATCACCGCAACACCGGCGCCCGGGAGGTCCCACACCAGTCGCCAGGCCCCGGTGGCATCTCCCAGGTTGTTGTAGGAAAGTGCTTTCCCCTGGATCTGACGAGAACCGGCGAGACCCGCCGCGGGTTCGCTCCTTGCGAGCACACCCCACTGATGAGGATTTTCACCGTAGCGAAGCTCGACCTCGTGGCAGCGGAGAAGTGCCTCCGCCACCTCCGCAGCCGCATCCGGCCTCTCCTCGCCCATCAAGCGAGGCAGGTGAGCTGCGATGACCGAGTCGTAGGCCGCGGTGTGGCGGAAGGCCTTGACCGCCATGCGGCGCCGGAAATCGTCGCTCGATTCACCCGCAGAGAATTCGGCGAGAACATCGGCGTAGTCCATTGGATCCACCGCCACCGTCACCCGTGCGTGATTTTTGGCAGCCGCCCGAATGAGGCTCGGGCCGCCGATGTCGATCTGCTCGACAGCTTCCTCGAGGTCGGCATCGTCACGAGCCACCGATTCACGGAATGGGTAGAGATTGACAACCACGAGGTCGATATTCGGGATCTCCAGCTCTGAGAGCTCCGCTTCATGTTCCGCGGTCGGCGCCGCAAGAATGCCTGCAAAGACCCAGGGATGGAGAGTTTTGACCCGTCCATCGAGGATTTCAGGAAATCCGGTGTGCCGGCTGACCTCGAGTACCTCGCATCCCGCTTCGCGCAGGGCACGAGCGGTACCGCCGGTTGAGATGATCTTCCAACCGAGTGCGCGCAGCTCGGGTCCGAGCTCATCTAACCCGGTCTTGTCCGATACCGAGATCAATGCGATTCCGGCCATTCAATCCTCCAAGCTCGTTCAGAGAATTGGATTGTACACATCTCCAGGCGCCCTTACCCGCTTCATCAGATGCTAGATGCTAGATGCTGGATAGCCGGATTTTTTTGAAACGAGAAAACCGCTGTGTAATCAGCGGTAATTCCATTCGGGGTGGGTGGGCGGATCCAGCATCCAGGATCCAGCATCCAGAATCGGGTGGGTGGGTGGGCGGTGGCTGCTACGATACCTCCATGAAACACAGAACCTGGCTCGCAGTCGTTGTCGCCCTTCTGGTTTCTTCGTGTACTCCTTCGGGCCCACCTGCACGCCCCGCCAACACAGTCATCATCGGTGTCCAGTCCGACCTTCAGAGCTGGAATCCGTTTCTGGCCGAGGACGCTACCAGCGAGGAGATCTTGACCCTCATTTACCCCTCGCTGGCGGTGGAACAGGTCGACTATCAACAACACCCGCCTTCCTTCGATCCGTCACTGGCAGAGTCCTGGGAGTTCTCAGAGGATGGTCTGAGTTTGACCTTCAATTTGCGGACCGACGCCGTCTGGAGTGACGGCGTTCCGGTGACCTCCGCAGACCTCCTCTTCAGCTGGGCAGCACAGACATCCGATGCCCATGGATGGCTCTGGTCCGACCTCACCGACAACATCGAAAAGGTCGAGGCGATCGACGATCACACGGTTCGCTATACCTTTACCCACCGATATCCCTACCAGCTGATGGACGTCAACGATGGGCCCATTGTCCCGGCCCATGCGTGGGGAGCAATCCCATTCGAGGCCTGGGAGGACACCGACTGGAGTCAGCACGTCCTGTCGGCCGGACCCTTCCTGCCCGGCACTCACACGCCACAGCAGGAGATCATCCTCGAGCGCAACCCGCGCTACTTCGTGCCTGGGCATCCGCGATTGGAAGAGCTCGTATTTCGCATCGTCCCGTCCAAATCCGCCCTTTTCACCCAGCTCCTTGCCCGGGGCATCGACCTCGTCAACGACATCCCCCCGGCCGAGGCGGAAAGGGTCCAGTCCAACCCTGATCTCGAACTGAGGATCTTCGCGGACCGATCCTATACCCACATTTGTTGGAACCTCGAAAACGACCTCTTCGCCGACCCGGCGGTGCGCCGCGCTCTCGGCCTCGCGATCGATCGAAGCGCCCTGATCGACGTTGTCTACAACGGCTTCGCGGAACCTTCGGCCGGACCGGTTCTGTCGACCATGTGGGCCTTCAATCGAGAGCTCGAACCTCTGCCCTTCGACCCGATCGCCGCGGCCGAGCTGATGGCGGGGGCCGGCTGGAAGGACAGCGACAACGACGGTCTGCTCGACCGCAATGGACAGACCTTCTCGTTCGAAATACTGGCGCCCGCGGAGAGCGAGGTTCGCCAGGACGTCGCGCTGATGATCGAACGGGACCTCGGCCGCATCGGCATCCAGGTCGTGCCCCGCCTGATCGAGTGGGGCGCGGTCCAGGCGGCCATTTCGGAGGGTGATTTCGACGCCTTCGTCAATCGCTGGATCGAACCGACCCAGGTGGACCTGGAGGGTATCTGGCGCAGCGCCCCACCCGACACGCCGACATTCAACTTCGGTCGCTACTCCAGCCCCGAAGTCGATCGTCTGCTCGACGAGATTGGGGCGGCACCCGACTTTGCGATCCAAAAACCGCTCCTCGACCGCATTCAGGAGATCATCGTCGCCGATCAGCCCTACACCTTCCTGGTCGAGAACGTCCGCCTCGTCGGTCTCGATTCACGCGTTCAGGATGCCGACATCAACGACGCGACGATCTACTTCAACGTCGATGAATGGATGATCGCTAAGTAGTCCCGCACCCGTGCCCGTTTCCGTCTCCGTGCCCGATTGATCAAATACGGGATGCCGGATGCAGGTAAATGGTAAGTCAGCCCGCTCGTGACTGCGCTGCTGGTGGATAGGTCCGATAGTTGTCCCGCAGATCACGCAGATTGACGCAGATAGCATCACAAAACACCCGGGTCTTTATCTGCGTCATCTGCGTCATCTGCGGGCTAAATTGGGATGATGGGTGGATCGAGTATCGAGGATCCAGTATCGAGTATCGGGCGATGCGAGGGTTCCCCACCTATAATCTGTTTGTGACCTCGCAACTTTCCGAGTACGAACCATGAAGCGGATCGCGCTGCGGCGTCTGGCTGCCTTGGTGCCGCTTGTCTGGCTGGTCGCGACCCTGACCTTCGTGGTAGTACAGGCCGCACCGGGGTCCTACGCCGACACGATCGACAACCCCCGCCTCTCACCCGAAACCCGCGACGCCATCCGCGCTCGCTACGGCCTCGATCAGTCTGCCGGAAAACAGTATCTGAGCTGGCTCGGGGCAGTACTGACCGGCGATCTCGGGACCTCGTTCCTCTACCGGGAACCGGTTGCGAGAGTTATTTCCAGAGCGCTGCCACCGACGCTGCTCCTTGCCGGTAGCGGCCTCCTCCTGACGCTGGTGCTCGGGCTCGCACTCGCTCTGGCGGCAGTGAGTAACCCCAACGGCTGGGCCGATCGCGGCATTACCATCCTCAGTCTCACGCTCTACGGTGTGCCGTCGTTCTGGCTTGCCGGGATGTTGATCCTTGTCTTCAGTGTGTCTCTCGGTTGGTTCCCGGCCTCGCACATGCACTCGGTCGACGCCACCCGCCTCGGCGCCCTCTCCTCCCTCGTCGACCTGCTCCACCACCTGTTTCTGCCGGCCATCTGTCTCGGTTTGGTCGGAGCCGCCGGGACCGCCCGCTACGTGCGCGCAACTCTTCTCGACGTCAGGGCCTCACGATTCATGCTCGCGGCCCGTGCTCGAGGTATCCCGAATCACCGCCTGCTGCTGGTCCACGCCCTACGGCCCGCCCTGTTGCCGGTGGTCACCCTTTTCGGTCTGGCGCTGCCGGTGCTGGTCTCCGGCTCGGTGGTTATCGAGACCATTTTCTCGTGGCCGGGGATGGGCCAGGTGGCGTTCAACGCGGCACGCGCACGTGACATTCCACTGATCCTCGGCGCCACTCTGATCGGCTCAGCTGCGGTCGTCCTCGGCAACCTGGTCGCCGACCTCCTCTATGCGGTCGTCGACCCACGTTCGCGGAGTGAACAGTGAA
>Ga0224513_10000799_pt1 | contig 12531 bp, 10 predicted proteins | sample SF_May12_sed_USG_5_FD_169109 | JGI IMG/M metagenome (GOLD analysis project Ga0224513, IMG submission 169109) | Sediment microbial communities from San Francisco Bay, California, United States - SF_May12_sed_USGS_21 | ecosystem: Environmental > Aquatic > Marine > Sediment | place: USA... | reverse complement strand
TAGCCTCTTCGTCTGCAGCAGTGGTTCGCACCGGGGCAGTCGCGGATCGACCCTGACCTGTGGAGCCCGAAATGCCAGAGCCTTGCTTGGCCAACTGGTCCAGCGGCAAGTACATCAGGTTGCCACTGCTATCTGAATCGACAATAACTTTGTTCGAATTGCGGTAAACCTCCTCGATCGCCTCAATATACAAGCGATCCCGCGTGACCCGCGGCGCGCGCTGGTATTCCGCCAGCAAAGCGAGGAATCGGGACGATCGACCTTCGGCATCCGCTATGACCTTCTGTCGATAAGCCTCGGCATCCTGCAGGGCACGCTCGCCTGTACCACGCGCCCGCGGAACGATGTCATTCGCGAATGTTTCCGCTTCGAGTTGGTAACGGCGCGCATCATTGAGCGCTTTCTGAGTGTCGTCGACCGCTTCCTGAACCGATGCCGGGTAGTCAACCGTCTCCAGGTTGATCGAAGTTACCGTGATACCGGCGCCGTATTCTTCGAGTGTCTGTTGCAACTCTTCCATCGTGCGCGACGTGATTTGTTCACGGCGTTCACCGATTAGCAATTCAAGGGAACTCGTGCCCACCACACCACGCAATGCGCTCTCAGTGATGTTGCCAAGTATCGTCTCGGGATCCTCGACTTCAAACAGGTACTTAACCGGATCAGAACGCCGATACTGCACGGTCATATCGATATATACGTATGCCTGGTCCGTCGTCAGCATCTCCGTTCGAAACTTCGAATCACGTACTTCCTGGATATTGACCTTGTCGACAACCTCGACAGGATACGGAATATGCCAATGCAATCCTGGCACTGTGGTGACGGTATAGGCACCGAAGCGTTGCTCGACGCCGCGCTCTGCCTCATCGACGCGGTAAAACCCCGTCACGCCCCACGCAATAAGCAGCAGCACGATGAGAAAATAACCACCGCCAGAGCCGCCGGCACCACGACCGCCGCCACCGCCAAGAATTCTGCTGAAGCGTTTTTGCCAATTCCGCACGATCTCGTCCAGATCGGTCGGCTCCTCGCCGTCTCTTTTCCAGGGATCCTTACCGTTTCCCGAATCATTCCAAGCCATATTCGTCTTTACTTCCAGGTTCCTGCCGTCGCCGGTGCTGGTACCGGCATTGGCTCCAATAGGTCAGCCGACAGGTTTTCGCGCTTCAAAAAGCGCCGCAAATCCCTCTCGGGCATCTTCAATTCCAGTGTCCAGCCGCCATCATCGCACGCCTCTTCTTTGAGGACAGCACCAATCTCGAAAAGTTTTGCGCGCTGTCGCCCTTGTGTCGGCTGTAAACGTATTACGCCATGCAGTGTCTTGCGTCGCAGGCGAGCACCGATCGCTTCGAGCAGCATCGGAGTGCCTTCTCCGGTAGCTGCGGAAAGCCACACCGCCCGGCCCTCGCCGGCCCGATTGTTGGTGACTCGCGGTTTCCGATCCAGTTTATCAATCTTATTGTACACCCGGATCTGTGGCACACGATCCGCGTCGAGTTGCTTCAGGACTGCGTTGACCTGACGAACGCGCTGCCATCGATTGCCATCGCTCGCATCGATCAGGTGCAGGATCAGATCAGCCTCACGCGCCTCCTGCAGCGTTGAGCGGAATGCGGCGATCAGTTCATGTGGCAGATCGCGCACGAACCCGACCGTGTCCGCCAGAACAACTTCACGACCGTTCGGTAGCTCCAGGCGTCGGACGGTTGGATCCAGCGTGGCAAATAACTGATCCTCGACATAAACGCTTGCATCGGTCAGCGCATTGAACAGCGTGGACTTGCCGGCGTTGGTGTACCCGACAAGCGCAACAGTAGGCACTTCGGCACGCACCCGGTTCTGCCGGTTCATCGTGCGTCGCGCATCAACATGCTCGAGTCGTGAGTGCAACTGCTTGATCCTCGCGCCGATTAGTCGGCGGTCGGTCTCGAGCTGCGTCTCGCCCGGGCCGCGCAGGCCGATGCCGCCCTTCTGACGCTCCAGGTGAGTCCAGCCACGGACGAGCCGCGTTGACAGGTGTCGAAGCTGCGCGAGTTCTACCTGCAACTTGCCTTCGAAGCTGCGGGCTCGCTGCGCGAAGATATCGAGAATCAGTCCCGCACGATCCAGCACGCGGCATTTCAGTTCCCGCTCGAGATTGCGCTCCTGGCTCGGGGATAGCGCAGCCGATGAAATGACCAGGTCCGCACCATGCTGTGCGACGCTATTGGCGAGTTCGTCGAGCTTGCCTTTGCCGATGAAATATCTTGGGCCGGGCCGGCGTCTGTTGCTGACGATTTCATCGACAATAAGCGCCCCTGCCGATCGAGCCAGCTCTTGGAACTCTTCGCGTTCGGAGTCATCCGGCGCGCCGTCGGGGCCCGCATGGAGGAGGATTGCACGTTCGCCGCTTTGCGGTCGTTCAAACAAATATGAACTCCCGCGGCGATATGGGATTCAAGCTAATCGTCTCCTGCTTCGTCGTCCGGCAACGGAAGGCGAACATTGCGCGATGGTACAACCGTCGAGATCGCATGTTTGTACACCATCTGATTGACGCTGTTCTTGAGAAGCACAACAAACTGATCAAATGAATCTACCTGACCTTGCAGCTTGATACCGTTTACGAGGTAAATCGAAACCGGGACCTTTTCTTTGCGCAGTATATTGAGGAAGGGATCTTGCAATGTTTGCCCCTTAGCCATATTTGGGTCTCCTTATTCTTGGTATTTTTTGAACATCGCATTCCGGTGGCGCCGGTTGCCCGCGCGAGTTCAGCCTAAGCGTCCAAAAATTCTATCAGAGACGCTGATATGGCGTCGATCTTGTCAGCTTCAAGTGGATCGAACGACTGCAGCTCCTGTTCGCTTCTGAGCCAGGTAATCTGCCGCTTTGCGAGCTGTCGGGTGGCTGCAAGCGCTCGCGCGGCTGCCTCGTCGAGGGTGCACTCTCCGTCCAGGTACTGCCACAATTGCCGATAACCCACGGAGCGCATCGAAGAATGCTGTGGTGTCAGCCCCTTGCGCTCATACAGTTCCTTCACTTCCTCAACGAAGCCATTGTTTAACATCAGGTTTAGTCGCATTTCGATGCGCTCATGCAGTATCCTCCGGGTCGCTGGCTGCAGTGCGATTTTGACGAATCGGACGTCGTCAACCGATGCTCCAGGCCCGACTTTCTGCCATTCGCTGAGCGGTTTTCCGCTCGATAAATACACCTCGAGACCACGCTGAATGCGCTGCCGATCGTTCGGTTTGACACGTTTCGCCGCGACAGGATCGACCGCGCGGAGCCGCTCATGCATCGCGAGCCATCCCGATTGCTCCGCTTCGGCATCAATTATTGCGCGAATTTCGGCACTGGCCGATGGTAAATCTGCGATGCCGGCCGTCAGCGCGCGGAAGTACATCATGGTCCCGCCAACCAGCAGCGGCACCTGACCCTGGGCGAATATCGCGTCCATTTCGGCACGCGCATCGCGCACAAATTCGCCGGCGGAGTAACTTTCTTCCGGATCACGAATATCGATCAGCCGGTGCGGCGTGCGGTGCAATGTCGCCGCGTCCGGCTTCGCCGTGCCAATGTCCATGCCACGGTAGACGAGTGCCGAATCGACACTGATGATGTCGAACGGAAATCGTTTGCACAGACTGACCGCAACGTCGGTCTTGCCCGACGCAGTGGGGCCCATCAGGCAGATTGCGGTCTTCATGACGCGATGCTGCTAGCGGCCGCGCAGAAACAGACGGTCCAGCTCAGCCATGGTGATCGCCGTCCACGTCGGTCGGCCGTGGTTACACTGATCAGCACGCTCGGTGTGCTCCATCTCCCGCAGCAACGCATTCATCTCGTCGAGCGTCAGCAATCGATTCGCACGTACGGAATGATGGCATGCCATCGTCGCGAGGTAGTCATGACACGCGTTCTCGATACGATTGCTTTGTCCGGCCTGTGAAAAATCCGACAATACATCACGTAGCAGAGCCTCGGCGTCGGCATTCCTGAGCAACGCCGGCACTTCCCGAATGACGAGACTCGTCGGTCCGGAGCGATCAATAACCAGGCCGAGTTTCTCAAGCACGTCAGTCATTTGCTCGACGAGCTCGGCCTCGCTTTGAGCTACCGCCACCGTCGCGGGCACAAGCAGCGGTTGGCGCACAACGGCCGCGTTGTCGAAGCCGCGTTTCAGTTTCTCGTACACGATGCGCTCATGCGCAGCATGCATGTCGACGACGACCAGGCCTTCTTGGTTTTGCGCAAGAATGTAGACGCCAGCGAGTTGCGCGACCGCGAATCCAAGTGGCGGCACCTGCGCCTGATCTGCACTGACGTCGAGAGCGGTGGCAGCTGCAGCGCCTGACAAGGCGTGATAGCCCGCCAGCGACTCGCGCACGGCTCCGCTGCCAGCCTGCTTCGAACTCGGCAATGGCATCGCTCCCTGTGAGTACGAAAGTCCGCTCGCAATCGTCGTCGGCATTACTGTATGTCCGCCCGGCCGGGTATCGCTCAGCGCGACCTCGACGGCCTGAGATACGACACCGTGCACGCGGCGGCCATCCCGGAACCGTACCTCGTGCTTGGCCGGGTGCGCATTTGCATCAACGCCTGCCGGGTCCATCGTCAGACCGAGCACATAGGCAGGAAACCGGCCGTGGAACAGCACATCCCGATACGCATGGCGTACGGCGTGCGACAGTGTCTTGTCGCTGACGCTGCGGCCATTGACGAACCAATATTGCATGTCGGGCTGGCTACGATTGAATGTCGGCAGCCCTATCCAGCCCGACAATGCGACAGCGTCGGTCTCACGCTCAAAATAGATAGCCTGATCGGCAAACGCCTCACCACAGATTTTTGCAACCCGTTGCAGCCGCTCTTCATCAGACCTGGCCGCGGCAAGCTGCAGCACGGTGCGACGATTGTGCGTCATCGTAAACGCGACGTCCGGTCGTGACAGCGCAAGCCGGCGGATCCACTTGTCAATGTGACCAAATTCGGTGCGCTCCGTGCGCAGGAAGCGTCGCCGCGCCGGCGTGTTGTAGAAGAGATCATGAACCTCGACCGTTGTACCGACCGGATGGGCAGCCGGACGCGGTGCGCTAACCTCGCCGCCATCCGCTTCGACCTGCCACGCCGAATCTTCGGTGGCGGTTTTCGAACACAAGGTCAGGCGTGCGACGGATGCAATACTCGGCAATGCCTCACCGCGAAAACCGAGCGACGCGACCGCTTCGAGGTCGTCGAGACTCGATATCTTGCTTGTTGCATGTCTCGACAGCGCCAGCGCAAGCTCGTCTTGCGCAATACCGCTGCCATCATCACGGATGCGCATCAGCTTTTGACCACCAGCAACGATATCGATCTGCAGGCTGCTCGCACCCGCATCGAGACTGTTCTCGACAAGTTCCTTGACCACGGACGCCGGGCGTTCGACCACCTCGCCGGCAGCGATCTGGTTGATCAGGTGACTAGGCAGCTCAAGAATCGGCATGCGGTATTTGCAGATGCACGGACACGGCCCGCCATTTTTTCAAAACGGCGGGCAAAAGTCTTGTTGGGCTTAGCTCAGGAACCCGGGAAAATCGGAATCGACAGCGTCTGACCGACGCGGATATTGTCGTTGTTCAACCTGTTTGCCGCTCGAATGGCCGCGGCGCTGACGTTATAGCGTGCCGCGATTTCGGATAGCGTATCGCCGCGCGCAATCACATGACGAACCCGACGCTCGGGAGTCTTGCGAACATCCATGGCAATCTGTGTATCCGGCGGTGGATTGGTATAGAAATAGTTACGAATGCCCGCAAGAACCGCATTGGCCAACCTGGCCTGGTGCGCCGAATTGCGGAGCTTTTTCTCTTCGGCCGGATTTGAAATGTACGCTGTCTCCACGAGTATCGATGGCATATCCGGTGACTTAAGAACGAGCAGACCCGCCTGTTGCACCGTGCGGCGGCGAACTTTGACGATTCTTGAAAGCTCAGCGATAACTTTGGATCCGACGTCGAGACTCGCACTCAGCGCCGCGTTCTGTGAAAGATCAAGCAGCACCTCTGCCAGAACTTCGTCCTTGTCTTCCAGCGACACACCACCGACTCTGACCGCCGCATTTTCGCGCTCGGCGAGCAAGCGTGCTTCTTCGTCACTCGCGCCTTTGGTAGACAAGGCGTACACGGTCGCGCCATTCGCGCGCCGATCGTCGACAGCATCGGCGTGAATCGAGACGAACAGATCCGCGTCATTCTTTCTGGCGATATCCGTGCGCCTGCGATGATCGACGTAGTAATCGCCATTGCGGATCAGAATCGCCCGCATGCCCCGCTCGGCGTTGATTCGCGCCGCCAGATTGCGCGACACGGCCAGCGCGACGTCCTTCTCTTTGGTTCTAGCTTTGCCGATCGCGCCCGGATCATGACCACCGTGACCCGGATCGATCGCAATTACGATGTCCCGGCCTGGCGTATAGGCTTCTGACGCCCGCTTCACGGTTTGCAGATTGCCAGAGCGTTGCAGATCGATGACCAGTCGATCGCCGTACTGACTGTTCGGACCCGCTGTGAAGCTCCGGGAGCGAACATTTTCATTGAGGTCGAGTACAACCCGTAATTGGCCGTTGGCGCGCACGCCGCTACGTATCGTGCGAACCGAGCCGACGCCACTGGGCAGGTTGGTCAGAGTACTCGCGAGCCGACCGTCCTTGAGGTCAACGACAAGCCGGTCAGGACCGCGCAACGTGAAAATACTGTGGTCCGCAGGCGTGCTCAGATCCAGAACGACACGGGTTTTGCCACTTTCGGCCCAGATACGGATATTTTCGACGGTGGTAGCCGCCTGCGCGGCGCTCGCAAACAGTGCGAAAAGTGCAGTCAGGATCAGGCGTTGGCAACGCATCGCAGGCAGTCGAACTCACATCTCGGGATTATGTCCGGTGAGTATACCGTCGTGCTCGCGAAATCCAAGATTTTTTTGTTCAAAATTATGGAGATATCGGACTTAGTTAATCCTCGAGCTAGGTACTCGCGATCGGCTCCAGTCGGGACACGAGATCGACGCCACGTGGGCTCAGGGCTATGACTTCCGCATCGCGGCCTGCGTTCGAATAGCTCAGCAGGATTCTGAGGTCCGCCGCGTGCGCCAGGCTTGGCGCCCGCTCCGGCCATTCGACCAGTCGAAAGCCTTTTTCAAGCTCGCTCCAGCCCAGGTAACGCAGCTCGTCCTCGTCTGCGATTCTATATAAATCAACGTGATAGATGGTCCGCCCGGACAATTGATAGGGTTCAACGAGGGTATACGTCGGGCTGGGTACGGGGCCGTCGTGGCCCATCGCGAGAATCAGCGCCCGCGCAAATGTGGACTTGCCGGCACCCAGTTCGCCCTCAAGCAGCAAGGTCCAGCCCGCCGTGTCAGCGGGGAGCACTGCGTGTAACCGAGTGGCCAGCGCATCGGTCGCTGCCGCATCGGGCAGATGCACCCTCATAGGTTAATCACGCCCCTGAGCTCTGACAGCAAATCCGAGGCCAACAAGCCGCGCTCTCCTGATGCGGCGGCGCGATCGCCGGCCCGCGCGTGCACCTCGACGCCGACTGCTGCTGCTTCCTGTGGATCGAACCCCTGCGCGAGCAGCGCGGCGATGATGCCAGTCAGGACGTCACCCATTCCGGGCGACGCCATGCCGGGATTCCCGGACGTGCAGAGCCAGGGCACTCCAGAGGTTCCGGACACCAGAGTTCCTGATCCTTTCAGGACGACGACGCCGCCATAGCGCTCGCACAGTTTTCGCAGGGCCGCAGGACGATCGGATTGCACATCGGGAGCTCCTTTGCCCAGCAACGTACCGGCCTCGCCCGGGTGCGGTGTAATCACACGGTTTTCTGCGCCCACCGGTGAATCGGCGAGCCAGTTCAGGGCATCGGCATCCCAGACGGCCGGCCGGCTATCGGCGCTCAGCACGGCATAGAGCTCGGCGGCCCAGGACGATCGGCCCAGTCCCGGACCGAATGCAATGACATCCGCCTTCTCCAGCAGTTGCTCAAGATCCTGCGCCCCGCTTATCGCATGCGACATCAGTTCGGGCCGTGTCGCAACGATGATCGAGGCATGGCCAGGATCCGTGGCAATACTCACCCGACCGGCACCGGTCCTGAGCGCCGCCTCGCCGCAAAGCCGCACTGCACCTGGCATACCGGCGCCGCCACCCACCACCAGTACGTGTCCGAAGTCCCCTTTGTGCGCAGAACGTCGCCGCGGCGGCAAGGTGCGCTGCAATTGATCGTCATCGATGCGCCTGAATTCTGCCTGGCTGAATTGCCGGCACTTGGCAGGTATACCGAGGTCGGCGAAAACGACATCACCGCAATAATCCGGTCCATCGCCCAGGAACAGCCCGGCCTTGAGGCCAACAAAAGTCACTGTCAGGTCTGCCCGCACGGCAAAGCCCAGCACAGCACCCGAATCGCCGTGCAGACCGGTTGGAATATCCAGCGCGACGACGTTGGCTGAGTGCGAATTGATTGCGGCGACGGCCAGCGCAAATTCGCCTTCGACATCACGCTCCAGGCCGCTGCCGAGCAGCCCATCGACAATCAGCTCGGCATCGGGATCAAGCTGCCCTGACCACGCTGTGACAACACCCCCCTCGGCCGCGAGATCGCTGTAGGCAGTCGCTGCATCGCCCGTTAGTGAAGCCGGGTCGACAAGCGCAACGACGGAAACGACGATGCCTTCGTTCGCTGCAAGACGCGCGACAAGGTAGCCATCTCCGGCGTTGTTGCCGGCGCCACATACAATTTGCCATCGTTTCGCAGCAGGAAAACGGCTGTGCGCCTCACTGACAGCGGCTGCACCTGCCCGTGACATCAGCGTGTAACCGGCAATGCCTTCATCTCCGATCGCCGTACGATCGATCTCCCGTACGGTGGCGACGGAATATATGTCGGTGGGTAATGACGTCATGCTGACGATTATACTGTGAGCCGACGAGGAACTTGCATTGCCACAACCACCTATAAACACGTCGCAGGACATGGCGGCACTGAAGGCCAACATCGTGCGCTGGGGCATTGAACTCGGATTCCAGCAAATCGGCGTCAGTGATATCGACCTGGCCGAGGCCGAGGCACGGCTCGACGAATGGCTCGCCGGTGGGCACCACGGAACCATGGATTACATGCAGAGGCACGGCACCAGGCGCAGTCGGCCCGAGCAACTCGTCACGGGAACTGTTCGCGTGATCTCGGCACGGATGGACTACATGCCGCCAGGTCAGGACGCGGCAGAGGCTCTGCTTGATCACGAATCGATCGCCTACGTGTCACGCTATGCCCTCGGTCGCGACTACCACAAGGTCCTGCGACGCCGACTGCAACAACTGGCGTCCCGCATAGAACAGGATATCGGTGAGTACGGTTATCGGGTCTTCGTGGACAGCGCGCCGGTGCTCGAAAAGCCGATTGCTGAGAAGGCAGGCATCGGCTGGATCGGCAAACACACGAATGTCATCAATCAGAAAGCCGGCTCGTGGTTTTTCCTGGGCGAGCTGTACACGGACCTGCCATTGCCCGTCGACCAGGAAGCGACAGGCCACTGCGGAACCTGTCGTGCCTGCATTGATGTCTGCCCGACCGACGCAATCGTTGCTCCCTACAAGCTTGACGCGCGACGCTGTATCTCCTATTTGACTATCGAGTTACGGGAGTCCATACCTGTCGAGTTTCGCAAAGCGATTGGCAATCGAATCTTCGGCTGCGATGACTGTCAGCTGTGCTGCCCATGGAACAAGTTTGCCCACCCGACGGCCGAAGGCGACTTTGCGCCGCGACACAGGCTCGACTCGGCAGAGCTAACCGATCTATTCTCCTGGAGTGAAGCGAAGTGGCTCGAGAGAACTGCCGGTAGCCCGATTCGACGCATCGGCTATGAGTCCTGGTCGCGGAATATAGCAGTAGCACTGGGTAACGCTGCAACGACGCCAGCGGTTATTGAAGCGCTTGGCTCAAGGCGTAACTCGGAGTCTGCCATCGTTGCCGAGCATGTCGAGTGGGCACTTGCGCAACATGAAGATAGTCAAACGAGGACAGAAGGAGAACATTGATGTTTGAAGCCCCAACGTCGCCCTACCTTGTACCGTTCGATGGCAGCTTCCGGGTAAGTGAGGCAAGCACCAAACCAGTTACTGACGGTCATCGCCACAAACGCAAACATCGCAAGGAGGCAACTCAAAATTTGAATAGACTGCAGCGCGTGCTCGCGGCTGGCGACAGGCACGCCATATTGCTTGTATTTCAGGCGATGGACGCCGCTGGCAAAGACAGCACGATTCGCGCGGTCATGCAGGGCGTCGATCCATCCGGCTGCCAGGTCTTTAGTTTCAAGAAACCATCAAGCCTTGAACTCGACCATGATTTCCTCTGGCGAACGACCTGCCGCCTGCCCGAACGCGGACGCATCGGCATCTTCAACCGCAGTCAGTATGAAGAGGTACTCGTGGTCCGCGTGCACCCGCAGATACTCGGAGCGCAAAAGCTGCCGGGCGAGGTCAATCTCGACATGGTTTGGGACGATAGATTGCGATCAATACGCGAACAAGAAGAGCATCTTGCGCGCAACGGTACGGTGATCCTCAAATTCTGGCTAAATGTTTCAAAGGACGAGCAGAAGCGCCGCTTCCTCGCGAGGCTCGACGATCCCGACAAGAATTGGAAATTCGAACCCAGAGACGTCGTCGAACGACGCCACTGGGACGATTACATGAATGCTTATGAGCATGCGCTCAACGCAACCTCGCGATCATGGGCACCGTGGTACTCAATACCGGCCGATGATAAGGGCTACATGCAGGCGCGAGTTGCCGGCATCATTATTGATGCACTGCAAAATATCGGTCTCAGATACCCTGAGCCGTCCGCCGAGGATCGAGAAGAATTCGCCGCGTCGCGATCGGAGCTGTCCCAGTAAGGCGGCATGCCAACGCTTTGGCGTAATACTGTGGCCCAGTCGATGTTAATGACAGCAGTTTGGCGTAAGAATTACTGCTTTCAGCGAGGGCAAAGTATTGTCTCAGTCTCTGGCGATCAACTCGGATTACAAACGCTCGCTGCTCGCGGGACTCGAGCTGTTTCAGGGCGTGGACGCCGAAGACGTACAGGACCTGTTGCAGACTTGCGATCGTCGTGACCTGGCCGAAGGCGAACTGCTGTTATCACCGGGCGCAAAAAACGAACACGTTTTCATCGTCCTTTCGGGCAGTGTCAATGTGCATGTAGGCGCCCCCGAGACGCCGATTCTTGCCACGATGGAGGTCGGTGCCTGTGTTGGCGAGATGTCCATTATCGAAGATCGGGACCCATCGGCATTCGTCGTTGGCGCAGAACCGACCCACCTGCTCATGATTCATCAAACCGTCCTATGGGACATGGTTAACGCGTCACACGCGTTTGCCAAGAACTTGCTGGTCGTCCTGTCCGAACGAGTTCGTAGCCACAACCAAGTTATTGCCGACAGCTACGGCGAGCTCAGAAAATTTGAGCGTCACGCGACGACTGATGCGTTGACCGGACTCAGTAACCGGCACACGATGGAAGAGTCATTCCTGCGTGAGATTCAGCGTTGCGAGACCGACGAAGAGCCTATTTGTCTGGTCATGATCGATATCGACAACTTCAAGACCTTCAACGATCAGTTTGGTCACATCGCGGGCGACCGTGCGCTGTCGGCCGTCGCGAGCGTACTGAAGCACCAGTTTCGTCCGCGCGACCTCCTGGTTCGCTACGGCGGTGATGAATTTGCTGTTTTGCTGCCAGGGGTCGATGAGGAGCTCGCGTTGACCATTGCAGACCGGGTAAGAAAAGCCGTCAGCGGAGAGACCGGCGATGGCAGCGATTCGCTGATTCAAATTCCGATCCGGATTTCGATGGGCGTTGCGGAACTCGAAACGAGCGGCGATCTTTCCGCGTTGATTCGTGCCGCCGATGCCGCGCTCTACCGCGCCAAGAACGCGGGCCGCAACGTCGTTTCAAATTAGTTCAGGTACTCAGGCCAATACGGCGGCCACCGGGTTGTAGAAGTGCCGACCGCCAGTCGTCTTCTCAATTCGCTGGAACAGTTGCTCGTAGTCGGCCTCGTTGTTGATCGGGTCAATTTGCGACGCATTGACGATCAGCAACGGCCCCTCGTTATAGGCATGGAAAAAACGGGCGTATGCATCAGTGAGCTTCTCCAGATAGCGTCGGTCGATCGCGCGTTCAAATGCGATGCCGCGATGTGCAATTCTGTGCAATAACACATCCACTGAGGACTGCAGGTATATGACGAGATCGGGCACGGGCGGGTCAATGTTCAGCGTGTCGACAACCTGGTTGTATAGCTTCAACTCTTCCGGGCTCAGAGTGAGGTCGGCAAAGAGCTGGTCTTTCGAGAACAAATAGTCTGACACTCTGACGTTCGCAAACATATCGGATTGGCGCAGCTCTTCGATTTGTCGCGCTCGCGCGAAAAGGAAGAACATCTGCGCGGGCAATGCTGCAGACTGGCCATCCTGATAGAAACGCTCGAGAA